>Ga0210057_1003019_pt1 | contig 23486 bp, 20 predicted proteins | sample CryGeyCG2114_010_2_FD_183968 | JGI IMG/M metagenome (GOLD analysis project Ga0210057, IMG submission 183968) | Groundwater microbial communities from aquifer - Crystal Geyser CG10_big_fil_rev_8/21/14_0.10 (SPAdes) (version 2) | ecosystem: Environmental > Aquatic > Deep subsurface > Groundwater ...
GGTGCTATAATCAATTATAGCACCCTATTATTTTCTACGGGGTCGTTGTGCCAGCCTCAATTTATACGCATATGCGTATAAATTGAGGCACCGCTTGTTGTGATGTATTTTATCTTATCTTGAGGACGCCGAATAAAACTCCACGGGCTTACCTGCGCTTCGCCGACCGCGTGTCGCCTGAAGCTTTAGCGGTGGCACAAGGCTTCGGCAAGGCGAGCGCCCGTGGCTTTCTGCAGAGGAGGGTAAATTCGCGACTAACTTCTGACTTCTGAATAGACCTCCCTTGCACCTCGCTACCGCATGCGGTAGCGCCATTTTTTCACGTTCCACATTCTCTCTTTCCGCTTCTCTTCTACTTCCATTCTCTCCTTTCCTTATTCTTTCTTCTCCAACCACCTCCCACTAGCCTGCTACCGCATGCGGTAGCACGCCTTCTGTGCTCTTAATGGATACCTGTATCACCCCCGACCGGCTGAAGCCACAGCAAATTCGCGACTAACTTCTGAATGAAACTCCACGGACTCACGCCCGTGGTTTCTTTTGTTACTTGTTTCGCAAGCCCGCTTCGCGGTATGCCTTCATCCACGGGTTTACGCCCGTGGTTTTCTCTTGGCGTATAAAATTTTGTCCGTCGTTGCGGTTTTCTGCTGCTCGCTTTGTGTGGTGGTCGCTTCCGGCGCGTTCCCGTTTTTCCACCACGAATCGGCTAATGAACACGCTACGGCTGCGGCGGAAGTTCCGTCCGCAACTGGATGGACTGCGCGGTGACGCTCCCGTCCGGATTGGCGGTTCCGCTCACGACAACCTGCGCGCCGCTCGTCAAATCGCTCCGCGCGCCGTCCGTTGATTTCATTATCTTCGTTGAACTCGAGACAAATATGATCTTTGAACTCCCGTCGCGCAGTTTGAGCGTGATACTCTGGCTATCCGTGCTCACAATTTCCCCCGACGCGCCGCCGCCCGCGAACGCGCCGCGCTGACCTTGCTGGCCTGTTCGCTGTTGCCCCGCAGGGAGATTGCTGAAACGTCCCGTCCCCTGCGCGGGTTGTGCGCTTGATTTCCCGTACCGCATCCCTCCATAGAAACTCACGCCGGCAATGACTATCGCGCTTACCACCATCATTACAATTTTGTTTTTCATTTTTTGTTCTTATTTGCTCAATCGACCTTGAATGTGAAATTCGAAATCCGAATATCGAAATTCGAAACAAATTCTAAATTCTCCGCCGAAGGCGGATCCGCCTTTGGCAGAAAATGTTTCAAACCTTTCGTTTCGAATTTTCTCCATTTTCCCCATTTGTTTCGGATTTCTGATTTCGTGCTTCGTGCTTTATGCCTCGCGCTTCGGATTTTCATTACTCGTACCTCAATGCCTCAATCGGATTTAAACTTGCTGCGCGTCTGGCTGGATAGTATCCGAAAGCGACACCAATGGCGCCGGAAACGCCGAAGGCAAGCAGTACTGACGTTAGGGAAATGGCGGTCGCAATGCCCGCGAACTGCGTGACCGCAGATGACGCGAGCCACCCAAAGAAAACACCCACCAGCCCGCCGAGGAATGTGAGTACCACCGATTCCGTGAGAAACTGAACGCTGATGTCAGCGTTCTTCGCCCCGATGGCCTTCCGGAGCCCGATCTCGCGGGTCCGCTCGGTCACCGTCGTAAGCATCATATTCATGATGCCGATGCCGCCCACCAAGAGTGAAATGCCGGCGATGGCGCCCAAGAGAATGGTGAGCGTGTTCGTTATTGATGAGGCGGTCGCCACGATGTCCGACTGGTTCAAAATGTTGAAATCGGCAAGGGTGGGTTCGCTGATGTGGTGGCGGTTGAGCAGCAGATCGGTAACCTGTTGCTGCACGGCGGCCATGGCATCGGCATCCTGGGCCTGGATGCTGATGGTCGTGAGGTACTCGTCGCCGGCCAGGAACCGCTGGGCGCTCGAGAGCGGAACGAAGATCATGTCGTCCTGGCTCCCGAATCCGGAACCGCCCTTCGTCTTCGTAATGCCGACGATCTTGAACTCAACCTGTTTAATGCGGATTGTCTGGCCGATGGCGCTCACGCCTTCCCCAAAAAGATCATCGCGGGCGGTAGGTCCGATGACCGCCACCTTTGCGATGCTCCGCACGTGCTGGTCGGTGATGAACGAACCCTCGTCTATCTGCACATTCCGCACGCTCGGATACGAGGATACAGTGCCGATCACCTGCGTATTTGTGTTCTTACCCTTGCTGGTTACCTGGTAGCGTCCCGAAAGTTCCGGCGCGACCGCGTTTACCATGGAAACCTCTTTCGCGATAGCATCAGCATCTTCCTGCTTTAAGCTGCGTGCCGAACCGCGCCCCTGGCTCACCTGGAACCCCGGGCCCCGCTGCGTGCCCGGCATCACCAGGATCAAATTGGAACCGATGGATTGGATGCTGGACTCTATGCTCCCCTGCGCGCCCTGGCCGATGGACACCATCGCGATCACCGACCCGATGCCGATGACAATGCCGAGCATGGTAAGCCCCGTGCGCACCTTGTTCACGGTGAGCGAGAAATATGTCTCCTCAATGAGATCGGCGGTGGTCATCCCGTTAGAAACAGGTCATCATAGATGACCGTAATAAGCACGGCCTTTTTACAAATTGTCATCCTATTCTTATAAATGTTTGATTGCATAGGGTTGTTTTTGTTGTTTCTAACGGGATTATAATTCGTGGCGGGCATGCGCGGCCTGTGCGCGGTGGTTTCGTATATCTTCTAAAATACCCCCGTCCTGCACGTGGATAATGCGATTGGCGTGTTCGGCTACGTTCAATTCGTGGGTGATGAGAATGATGGTGTGGTGTTCCTTCTCGTTCAGCTCCCGGAACGCATCGAGCACGACCTCTCCGGTCTTCGTATCAAGGTTCCCGGTCGGCTCATCGGCAAAAATAATGTTCGGTTTGTTCACGAGCGCTCGCGCGATGGCTACACGCTGCTGCTCTCCGCCGGAGAGCTGGTTTGAAAGGTGGTCCCAACGATCGGCATCAAGCCCCGCGGCAGTGAGCGCCTGCTCCGCGCGTGCGCGGCGCTCCTGGTGCGGCACCCGCGCGTAGACGAGCGGGAGCATGACATTTCTCAAGACCGTCGCGCGGGGTAATAGATTGAACGACTGGAATACGAACCCGATCTTCCACCGCCTGATATCCGCGAGCTCGTCGTCCGAAAGCTTTGACACGTCGTGGTGGTCCAAGAGGTAGGTGCCGCTTGTCGGCGTATCAAGACAACCCAGGATGTGCATGAGGGTTGATTTCCCCGACCCCGACGGTCCCATAATGGCAACGAATTCCCCCGCCTCAATGTGGAATGACATCCCCTTGACCGCGGTGGTTTCCACATCGCCATTCCGATAGGTTTTGACGAGATTCTCGCACTCAATCATGCCAATGTTGTTTGAATTTTAGAGCCCGAATTGTCGCGGCGAATAAAATTCAACCACAACATTGAGCACCCAGCACTTATTTTTATAACAGAGAATCTTTAATACGTTTTTTAAGATGCGTTCTGGATTGTCCATAGTCTTTTAACTTTCGTTCCCGTCTTCTAGCATCTGTTTCTGATCTGTATGCTTCGTAATATATCAATTCCCATTTTTTATCTTCTCTTTTGTGTTCTTTCAGTCGCCGTCGCAAATCGTCGGTATATCCGTAATACAATTCTTTTGTTATTCGATGCTGAAGGCAATAAGTATAAAACATTTTATAAAAATAAGTGCTGGGTAAAGGTTTTGTCTATAAATTTTTTACGACTTCGTCTTAAAAATTTATACAAAACCCTTTATCGCCCCCCGCCCCCGATGCCTGGAATTTTGATGCCGCCGACGCCCTGCGCTGATTGGGTTTGGGAAGTGGCAGGCGAGATCTCGCGCACGACGACCAGATCGCCCTCCTTCAAACCGCTCACGATCTCCGTCTCCGTATCATTGGAAATGCCGGTCTCGACCGCCTGCTCGCGCGGAGGCACCGCCGAGGGAAAACTTTGGCCGTTCGCCACGGATGGGACCGTCCCGTCAAACACCTCAACGTACGATGCGTCACCGCGGAATTTCACCGCGCTCACCGGTACCGTGAGCACGTCTTGTTTGACGCCGGTCACGATCGCGGCGCTCACGCTCATGCCCGGTTTTATGCGCGCGTCGCCCGCGCTGAAGGCGATCTCTACCGCATAGGACACCACACCCTGCGAAACCGTACCGAGGGTATCAATATCGGTAACCTCCCCTACCGCGCTTGCATCGGGCACCGCGTCAAAGGTAAGGGTAACTTTCTGGCCAAGTTTCACTTTTGCCGCATCAACCTCATTCAAGGTTATCTTCGCGATGTGCTGTGCGGTGATAATGGTCGCGACCGCGGCACCCGAAGAAACGGTATCCCCCTTCTGAACATCCACCTTTGCTATCACGCCCGTGAACGGCGCGCGGATGGAGCACTCGGCAAGTTTCTGCTTGGCGTCTGCGAGCGTGTTCTCCGCCTTGGCTACCTGAATTTTCTGATCCGAGAGATTGAAACCGGTATTAATGATTGTTTCCTTGTTGCTCCGAATGGTGTCCCGTATGGAGAGGAGATTGGAGAGATGCGTGTTTGTCTTACCGGTGTAGGCGCTCAATTGGGAGAGATAGGTGTCGGCGAGCGCGTTCGGTTTCACGTTATATTCAGTAAGCCGATCTTTGTAGAACTGGATGAGGTTGTTGGCGCTCTTCACCGCTTCCGCAATGAGCTTCGTGGTATCGTAGGTCTGGTCGATCATGCTCTCAATGGCTTGATTGTCCGAGAACCGCGACGCGGCTTTGTAGTCGGAAAAGTTCTTGTCGTATGCCTCACGCGCCGCGCGGTACGCCGCATCGGCGCCATTTCTGAATGCGTACGCCTCGGAACTGTACTGCCCCAACGCGTTCTGTACCCCGTTCACATAGTAGTCAATATTCCACTGGCCCGCGGTGCCGAAAGAGCTCGCGTACATGAGGTCATAGAGACCGGTTACGATGCCCGGGAGATCGAGGAATGCGTTTGATACGGCGTTGAACCCGCTGTCGTACGATTTCGCAAGTTCGTCTGCGGCTTTCTGTCTGTCGCCCCGGATGGTTCCCTCGTCGGTGGTGAGCCCTTTCATTTTCTCCAACGTGAGGTTCGCCTGATCCAAACTCACCTGCGCGTCGCTCACCGCCTTCACAGCATCGCTCGTATCAAGCTGGGCGATGAGCGCGCCCTGCCTCACCTCTTGGCCATTTTTGACGCCGACATACACCACATCACCCGAAACCTTCGGTTTTACGTCCACCTGATTTAAAACGGACACCTGGCCGCTCCCGGTGATGGAAACGACAATGGTGCCTTTTGCGGCGGCGGCTGTTACATATTGCGTTTCGCCAGCGGTGCTGGTGAGCGCGGTGTACGCCCGGTAGCCCCCAAACACCGCGAGAGCGAGCACCACCGCGGTTATCACTCTATGGGCCGCCACATACGTTTTCATCGCGGTAACAAAACGCGAGCGCCATACTTTCCCCGACATACCAACAATCGCCCGCGTAAATTCAACGCTCATTATTATGTAAACGACATTCAGCGACGATGCGGGCCGTTACCTTCAGGCGGGAGTGGGGGCGGAGGCAGCGGTATCACGCGGATAAGTTTTGCCTCAATTTCCCCCGTGTCGTTCGGCGCGCCGACGATCACCACTTGGTCACTGGGTTGAAGCGCGGATGCCGCAATGCGCTCGCGGAATTTCGTCACCACCGTGCTCGTCGTCACAAGCACCACCTTTTCCAGATTATCGGGCCCCTGCACGACCATACTTGAACTGGCAACGGTGAGGATCGTACCGAACGCCCCATGGCTCGTTAAAAAATCCCTGTCGCCGGGCTCCCCGAAGAACCCGCGATGCGGCCCCGCGACTGCCCGGTAGTATCCCTCGCCCCACTGGTACGAAAAGTTTGCTTTCCTGAAGCCGACCAGTTCACCTGCCCGGAACACGAGGAGGAGCGCCACGAGCGCGCCTATCCCGCAGAGAATGCCCTTGAAAAGTTTGGAGCGGAAAAACGTTTTCCAATCCGTAAAATTAATATGCATGGCGGCGGATGCTTATGTAATTTTTATCGTAAACGACCGCCGACCGGCTTCCGCGTTCCGCACAAGGCCCCCGAGTGACGCCATGAAGGCAAGGAGGAGCCCCAGCACGGCAACGGCGGAGAACACCGGCAATGATTCGAGCAGTGAGATACCAAGATCCTTTCCATACGTGATGATCGTCGACCAGTCCGAGAATGCGAGGGAAACGAAGCGGGTGAACCCGGACAGGGCAAGCTCGTTTTGGAGCGCGCCCCACGCGGGTACCAAAAGTGCGCCTGCCGCCACCGCGCAAAACCCGAAAAGAGCCGTCCGGACCCGCGTCCAGCGCCGCTGCACCCCGTATATGCGAAGGAGCACCTCATCAAGGAGGCCCTCCGGCGGCGCGGCGCGGTCAAAATTGCTTAAAAAAGTTTGATAATCGGCGTTCGTTCGCATGGTTCTCTACATTCCTTATACCGCGAAGGGGCGCGTTTTGGTGCATTTTTATACCGCATTGAGAAACGGTGCCAAGCGGGCGTTCAATATCTAACAAAGCAGAGGCGAGCGAAGCGGAGCCGAACGGTTCCTTATAACCATGTCACCGCAATTCAACCATGGCATATTTCACGTGACTGACAACGCTCATTCGTTTTAATATGACGCACGCCGCAAGCGGTTGGGGTAGGTGCTTTAATCAATTAAAGCACCTGGTTTTTGAAAAAGGAAATGAAAAACGGCTCTGATATTCAACAAAATGACTTCAATGAAGTAATAGGAAGCGACTAAAACTACCGCACTAGAAGTTTCCGCAGGGCAATGAGCGCCCGGCGGTGCCTGCTCTTCACGGTGTTCAGTGGTTCGCCAACGATCCCCGCAATTTCCTTGAACGTGAACTGGTCCTGATAGTACAGGAGGAGCACCATCCGATGCGGCGGCGGAAGCTCCGCTATAGCTCCCCCAAGTTCCTCCGCGGTTCGTACCACGTCAAACAGTTCCTCAAGAGAAGGTGCGGGGTCTTCGAGTGATTCTTCGAACATGTCTTCACCTTCTCCCCTTTCCCGTGTCAGCTCGGAAAACGTCGCCGGCTTTTTCTTCTTCAGGAAGTTCAGCGAGGTATTCTTTGCGATGGTGAAGAGCCATGTTTTGAATCGCTTCGTTTGGTCAAATGTGCGCAAGTGTCGCCACGCGCGCACGAACGTTTCCTGGACCACGTCCTTTGCGTCATCGTCGTTACCCACATAGCGGTGCACGAACGCGTACACCGGCGCAAGGTGCCGTTCAAAGAGCGTGCGGAGCGCGGCTTCGTCGCCGCGGAGACACCACTCAACAAGCTGTTCGTCGGTGATGACGTTCGTAAACATATTCGCTCTTAATCTTCGCATCTATGGCCGTGATGTTCAAATAGCTTTTCAAATATCAGGAACAAAAAAAACACCTCGCCTCGTGCCGTCGCCAAAGCTTCAGCAATGTGCGACACGCGAGATGCTTTTGTGGTGCGGAATACGGGAATCCCCGCCTGCCAGCGGGCAGGGAACCCGCACAGCTTGGCCCCGCCCCAATTTTGCTTTGTTTTGTGCGACCAGCGAGAATCGAACTCGCGCCTACTGCTTGGGAAGCAGCCGTCCTGCCACTAAACGATGGTCGCAAAATTGAGCGGGATTGCGCTATGTTTTGTAACGGGGCTTGGGAAGTCCCGCAACTTCTCATTAATGTACCGTGCTCGTCGCGGTGGAACTTGCCGCCGGAGGGATGATGATGAGCAGTTTCTCCCCCACCTCGGTGTAGTTGAACTGCGATTTCAATTCCTTGAGGATATTTTCCGGCTGTTTTATATATTCTATCTTCTCCCGCAGTGCCGCGTTCTCGCTTTGGAGCGCCGCGACGGTCGCCTGGAGACCTTCCCAATCGCTCTCCAGCGTGTTCTGCTCGCTCGCAAGAGTATATACGCCCCACCCAAGAAGAGCAATTACCAATAACACTATTCCCCACATCCACAACCTCATATCTCTATGCAGCGATTCACCGCCATTTGAGCTAACTATAGCAATTTTTCCTTCTTTGTCACGCAGCGCAAAATTTTCCTATCACATGAAAACGCGATCGCGTTTTCATGTGATACACAAAGCCGCTACGTTCTTTTTTCTTTTTTTCCATTATTTTTCATTTTTATTTTATCACATGAGCGCGCGGTCGCGTTTTCATGTGATAAATCCCTATCTCTTCTATTTCTTTAGTAGTTCCTTGAATACATCCGGCGGGATAGTGGCTTCCGCGCGCTCCTTCAGGCGCTCTTTCCCCCGCTTCTGCTTCTTCCAGAGCTTCATTTTCCGCGTGCGGTCGCCGCCGTAGAGGTAGCCCGTGACATCTTTCCTGAGCGCTTGGATATCCTCCCGCGCAATGATGCGTCCCTCGGCTGAGGCCTGCACCGGCTGGGCGAACTGCCGGCGCGGGAGGAGCTTTTTCAGACGCTCCACCATCTTCCGCGCCTCCCGCTCATGGGTCTCTCGCGAGAAGAAGCGCGAGAGGCCCGGCACCATCTCGCCCGAAATGAGAATGCTTACCTTCACCACATCAGCGGGGGCGTAACCCGCGAGCTCGTAGCTGAAGGAAGCGTAGCCAGCGGTCGCCGATTTCAACTGGTCGTCAAAATCGCTCACCAGTTCCATGAGCGGCATCGTTGCTTTCACCACAGCGTGGTCTCCCAGCGTTTCCGTTTCCACGTTCCGCATACGGAAGCGCGCTTGGAGCGGCATAATGTTTCCGAGCTGCGCGGGAGAAGCAAGAATGGAAACGGTGACGAGCGGTTCCTCCACCGCGAGCGCGTCCGGCGGCATATCCTCCGGCTTCACGATGGTGCGCCATTCACCTGCCTGCGCCCCGCCTGCACGGGCAGGAGGCAGGTCTTTCACCTTCACGCGGTACGCCACCGAGGGGAAAGTATTCACCGTGCGCGCGCCGAACTCCCGCTTAAGGCGCTCGGCCACAATCTCAAAGTGGAGCTGCCCGAGGAACCCAACCTTGTAGCCGCGCCCCAGCACCTCGTTCTGGTCCGGTTCAATGGAGAGCGCGGAGTCGTTCAAACGCAATTTCTCCAACCCCTTCGTGAGGAGCTCGTAGTCGTCGCTATCTTCGGGGTAGAACGAGACGAAGACCACCGGCTGGGGTTTGTAGTATCCGGTGAGCGGCACCACCGGCGCGGTACGGTTCCCCCGCCACACCGTCACCGTGTCGCCGATCGTGATGTGCGCCGCGTCGCGGATGCCGGTCGCGAGGTAGCCGATGTCCCCAGCGCTCAACGCCCCGTCGCTGCCGAGGGATTTCAACTCCGGCGCAAAGTAGCCGATCTCCTTGAGTTTGGAATGTACCCCACTTGCGAGGAGTTGCACCTCATCGGTTGCGCAAATGGCGCCATCAAACACGCGCACCGACGCCACCACTCCCTTGTGGTCGTCATAGAACGAATCAAATATCAAGGCACAACTATGACCATCACTATGACTATGACGGGGCGGAGGTATCCTTCTGATAACCGCTTCCAGCAGCTCCCGAACTCCCTTTCCTGTTTTGCCGGAAACGAGGAGGATATCGCCCTCCGACGCCTCCAATAGTTCAGCAAGCTCATAAACCACTTTTCTTATTCTCTCATCGCGTTTGTCATCGTTATTGTTATTGTCATCGTATTTTCCAAACAGGTCCACCTTGTTCACCGCCCCAACGAGGGTAAGCCCCGCGGCCCTCGCGGCACGGAAATTCGCGAGCGTCTGCGCCTGAATACCCTGCGTTGCATCCACGAGGAGAATGCCGCCTTCCACCGCTTCAAGCGCCCGCGAGACCTCGTAACTAAAGTCAGAATGTCCAGGAGTATCTATCAGGTTCAGAACATATTCTGAACCTGCAATTTCTAATTTCTCCGCCAGAGGCGGATCCGCCTTCGGCGGAGAATTTCTCCCGCTTCGCGGGATCTCGCGTAGCGAGATAATTTCTAAACCTTTGTTTAGGATTTCTGATTTTGGATTTCGGATTTCCGGATGATATATCATCCGGACCGGTGCCATCTTGATGGTAATCCCCCGCTCCCGCTCGAGCTCAAGCTGGTCGAGGTACTGGGCGTGCATCCGGCGGCGCTCCACGGTCCCCGTTGTCTCAAGAAAACGATCGGCAAGGGTTGACTTGCCGTGGTCCACGTGTGCGATTATCACGAAATTCCTTACGTTACTCATAATCCAACTATTGGTTGTTCATAATCTAACTACTGTAAGATAACCCAATAAACCATGGCGCGCTATACGTTACAATTCCGCGATCGCGGAATTGTAACATTTTACACGAGTTCCTCTTCGGTGGTGCGGAAAAACTTTAAGAATGGCAAAAGATTCAGTTCGGAGAGACTCTCCAAAAAATCTTCTGGAAGCGGCGCGGGGCCAAACCATACACTCTTCTGGATGGGTTCAAATCCCAATAGCCGTAACTCTACCCTCAACCAATCTCGCATTTTTTTATGAGATTCGGGTATATCAAAAGCAATGATCATATTCTTTTTGTGCTTCATTGCTGAGGATGCCGGATATTTCCCATGACCTTTCGCAAAACGCGATTTTCTATTTTTGAGGTGTTGTTTCCCACGCACGGTAATTGCCCATTCGCCCTGTTTATTAGAAACAAGACCGAGTTTTCGCAGGCGTGAGAGCGTAGCGCGAAGGGTGACATCCTTAAACTCATATTTCACTTCGTGGGACTTTCCATAGCGAGGAAGCCCATAGAGCATCTGCCGCATCTTTCTATACCCTCCGGAGTATCTGGATAGAATGGTAAGCAGGTCGTCTACAAAACTCATGACCGTATTATAACAAAATTGTTACAATCTCGCGATCGCGAAATTGTAACAATGCTTGAGTCCGCACGGAGTTCTACGGGTAATAGAACATTTCAGTAGAAAGGAACTGAACTATGCTACTTTAGCGTTGTAGCACTGTTCCCACTGCATCATTCAACAATTCCCGCGAATTAGAGAAGGGAGAAAATGGTGCTGGTGGCTGGGTGCTACAGTTAACTGTAGCACCCTTAGGCGGGACAGTTCCGGTAGGCGCGTGTTTCTTGGTTAATAACCTTGTCCTATTCAACAATTCGCGCGCCTGCCCGTCCGTAGCTGGGCGAAGGCGCGAATTGTTTTATCATCCCGCCTCCGGGTTCTTACAGTCCAAGTAGATTCTCATCCTGCTGGTCATCATAGCGGGGCACTATGACATGTCATGGTGCTATGCTATAGCATAGCATTTCTCTACACCACCTCGGCATTGTAGCACTGCTCGCAGTAGACGATCTCCTTTCTCTCGGGAGCGTAGGAGGTTTCAAATTCGTTGGGACACTTCCCTACCCCGTGCTGGTGGGCCGCGGTATTGGCATAGACACCGTTCTCGCTCTTAGTGCCCGCACACTGGCACTGCCGGTGCCAGAGCTTCAAGGGGTTCCTCTGGGCGAGACGCTCGTAGTGCCGGCAGTTGGGGCAGAGGCGGGGCAGGGGGAGGTTCATCCTCCGGTAGAACTGGAGCTCCTCGGGGATTATCTTGAAGGCGGTGGTGCACTGCTCATTACATTTGCCTTCATGAGCGCAACCAATAACCTGGTTAAGGATGTCGTCTTTGGTGTCTTTGATGTGGTCTGGTAAGTTTTCGGGCTTTATAGTGATTTGATAATTCCTTTCTTCAGGGTCTTTCCAGCTGTAACCTTGAGGTAGGGCTTGTTCTTTGGTCAGAGGGAAGTATTCCTGGGCGATGGTTTCATTGTAGGCAAAAGGAGAGAGTTCTGGGGGGAAGAATTCGCCGTATTTGTATATTCTTCCCTTGCTATCCACATAGGGCATCGTGTTCATGTGCTCAATGATCCTGGGGACCAGTTCCTCGTACTCTTCCTTGGTGTATTGCTTATTGAGGATGCAGTATTGCTTGGAACGGAGGCCAATACAGGCGAAGAGATTACTGGAAGCGTTGCAAGTGTCACAATATGATAAATCACTTACGCCCCAACATGAGTATGTGAAAGATTTTCGAGAATCTTTCTCGCCGCCTATCGATTCATACGTACGCTCACAAAAATCTATGAAACATCCATCTTGAGATGAAAATGCTTGGAAAACAGAAAAGACATTGACTAGATCTTTGCATTCCCTAATGTTAAAGGAATTGAAACAGTCCTTTGAGTTCTGAATATTGTCGCCTTCGCAATTATTTGACCTCAATATTTCAGCGAATTTTCTAGGGAAGGCCAGGTTTAGGACTTTAGCTCTTTCTGCCGATACAACTGACCCCGAATAAGAGTTTGAACTTAATTCTCCCAATTTTTTAATATATTCTTCCTTCGAATATTGTTCGTTAAAAATACAATACTTCTTGTTCCTTAGATTTGCACAACCAAAACATTGTTGACACCCGCGACAATTGAATGAGAATGATACCTCGCTACAACTTTCTAATTTCTGACTGAATGTACACTTATAGCACTCGCCGCATTGTATGCATTCGTAGCAGAGTTCGGAATGATGGACGTTCTCACAATCAATGCAGTCTTTGTCATTGAATAGTCGGTAGCCGTAAGAACAATTCTCATTATCTTCAACTGAAACTATTAGATAACAACTCTTATTATGAATAGCGTAGTTTACATAGTCTGAATTTGAATTTTCTATGGAGATTAGTGGCAATCTCGGCACGATTTTTCCTATATTGCCAAATTGCTCAAAAAACGGTTTTGAAAAATCGTAGCCTCGACCATAGGACACCGGGTCCCATTTATCCGACCACCAGCAAGCAGAGCAGTACACGACTACGGGGCTAGCCGATGAAAAAAACCGAGATTATAGATTTGCCACATGAACGACAATTGCTTTTGTAAAGAGTTCGTTCATTGCGCCAGTTTAGCCTTCGTATTAACCGGCAGTTTTGACACCACGTCGGCGGTGGGACCTTGATACGCTCGTAGAATGCGAAGTCGTCCGGTTCGATGACAAATGGGTTTTTACAATTCTGACAAGTTCTCGTTTCTTGATTCGTGGTTTCTTTGGATTTGATGTCTTTGACTGCTATGACATGTCATATCGCTATGCTATAGCATAACACCCTGTTTTTAGACCACCTCCGCATTGTAGCAGGATTCACAGTTTTGGCATTGTCTGTTTTCTTGGTTCATATTCCGATTTTTCTAAACTAAATCCTCTCGACTGCCATACCATTGATGCGGTGCTATGACATGTCATAGCACCGCATCTAGACCACTTCGGCATTATAACAGGATTCGCAATATACGATTTCTGGTCGGTTAGGGGCATAGCTTGTTTCAAACTCGTTGGGACAGGGGGCCTCTCCGTGCTGGTGCTTGGCGGTGTTCTCGTATTGAGATTTGGTATTTGGTGCTTGGGATTTCCTGCCGCCGCAGGCGCAGGTGCGGTGCCAGAGTTTAAAGGGATTCCTTTGTCTTATAAATTCAATGTGGCGGCAATTCGGACAAAGGATGGGGAGGACGATGTTCATTTTTTTGTGGAATTGCAATTCATCCGGCGTAATGCGAAACGCTTTAGTGCACCTGTCATTACACTCCCCTTTATGCGCGCATTCAATAATTTCATCCGTTATGGTGTCCGGGATATCTGAAATATCAACGGTTACATCTTCAGATTTTTTCTGCGGGGCATAATCTTTTTCAACCTCTTCTTTCCATGTATAACCGGCTTTTTCTATCTCTTCTTTTGTCTTTGGAAAATGTTCCTGCGCCGTGCTTCCGTTATAAGAAAAATGGCTCAATTCCATCGGGAAAAAATCTCCATATGAATATACGCGACCCCTTTGATCAATGTATGGCTTCTGGTTCATATGCTCAATAATTTTCGGGACAAGCAATTCATACTCTTCTTTTGAACATTGTTTGTTTAAAATGCAATAACTTTTGTTTCGTAGACCTACGCACCCAAAGAGATTGTTTGATCCATAACAATCAATTGAATATTTCACATCCATTGATTGTTGTATTCTGCTTGAAAAAAATATATTTTTACACCCGATACCACTGCTAACCGTTTCGTAAAGCATTTCCGATTGCCCTCCGCCAGCATACACATCTTGACTATCTTTCAATCCGAATCCGCCGCAAACAATAAATTTACAATTTTCCGCTCCCCCGGTTATCCAAAAACAAGATGTGCAATTCTTTGAATTTTCTATGACGTCCCCCGTACAATTCAAGCTGCGGATTATTGCTGCATATTTTCTCGGAGTTTTAAGAAGGAGTTTATTAAAAGCTTCCAATGTTTTTTCAAGTAATTTTCCGTTAGTTGGGTAAAATTCTTTTATCTTCTTTTCATACTCTTCTTTTGTGTATTGCTCGTTAAAAATGCAGTATTTTTTGTTCCTCAAACTAACGCACCCAAAACAATAGGAGCAATTCTTGCTCATAACAACCGTGTCTCCGTAGAGACAGTTTTCTGACTTATATGATCCTGTACAAAGATAGCAATCCTTACATTCCACTGCGGATGCGCAAAAAACGCAATTTATGGAATTCACGTTATCCAGGTTTTTCTGCGGAACTTTTTCCACAAGTTCCCCAAATTGGGAGAAAAAACTTTTTGAAAAATCATATTCCTTCCCATACGAAAACGGGTCCCATGCATCGGACCACCAATATTTTTCGTCATAAACTTTTCTTTTTGAATACGACGGATACTTCGAAATGATTTCCTCTTTGTGCACCGGCGCATCGCATTTTCGCTTAAAAAGGTTGAGTGAGTTTAACCAAATAATTTTTCTAATAAGCCGGCATTCTGGACACCACGTCGGCGGTGGGACCTTGATACGCTCGTAGAACGCGAAGTCATACGGTTCGATGACGAAATTTTGCTTGCAGTTTTGACAAACGCGGGTTTCAGATTGGGTCATGGGTGCAGTTGCAGATGGAGCGAAGTCCAGCACCCTCCTACCATTATGTCGGGGTGGTGCTGTGGATCCGGCTCGATGACAAAGTTTTGCTTGCAATTTTGGCACTGTTTGGTTTCCATATTCAATTCATGGTTTCCTCACTAAGTATGACATGTCATACTTACTCTCATCGGCTCGTATTTCTCCACACTATTTGTTTGTTCAAAAATTCGTTCCGCCATACGTTATAAGTTATCAGTTATATGTTTATCACTTCGCGAGAGTGAGCTTCACTATCTCCCGCTTCCCGGGGTCCGCGTTCTCGTATGTGAACCGTGTGTCGCCCGACTCGGCCCATGCATACCCCACCGGCGCCGCGATGACCGCGCGGAGCGGGCTCTTCACACCCGATTGCCGCTCAAACACGAACGTGAAAATGCCTCCTTCGCGCACCGCGCCCTCTCGGGGCGGGGTCTGGTAGCGGAACTCAATGGTCTTGCTCTGTCCGGCGGGCACGGACGACCATATCGCGAAAGCCGTCTTTCCGAATTCCTCCATCACCCACGCACTCCACTTAGGAACGGACTTTTTCGTCGCCTCAATAATTTGGAGCTGCGGGAGCATCTGGTAACCGTTCCCAGGGTAGTCAAAAGTGGATACAAGGTTTTTCACACTGTTCCCCTTGAGCCCCAGGAGCTCCGCGCCGGGATTCGTGAATATCCGCAGGTAGTTCTTGTTGGTCGCCCGCCACCACGGATCCTTCTCCCTATCGCCGCGGTGGGCACGGGTGACCGCGATGTCGGCAAGCGTGCTGCCGTCGGTACCCACGTCAAGGCGCGCCTCGATTGACTCTTCCATGAACGCGTCGCTCTTCCCGCCGGCGATATTTGCGTTCACCACCGCAAGATAGGAACCCCAGAAATCATTCGGGAGCTCGTACACCGCTCCGTCTACGCCCGCGGAGGCGAGGAACCGCGCGAGTGTCCCGTCCTTCGCATAGAGCATGATGTCCTTCGCCGCGAAGTGTTCCTCTACCGCCGTGAGGAGCGATGCGAACTGTTCCGGAGAAAGGCGCTCCAGCCGCTCTATCACCATGGGCGCGAGCACGGTGAGAATGCGCTTCGGATAGCCGGCGGCCTTATCCTCCCCCGCCTCTACCTCGCGCTGGATCACGTTCAGAAAATTATCCTCTGTTATCGTGAGTTTATACTCGGGGAGCGAAATGGGGCCTACCGCCTGTATGAGCGAGCGGAACACGCTGATGTTCATGGCCGCCGCGCCGTCAAAGGTAACGCCCCGTTCCGCGTACATGCCTGATCGCTCCATCATGGTCGTCACCGTCTCGGCGGACGTGGGAAAATCAAAGAACCAGTTCGCGTCGCGCGCCCCCCAATCCTGCGTCATCGTCTGCAGGGGCGTCGGCGGGGTGAACTTCATGGTGAGCTGGCCGTCTGGGTCGTAGATATCGCGCACGTCCATAGATGCCATCTGCCCGCGGCGGACCGTGACGTCCGCATAGCTCCCGATGAATCCCCCTCCCGGCCGTATCTCCGCCGGGTTTTGGAAAAAGATGAGAAGGTGGCGCTCGCCGGGTGCGCCGAGGAGTGCGGTGAGCCGCTCAAGCAGTTGGTCATACTCGTAGAGGCGCGCCCCGTAGGTAATGTAGGAATCCCCCACCACCCGGTCCACCTGCTCAAGGAAAGGCGCGATCTTCTTCAGGCGGCCCGTGGATTCTTTCACCGCCTGTACCTCAACGGTAACGGCCTGCAGGCGCGTCCGGAGCTCTTCCAGAGAGGCGAGGAGTTTTTCACCGTCGGCACGGAAGTAGCGGAAACCGTTCTTCTTCAGATCGGAAACGGTGCGCGCAATACGGAGAAGGTTAATGTTAAGAGAAACGACCTCGCTGAAAAACGCTTTCCCCTCGCCCACCGCGGGCACCACAGCCCCGAGTGCCCCGACAAGCGCGGAGCTTTGCGGTTTCCCTAAAAACGAGTTGAGCCCCTCAAGCTCTTTCTCGTTGCGTGAAAGGTATCCCTCTGCGGCATCCGCATCGAACGTCTGAAACGCCCGGAGCGCGCCTTCAAAGTTCTGCGCGATGGCACTCCCCCGCTCGCCCAGCGCATCCCGCGCGCCGCCCACACCCCACAGGGCAAGGCCGCCCAAGACGAGGAGAAGCGCCGCGAAGGTGACCCCCATGTGCGAGGCAAACCGCCGGAACCGCCGCGATTGCGCGCGGGGAATGTGGACCGCCCGCGCGAGGTTCACCGTTCCCTTTTTCATGGGACCGTTGTACGCAAAACCGGGGCGTTTCACGTCAACGAGAATGGGGTCAATGTTCTTCCGCTTCACTCTTTTTTCCATACCCGGTAGTAGAAACTTGATAGAAATTACTTCCTTAACTCAACATTTTTGAAACTTTGTTGTTCTACCTCGAATGCCGCTGGTGGTGAAGGTCATTTGTTCGCTTTGCGAATCAATCGAGTTTTCCGGGTAGTGAAACTTTCGTTCTACTACCCAGTTTTCACTACCGGGCATAGTATCAGGGTTGGTTTCCGGTTTCTTCCAACACCGCGAGCGTTTCCTCCGCCGCGCGCTGCCACGAGAACCGCTTCACGTTCGCAAAACCTTTTTCACGGAGCGCCGCGCGGAGTTCGCTATTCGCCGCCACCTTCGCGACGGCGCGGGCAATGACGTCCGTGTCTCGGGGCGGAACGAGGATGGCGCTCTCGCCCAAAATTTCCGGCAGCGAGGTGACGTTCGAGGCAATCACGGGCGCGCCGCACGCCTGCGCCTCAAGGACCGGAAACCCGAATCCTTCAAAAAAGGAAGGATAGGTGAAAGCGGCAGCGAGATTATAGAGGTAACGCAGTTCTTCCTCCGTGGCGGAACCCCATAAACGGATATCATTCCGGTGCGGAGAGCCGCTGATGGCGCGCGCAATGCCATCATAGAGCCACCCCCGCCGCCCGACAAGGATAAGCGAGAGGCCGCGAAAGGCCGCTTCTCCTTTCAAAACATTGAACGCGCGGATGATGCCCGGAATGTTTTTTCTCGGCTCGAGCGTCCCCACAAAAAGGACGAAGGGCTGTGCGAGACCGTGTTGCTCACGGAACGCGCGGAGCCCTGCGTCGTTCTCCGGCAAGCGGAGATAGAACGGATTGATTCCCGAGTGAACCACGGCAATTTTTTCCTCGGGAAGGTGCCAGGTCGCCATCATATCCTTTTTAGTGAACTCCGAAACGGCGATCACGCGCGCGGCGCGCCGCACCTGCGCGCGCACATGCTGGGTCCAATGCCAAAAACGCTTCCGCAAAGGAAAGAAGTGCGGGTAATGCACGAATGAGAGGTCGTGAATGGTGATGACCCGTCTTGCCCGCGGCGAGGCGCGCAATAGGTTTAGGTGAGGGCTGAAAACAACGTCCGCATTAACAAACGTATCGACGGGCGGCCAGCTCGCGACACCCCACCACGCATCAAGCGCCTTATTGGGTATATGCCAGTTGAGCGCGCCTGCCCCCGTTAAAAAATCCCACTCCGGCGGGAGCGGCTTTTTCCGGAAACGGCTAAGAAAAAAGAGGTAGCGATTGCGGGTGTCCGTTTTCAAGAGATGCGCGAGCAGGGAAACGGTGTATGTTTCCACGCCGGAAACGACACCGCTCACGAGAGGACGGAGGTCAACGAGGATGGTCATCCCGTTAGAGACGGTCAGCCCTAAAGGCCATTTGGGTATGCCAAGCGCGGGCCCCGTTAGAATTTCCCGATGTTTCTTGTCTGCTTCTGGTTCCCGCGTTGGAAACGCGGCAGCGGAGAATTCTAACGGGGCGGGCGTGGTTTCTAACGGGATCATGGCGAGAGCGCCACACCCGCGCTCCGCAACGCCTCACAGAACTTCCGCTTGAAAGTTTCTTTTGAGAAACGCGCGGCGCGGCGCGCGATGGCGGCCCGGTTCCACGAGAGATTTTCAAAAGTGCGGATCGCCTCCATGAGCGCCTCCGGCGTCTGCGCGCTGAAAAGTACGCCGGTCTTTTTATTCTCCACGATCTCCGGCGCCCCGCCCTCGCGATAGGCGATGACGGGACACCCGCATGCCTGCGCCTCGGCCGCCACGAGGCCGAAGTCCTCTATCTGCGGGAAGAGGAGTGCCCGCGCGTGCGCATAGTACTCCCGCAGGTCCCCGTCGCTCACGTCCGAGAGGAACTTTGTCTGGGGCGAGCGGTTGAGCGCCTTGAGCTTTTTCATCTCGGGACCCGCGCCTATCACGAGGAGCGGTTTCCGGAGATGGTTGAACGCCTGGATACCGAGGTCAAACCGCTTGTAGTAGAGGAGCCGCCCCACCATCAAATAGTAGCTTTCAGCTTTGAGCTTTGCCTGCCCGTCCGTAGCCGTGCGAAGGCGGGAGCTTTGAGGTTCGTAGTAAAATTTTTCTAAATCAACGGGCGGATGCACCACCACTGATTCGCGGCCGTAGTACGAATTTATCTTTTTCGCGATGTGGTAAGAGTTTGTCATAAAGAGATTCACGCCCTGCGCCGTACGGTAGTCCCACCTGGCAAGCCAGCGCGCAATGGGGCGCAAACTCCCCCGCGAGAGAGGTCCTGGCGAGAAAGGGAGATTCTTGAGGTAATCGATCTCCCACGCGTAGCGGAGCGGGCTGTGGCAATAGCTCACATGGAAGGCGCCGCGGACGCCGATGCCTTTCCCATAACCCGCGGTGGAGGACACCACAAGGTCATAGGGGTTCTCCCGCGAGCGGAGGATTTGCGCCGCAAAGGGCATGAGGGGAATGAACGCGCGGTGATGGTTGCGGATGAAAGGGATGTCCAGGAAGCTTGTTTTCGTCACCCGCCCCCGAAAAAGTCCGCGGGTCTTACCCTCATCGTAGAGAAGCGTGTAGAGGTCCGCGTCGGGAAAGAGCTCCAGGATAACCTTAAGCACCCGCTCCGCCCCGCCGAACTGGTTCAGGTAGTCGTGGAGAATGGCGACACGCATTGTCTTTATTGTACCCCGCACGAAGTAAAAATAAAAAACGCCGCTGCGAATGAATCGGACGGGGCGGTTCCTTCAACGTGAGGAACTTGTGCAAAATGTTACAATTCCGCGATCGCGGAATTGTAACATTTTAGTGGATGTCGGACATCCCGAGGATGTCCGACATCAGAACATTCACTCCTATCCCTATACCCCCGTCGGGTCGGTGAAAAAAATGAACACTGTCCTGAACAAAATTTTCACATCCAGCCATAGCGACTGGTGCTCCACGTAGTAGATGTCGTATTCCATAGTTTTCCTGAAGGAGAGGGTGGAGGCGCCCATGACTTGCGCGAGCCCCGTGAGCCCCGCCTTCGCGAAATACAATCTCCTGAACTCTGGCGGGTACTCCACCACTTCCTCCGGGGGGTAGGGCCGCGGCCCGACGAGTGAAATGTCGTCTATAAGGACATTCCAGAACTGCGGGAACTCATCCAACCGGAACCTGCGAAGCCACTTCCCTACCTTTGTGAGGCGCGGGTCATCTTTGATCTTGAAGAACGGCCCGTCGCGGCGCTCGTTCAGGTGCGCGTACAGCGGTTTCATGCCGTGGGCGCCGCGAACCATCGTCCTAAACTTCAACATCTTGAATACCCGGCCCACGCTCACGCGGTCAAGCCGCACAAAGACGGGAAAGCCATCGTCTAACACGATGGCGAGTGCAATGAACGGTGTGAATGGCAAAATGAAAACGAGGCCTGCGAGCGCCCCAACAATATCAAATAACCGCTTCAGCATTGGAAACATTCTACCAGAAATTGGTTTCGTTCTTTCATGTCCCCCTTCATCCGCTTTTTCCAGCTGCTACACTAAAATCCGATCGTCATTTAGTGTAGTAAAGCCGCCTTCGCCTGCGCTACGGGATGATAAGTACAAACTCGCCTCTCCCCCGCTCACCGGTGAAATATACAAGCGCGGTCTTGATGTCGCCGCGGAACAGTTCTTCATATATCTTCGTTAGCTCCCGCGCCACTACAATTTCCGCATCAAGTCCAAACACCTGCCCCAGTTCTCCAAGTGTCCGCGCAAGGCGGTGCGGCGATTCATAGAGCACGATGGGCCGGAGTGTCGCGTGATGGAGTCCTAGGAAAAACGTCTGCCGCCCCTTCTTGTGCGGCGGGTAGCCGGCGAAGGTGAAGTGTTCCGCACCGACGCCCGCAACCGAGAGCGCGGCGGTAAGTGCCGAGGGACCAGGTATGGGGACTACGCTAACATTTAACAATTGACTTTTAACATATGACACAAGGCGCGTGCCGGGATCCGCGATCCCCGGGGTACCGGCATCCGTGACCAGCGCTACCGATTTCCCCTGCCGGAGCAATTCTTTTACCTTCTCGCACGCCCGCGCGTGGGAATGTTCGTCATAGCGTTCCAGCGGTTTCTGGATAGCATAGTGCGCGAGGAGCTTCTTCGTCACCCGCGTATCCTCCGCAAAAATGACGTCGGCGGATTTCAAAACCTCCAGCGCCCGCAGGGTGATGTCCTTCAAATTACCAATTGGGGTAGCTACGATATAAAGAATCCCCATAGTGGGTTCTCCCGATTATGATTTCTTAAATTATAATCGAGGATCCTCGATTTTGTTAGACGCGACTCCGTCGTGGCTAACAAAATCGGGACCGATGGGGGTTCCCACCACATAGAGCGTTCCCATGTTATTTTTGGCGGAAACGCGCCTTGCTCTTTGCGCTTTTTGTTTTGAGATACTGTTGGTACCGAAAGACGGCCGGCGTGCGGTAGGTTGGTCTCCCGGGGCGGTTCCCCACCTTAGCGTGCTGTTTCATCCCATTAGAGACAGTCCCGTTAGATTTGACCTTTGGCAATGTTGGTATCTTTTTTTGTTGAACATGTTTATTCCTAGATTTTGGTTGTCTCTAACGGGATTCATCCCTCTATTATATACCCACAAAATAAAAAAGCGGCTTCTTGATTGTGAGAGGCCGCGTAAATTTCATTTGCGAGCGCAGTAAGTTCTTCTGGTTTCACTTTTATGTCTTCAGGCGCTCCTTCACCTTCCTGCTCGAGAACCCGCGGAGGTAGTAGAGCTTCGCCCGGTGGACCTTCTTGGGCGAGGAGAGTATCTCCACCTTCGCGATCATCGGCGAGTGAATGGGATACACTTTTTCCACCCCCACCGCGGAGAGCACCGCGCGCACAGTGAATGAGGCGCCGGCCTCCGAGCCGTGCTTCCGCGCGATGACGATACCTTCAAAAGCGCTCTGCCGTTCCTTCTCGCCTTCCTTGATGCGCTCCCAAACGCGCACCTGCGCACCCGGTTTTATTTTTTTCATCGTGTCAGCATCCATAAAAGATAGTATAACGAGATTACCTGATTTCACGCAATCCGTCAACAATATACTTCAAATCATCCGGCAATTCCGCATCAAACCGCATCCGTTTCCCATTGGGCAATCCCGCCTGCGCAGGCAGGGAAAACGCTATGGACTCCGCGTGGAGAAAGTGTCGCGGGAGTCCCAAGGGGTTCCCCTTCACTCCGTAGAGCGCGTCCCCCACCACAGGATGGCCGATGGAGGCAAGGTGGACACGAAGCTGGTGGGTGCGCCCCGTCCGCGGGGTGAGTTCCACGAGAGTGAAAAGTTCACCGCCACCCAACCGCTCAAAGACCTTGAGAGGCCTGTACTCCGTAATCGCCTCCTTTACCATCTTCATGTGCCGCGCCCTCACGCTTCGCTTCACCGACCCGGCGCGCAACCCGATAGGTGTATTTATCACTCCAGGTCCCTTCACCCGCCCGTGGACAAGGGCAAGGTAGGTTTTCTCCACTTCGTGCGCCTGGAAAAGGCGCTTCATGTATTCAAAGAACGGCTGGGTGCGTGCCACGAGAAGCACGCCGGAAGTGTCTCGGTCCAGCCGGTGCACGATGCCTGGGCGGGCAGGGGTCGCTTGTCCTGAATCCGCTGACGAAGGAGCCTGCCCTGAGGACGTTCGGCTGAGCCCTTCGGCGGTGAGCCGCTCAGGACTATCGAACCGCTCAGTCGAAGTCCCCGCCGAAGGGTCCCCCACCCCTTTCACCTCCGGGTAGTACCGCAGGAGCCAATCCACTATTGTCTCCTCATCGCGATTTGCGCTTTGCGATTTGCGCCTTGCTACCGGGTGCACGAGCACCCCGGCGGGCTTATTCAGCACCAGAAAATCCTTATCTTCATAGATAACCTCGAACATGGTTTCATTATATCCTTTCCAAGTGAAGCTCCACGGGCTTATCCAGCCTTCGTAGCCCCGCTTAGCGGGGCGGAGTAGGCCACTCATAGTTTCTCTCCATTCGGGGTTACGTGGAGCGCCTGCCTGCCGGCGGGCAGGGAACCCCACACCGTCTGCCTTAGGCGGGCTGGCGCGGGGTTAAAATATGTAGGTTTTATGCGGACAAATGTCATTTTCTATTTACCCTGACACCAAACGAGGAGCGACAGAGCCAATAATTCACATCTGTAAATACTCCCTGTTTGGTGTGGGGCTTTA
>Ga0210057_1003022_pt1 | contig 23481 bp, 27 predicted proteins | sample CryGeyCG2114_010_2_FD_183968 | JGI IMG/M metagenome (GOLD analysis project Ga0210057, IMG submission 183968) | Groundwater microbial communities from aquifer - Crystal Geyser CG10_big_fil_rev_8/21/14_0.10 (SPAdes) (version 2) | ecosystem: Environmental > Aquatic > Deep subsurface > Groundwater ...
TCTCGTGTCAATGTCGACACGAGAGCTTCGGACCTACGGAGCCAGTTTCCAAGAATCCCAAAGTGTCAGGATTCCGAGAAACCAAGCTCCTCTTGCGATACTTGCGAGACACGGACGAGCCGATCGCACGAGCGCCAGTCGCTGCGGCCGAGAGAGCCGAAGCTCAGTACCCACTCGTCGCCACTCCAGTCGAGGCAAGTGATGTAGCGGCGACCGTAGACGCCCCGCCAAACTGTGCCGGCGCCAACCAGGTAGAATTCCCGCCACTCGACGGGTATCTCGTCCTGGTGTTCGAGCATGGTCTCGAGATGATGCTGACCGGCGAGCTTGCCGAGCTGTTCGGCTGTGTTCTTGCCGCGCTCGAGCATGGTCTCGCCGAGCACGCGGCTCTCGTCCTCCTCGAGGAAACCCGAGAGCGAGAGGCGAGGCGACCCCTCGAGCGGCGTGTCCTCGATCAACGTATATCCGTCCTTCGTCTTGTCAAACTTGAAGCCGGACGGGGGCTTCAAGTCCATGGTCGGCAACTGCTCAGCAGCCACCATAGTCAATCCTCTCCTTTCCGGAAAGTACGTCTATTTTTCTCGCAGATTTCAGTAAAATATCTGCTATCCAACTGAAATCTGCAAGAAAATCCCAAGTAATTTGTAAATGTTCAATCACAGGGTAGTATAGCAAATTTTAACCTGTTTGTCAATCCAAATGTAGCAAAATTGGGGAAGTTTGGCTATCAGCGAGGCGGGTCGGAAAGGAAGGGGTCAGGGGAAGGAAATTCCGACCCGCCCGAGCAAAGAAAACATTTAGCATATACTCTGGAAATTTAAGGAGAAATGAGCTATAGTAGTATTTGCCCCACACAACTAACTTTCGTTAGTGTCGGGGTAAATTATTCGGAGCCAGAATTTTGTTCGAAATAAGTTCGAACTTCGTTCAGCAAATTCGACCAGACTGAAAGTTATAGGTTATATCCATATCCACCTGTAATCGCTTAGATTATAAAAACTTATGCCAAGGAAAAATAAAAAATCAATTGGAATAAACGAGCTGGCAAAAACGGTTAGTCGTGATGCTAACATCAGCCAGGAACAAGCAAGGCAGATTATTGAACTGTATTTTAAAGAAATACGATTTAACATTACCGAAGGCAAAAAAGTCGTCATACCAAAATTCGGCAGATTTGAGATAACAAAGTGGAAGACCAATATAATCTACGATATTAACACGGGTAAAAAAGTTACTCGCGATCTTCGAACAATCGCATTTAAAGCAAGCGGCGCACTGAAGAAGAAAGTTAATTAGATCTGCCCCGCTAAGCGGGGTGGCAGATCTGTCGGAGGAACTCACTCAAATATTCTCTCTATTTTTTGGGCTTTGCCTTTTAAATCAAGATCGACTACGACAGCATTAATCATTTTTGGCCCTTCAGCAATTTCAAATTTAAGAGGACGCGCCGTTAAAAATCGCTCAATGGACAGTTCTTTTTTAACACCAATTACCGAATCTTGCGGACCGCACATCCCGACATCACCGATATAGGCAGTTCCACCTTCTAAAACTTGCTCATCAGCCGTTTGTACATGCGTATGAGTTCCCAGAATTGCTGAAACTCTGCCGGCAAAATAATGCCCAAATGCTTCCTTCTCGCTGGTTGCCTCCGCGTGAAAATCAATCAGAATCGGCTGTTTAAGGCATTCGCCCTCGATCAAGTCGTTTACTCTCACAAAAGGCGAGTCCAAACCCTCAGTGGTAAATACTCTACCTATCGCCGAGATCACTGTCAGTTCAAGATTGCCTTTTTTTATCTTGGTCCAGCCCTTACCGATATTTGGCTCGGGAAAATTCAACGGCCTAATCGCCTTAGCGGAGTTTCTACTAAGATATTCCACCAAGCTTTTTTGGTCCCAACAGTGGTCGCCCAGCGTAATCAAATCAATTCCACAGCCAAGAAGCTCTTCAACTGCATTTTCCGTCGGGCCTCTGCCGGATGAAGCATTTTCCGCATTGGCAATGATAAAATCCGGCTTAATTAAATCGCGCTTATCAGCGATAAACTCCGCTACCGCCTCACGCCCAATCCTGCCGGTTATATCGCCAAAGAATAAAATCTTCATCTTGCGTATTCCTCAGAGCGAGTTTCGCGAATAACATTGACTTTAATCATCCCCGGATACTGCAAATCTCTTTCGATTTTCCTAGCGATGTCTTTTGAGAGTTTAATCGCTTCAAGATCGGTGATTTGCTCGGGTCTTACAATAATTCTAATCTCCCGCCCGGCTTGAATGGCAAATGATTTGTCAACACCTTCAAAGCTATTTGCCACATTTTCCAGATCTTTCAATCGCTGCGTATAGTTCTCGAGCGTTTCTCTGCGCGCTCCGGGCCTTGCGCCGGAAATTGCATCAGCTGCTTTGACAATAACCGCCTCTACTGTCTTCGGCTCAACGTCATCATGATGGGCCATAATTGCATGAACAACGTCATCTGAAATTCCATACTTCTTGGCAATCTCGCCGGAAATATGATGGTGAGCACCCGTTACTTCTTGTGACACCGCCTTACCGATATCGTGCAAGAGACCTGCCTTTTTGACAATATTCACATCAGCCCCAACTTCCGCGGCAAGCATTGCCCCAATATTGGCAACTTCGACAGAGTGCGCCAAGATATTTTGTCCGTATGAAACACGGTATTTAAGATTGCCCAAAATTTTCATAAGATCCGGATGAAGCCCCCTGACACCATTATCAAGCGCAGCATGTTCGCCTGCCTCTTTTGCTTCCTTTTTAACTTCCGTCTGGACTTTAGCAAATACTTCCTCAATCCGCGAAGGCTGGATTCTCCCGTCGGCAATTAATTTTTCAAGAGCTACTTTGGCAATATATCTCCTGACCGGATTAAATGATGAGAGAAGAACCGTATCCGGCGTTTCATCAATAATAAGATCAACTCCTGTCGCTCTTTCAAATGCTTGAATGTTTCTGCCTTCTTTTCCAATAATTCTTCCCTTCATTTCGTCGTTTGGAATATGGACCGACATTGTGGTGTGCTCAGTCGTATATTCATTTGCTATTCGTTGAATTGAAGTTGCAATAATTTTCTGCGCTTCCGCTTCGCTGTTTTCCTTAAGCACTGCTTTCAGTTCTCGAATTTTCAAGATAATCTCATCTTGATATTCTTTTTCGATACTTTTAATAAGCTCATTTCTCGCATCTTCTTTTTTGAGTTTTGCTACCTTTTCAAGCTCTGTGAGTTGTCTTCTCTCAATATCTTTTAGCTCTGATTTTATCCTCTCTATATCCGCTTCCTGTTTTTCAATATTCTTCTTTTCCATCTCAAAAGAGGAAATTCTTTCATCTAAAGAGGCCTCTCTTTTTTGAAGAGTATTTTCGACTTCTTTTATTTCACTTAGCGCTTTGTCTCTTTCTTTTTCAGTGGTTTCTTTAATCTTTAGAGCTTCATTTTTCGCTTCGAGGATTAATTCTTTGGACTTGTTCTCAGACTCTTTTAACCTCTTCCCCAAAGTTTGCTGGCGAACTAAAAAACCTGCCGTTGCGCCAACAACCACGCCAGCAGCGATTAAAATAATCGTTAATGCCAATGACATTTTGTGTTCCTTTCAGAAAAACCATATATAGAAATTATTTAATTTATTTTGTTGCAAATAAAATATTAGCTCAATTCACAAAAAAAATCAATCTATTGCCTCAACTCAATTAACTTTCTAAAAAAGAGGTCCGCGGGAGCGGACCGGGACATCGGGCATGAAGCGACGAGGAATGCCTCTCAGCGCGAGACAGCTGCATTGCCCTCGAGGATGCAGACAATCATCTCCCAGGGATTGGCCAGATGGCCGAGATAAAGACTGCAAACACCCCACGCCACTATGACCAGACCGACAATCAGCAGCCGGTCAGCCCACTTAGGGTTCACTATTCTCACCTCCCTGAACGTATCCGGCAATTACCAGTATTGTAGATGTGATGCATGAAAAATCAAGATAACCAACCGATTAGCAAAACCACCGGAACAATATTTCCATTCATCCCAAATTAAGGTATCGTAAAATCAAAAGAAAACTGTGTTTATGTTTGAAGAAGTACCACCTTTTAAAGACAGGGCAGATGCAGGGCAGCAACTTGCAGTTAAGCTTGAAAAATACAGGGGCAAGGATGCTGTCATTTTAGCTTTACCACGAGGAGGTGTTGCCATCGGCGGGGAAATTGCCAGCTCGTTGAATCTGCCTCTCGATATTATCCCTGTGCGAAAGATCGGCCACCCATTCAATCCCGAATATGCGATTGCCGCATTGACCTCTGATGGACACATCGTTTTAGGTACTAATGAACTACCCGATGTTGACAAAGAGTGGCTTGAGGAAGAATCAAAACACCAGCAACTCGAAGCGCAAAGACGGAGGGAAGTCTATTCACGTGGTAGAGCACCTAAAAAAATCACTGGTAAAATTGCAATTGTGGTAGACGATGGTTTAGCCACGGGACTCACAATGCAAGCGGCCGTGTGGGAGATAAAACAAAAAAATCCCAAAAAAATTATCGTCGCCGTACCAGTAGCGCCGGCAGACACTGCCGAAAAAATCTCCAAAGATGTTGACAAAGTTACAACTGTTCTCTCGCCCATAAACTTTTTGGGGGCAATCGGGGCTTACTATGAGAACTTCGAGCAAGTAAGCGACGAACAAGTAATAAAAATTATCGATGAAAATCAAAATTCTCGGCACGCGGGGAGAAATCAAAGTCAGCGCCCCTAAACATTCCAACCACAGCGGAATTTTAGCTGACGGAAAAATTATGTTCGATGTGGGCGAGAAGAAATTCTTGTCCCTTGATCCGAAATATATTTTCATAACCCACTTGCATCCCGATCATGCATTTTTCGTCAGAAATTGGGAAAAATTTGATCGTCCTTTTTATGCACCTGAAAAATATGAGCTTGCAGGCAATGGGCAAGTGTTTAACAAAAAAATAAATATTGAGAGTTGTAAAATCACATCAATCCCCACCATTCATTCAATCAAAGTCAAATCGCAGGGATACTTAATCGAAAAAAACCAAAAGAGGATTCTGTATACAGGCGATTTAATTTGGATAGACAAAAAATATCATAAATTACTAAAAGATCTTGATCTTGTCATCACCGAAGCAAGTTTTTATCAAACAGGCGGTGTTGTGAGAAAATCACGCGACGGGAGAATATTCGGACATACCGGCGTGCCCAATTTGACTAAACTATTCTCAGGATTCACGAAAAAAATCATATTTGTCCATTTCGGTTCGTGGGCTTACAAGAATATGCGCGAAACACGCCACGCGATCAGCGAACTCGGCAAAACTTACGGCGTTGATGCGATTTTGGGATACGACGGGTTAGAGCTAAATTTATAAAACTAAAAAGATATTTTCCATCACATAAAAGTTGTGATATAAAATAAATACAGAGGCCTCAAATGAAAAAATGGGTATGGATTTTACTCGCAACGATAGTTGCCATTTTGATTATTTTCCTTTTTATTCGCTCTAATGAAGATAATTGGATAAAGGACTCGCGCGGTGTTTGGGTTAAACATGGTTATCCAAGTGATATTCCCAACGAGGTAAAAGCGCAACAGGATCTAATCGCAAAAGCCGACAAAATTTTTCAAGATGCAAAAAGCTCAGGGAAAGATTTGTCAGCCGGACCGTGTCTTGGCAAAATAGACAGCGACTGGGTTGTAGATATTGTCCATAATCCGCGCCAGGATGTTGATAATTTATCGCAAAACCAATGCATTGATTACGCAAACGGACAAGTCCATCATTTTGTCGAACTGGACCCAAATGGCGAAATTATCCAAATAAAATAACTATTCGGCCTCAAGAAAACCTTTCTCGGCGAGCAGTTCATCGGGGTTCTCACCACTTTCAAGCAATAATGTGTACGCATAACCAATCGCTTCCGGCAAATCCATTCCTTCAAAATCGGCCTCTACCTCATCGCCCAATGCTTCTTTGCAAATTGCAATAAGTTCTTGAATAGTCGGTTCGCCTCGTTCTTTTTCTGACTGCTTTTCGAGCTGTCTTTGCTCATCCGAGCCCATATCTTTCGAGGAAGCTTTTGGTGAATTTGGTTCAGTATTAATCATATGCCTCCTTTTTATAAATATCAGTTTTATTGTAATCACTCCATCGGCAAAAACAATATACCGACTATTGGCTTATTTCATCTTGCAATCCATTGACAAAAAAAGAATAATGACTTAGAGTTGACACCTTGGGCGGTTTTGCGCCTAATGCTTTATTGACAACGTATCCAATCATAGAAGAGACAGATGATCTTATGGGACTGTTAGACGGAAAGATAGTCTTGCTATCAGGAGTGGGGATAGGAAGTGGCATTGGAACTGCCACTATGCGTGAGGTCATCTCGCAGGGTGGCTCGCCGGTCATCACCTGCTATCCGGCGATGTTTGAGCGGGTTGAGGAGATGGCCGAAGGTACGCACATCTTTCCTTGCGACTTCTCGCAAGAAGATGGCATTGCTGGGATGTGCGAGGCCCTATTCAGCAAGGGCCTCCGGCTCGACGGTTTCCTGCACTGCGTCGCCAATGTGCCCGCCTCCATGCTCGCAGAGGGTCGTCGCTTCATCACCGTGACGACTGAAGAAATGATAGAAGCGATCCAACTCAACGCTCTTTCGTTCCACTGGCTTGCCAAGCATCTGCTGGGCAATGGGGATGAGTCGAGGCGGGTTCTCTGCGCCGAGGCTGTTGGGGTGGCGATGACGTTCCGGCTCGGTAGCCAGAGCGTGGTCGAGACCTACTGGCCTATGGGTTTCTCAAAGGCACTTCTCGAGTGCATCGGGCTGTACCTCGCCCAGGATCTTGGACAAGACGGTATCCGCATCCATCTCTTGAATGCGGGACCGGTTCGCACTGCGGCAGCCCGCGGCATTCCTAACTTCATGGCTTTGTACCATGCGGTTCCCGATCTGGTGCCGCTTGGACTAAACACGACCGCGGAGGATGTGGCCCGGGGCATTGTCTACCTCCTCTCACCCTACTCCAAAGGGGTTACTTGTGTGCACACCGTGGACCATGGTCTAGGGAATCAGGGCATCATCCCGGTTCAAGATCAACGCAAGACCAAGACGTAAAGATGACAGGGCTACCGGTCTGAGCGCATTCAGAGTTTGTGCCCCGTCCGTCCACTCAGTGAGTTGGATAGGCGGGGCTATTATTTTTATGGGCGGAAAAAGATGGATTGCTCATTGCTGTATACTAAAAACTTAAATTGAGCTACCATCCAAACTCACTATAAAAAATTCCCTTCTCGATATTCTTCAGAGCCATTTTTATATAGTCAATTGTATTTGCCGGCAGATCTTTTAAATCAAACCATTCCATATGATCACATTTTTCCGGCTCCATTATCTTCGGCACGCCTTTCCATCTGCGAGCAATAAAAAACACATCCACGCGCTCATCCGATCTTCCTTTTCTATGCATAATGTGAGCCACTCTTAACTTTTTAGGGTCGAGTTTAATATTTGCTTCTTCAAAAACTTCCCTGATCAGCGTATCCGTAAATGTCTCCCTTATCTCTCCATGGCCTGCGACCAAACCGTAATTGCCATCCTCATATCCGGTGTTCTTCCTTCGAGCCAGCAATGTTTTTCCATTTTTAATCAAGACCAAATAAGATGAGGGAACAATTTTATGCCTTATTTTCATATTTTGAGTTTAGACCGGAGAAGAGAGGGAGTCAAATGGCAAAACTACAGTTCCTAAATCTATCGTCCTCCTTTTCAGCAACACAAAAACGGCCTAATGGCCGTCTGTGTTGCTAGCGGGACACTCCGATCTAGAACCTTTCACATACCATACGCAAAGTAGGTTGCCTTTTTAGGGGCAACCCACAGTGATTTTACATTTGCTGTTAGTAGCTCGCTCGCGCGTATAAGTATCTAAAGTTGCCTATAAGCTGAGCATTACTAATTTTGACTAAAAAAGTAGAGCTTCTTTGTTTCTGAAATTGCACAACTATCAATTTGATTACTATAAATATAGATCATTTTTATTGCATTCGGAGTTTTGGCATTGACATTTTTTTACAGAACTGATATAACACTTTGATGGAGGAAAAAACAGTACCTTGAGAAAGGAATGAGGCAAGTTGCCGACTAAGTCGCAGCTTGAGAGTTACCGCACTATCGAGAAGCGCCTCAGGGTGCTTTTCGACATGTTCCGCGACCTCTGCGCATTTTGCTTCACGGAAAGTCTGAATAGTGTCAAGGCGGGGGGAAGACTGTCGTCAGAAACAGCATGTTGTTGCCTGGTGGACAACCAAGTGCACGACTACTGGCAAACGCTCAATGCTGTCCATCGGCGGGTTGAGGGACCTAACTGGCAGAAGCGACTTGAACGAGCCGGTGTGGGGCTGGGAGACAAAAAGGTCATTCGTGGCCCGTGCCCAGCTCTCTCATGCGAGGGGTGTGTTCTGAATAAGTTCCGCCCCCCAACCTGCTCGACACAACTCTGTTCGTGCATCGCGAACGTCATCGTTGACCTTGGCATAATCGAGAGACCAAGGACTACACCCTGTCAGATCGAGGATTTGATCGGAGTAGCGTCGCCACTCGACATCTTGTTCGGGATAAAAAAGGGACAAGTGAGCGAAGACAATATCTCTGAATACCTTGGCGGAATTGAGCAGCTGATCCAGCTACTCCGCGCAGTTCCCAAAGACCAAGCACACAGCGCGGTTGAACGACAGAAGGCAGTAATCCAAGATCAGGTCGCTCACCGAAGGAGGTGAAAGCAGTGAGATTCTCGGACTTTAATGTCTGGACACCGGACAGTGACGGGTTGATCGTCTATAACACCCTGACAGGCGCTTTGCTGACCTTTAACAGAAGAACAGCAAACGAGGTTTTGGCTGCTATGCAGCAAGACAACATCACAGCGGTACCGAAGCGTTACCTCCTCGACTTCGCAAGAGACGGGGTGGTGATTGAAGATAGCTACGACGAGCTGTCTGTCGTGAAGGCACGGAACATGCTCGGACGGACACAGAATGAACTGATCTTGTCTGTCATGCTGACGATGGCCTGCAACTTCCGGTGCCGTTATTGCTTCCAGTCGAGAGGTACAAGGCCGAAGGCAATGGGTCACGAAGTAGAACATCGTGTTGTGAGCTTGATCAGCCGAGAGGCGAGAAAGAAGGATCGTGTCTCAATCGACTGGTACGGAGGCGAGCCGCTGCTTCGCTTCAGTCAGCTCGTTCGAATGAACAACGCGATCGCCGGAGAGTGTAAAAGGTGTGATACGGAGTATCTCCTTTCGGTCACAACAAACGGGTACCTTCTCACACCAGAAGTCATAAAGTACCTCTCCGGATTCAACGTAACCCATCTCCAGATCACTCTGGATGGCCCTGCGGAGACCCATGACTTCAGTCGGCCCCTTGCCAATGGCGACGGCACTTTTACCACGATTCTATCAAACATCCGAAGAGCCGTCGAAGCAGGTGTGCCAGTCGTAGTCAGAGTCAACGTCTGGAAGCCCAATGTTGGAAGGGTTAGTGAGTTGTATGATATCCTGGAAGAGAACGGGCTGAAGAACAAGGTGAACGTGGTTACCAAACCCGTTCTCTCCTCGGAGGCTAACCCGTGCCAAGCAAACTGTCTGCCAGCAAGTGAAGCAGCGCAGCTCAACATAGAGACCTACCGGAACGCAGCAACAAAGGGTTGGGTGGTCTTGCCGGAACTGGGCCAACTACAGGGACATGAGTTCTGTATCGTCGACTCAGTCGGGCAATTCATTATCGACCCCAACGGGCACCTCTACAAGTGCGGGGAGCGCTTCAAGGAGTCGGAAAGTGTGGGCTGTCTCGAGCGAGACGGCGCGCTCCGGCTCGAAGAGTCGTCTTGGACACGTTGGATCGGGAAGGACCCTCTTTCGTTTCCGGAATGCAGAGTGTGCAAGCTCCTGCCTATCTGTATGGGCGGTTGCAGCATGAAGAGATTCTGGAGACCCGAGGAACCTCCCTGTGTCGAGTTCAAGTATTGCCTCAACGACCTGCTGAAAACGATGGTCGCCAGCGAGGCAAACGCTACAAACGAAAGGAGAGACTGGTCATGAACCGGCTCAAAACGGGCAACAAGTCCGTCAAGCCGAAGGCCGCCGCTTGCGGCGGCAGGTGTTGCCGCGGTCAGGTGTAGAAGGTGGCAACACACCCGGGCGGAGCGGGACGTCCCGCTCCGCCCACATCAAATTTTTAAATCAATCAAATAAATATAAAAACACTATGAATAACAAAAAGGAAATGCAAAAATTAATAAAAAAATGGCAACTAATGCTGGGTCTTGAGGATTGGATACTAAATGTCAAATTTGTCGATTTTAATAGAAAAGATTACGAACAGTCAGGAGATATAAAAGTTGATCAAAAGAATAAAAAAGCAACGATATTAATTTCGAATAACCCAAAATATAGTGATGAACAAATTATCGTCCACGAATTAGTTCATCTTTTACTTTGGGAATATGATCACCATCGCGAAAATTTAATTCCTAAAAACAAAAAAGGCCGTTATTTTAATCTATTAGAAAAAACTGCGGCAAAATTCACCAAGATTTTATTGCAGAATAATAAGCAGTTCTAGTTTCCAATAATTACCGTTTCAACAATGATCCATACTCTTATTTGGCGGGAGGTGGTGGGCGATGTTAGAACTTCTATATAAGCTCAGTCGAATATGCGCACTGAATTATACCACACTCCGACAGGTAAATTCCTCTCTATTACATCAAAATTAGGGGCAGACTCTCCGTAAGTATTTATAATGTTTAGCGTTCTGAACTTTTCTAAATCAGACTCTGAAAGTTCCCATGGGCAGTTACCATCATTAATTCCACTACAGTTAAAGTAGTCAGGTGGACCCGACTGATTTAAACCTACAAAATAAGTTTTATAATTTCCTGGGTTACCGAGCCAATGGCTTTCCCAATATCCATAATCATGTACCCCTAAATAATAATTAAATATCGAATCGTGTTTTTTAAATTCATTTTTATTTTTATCTTTAAACTTTTCTTTTCCGGTTGAAGTAAAATAGCTTTTTTGGAGCTCAGCATTTAAAATGGGAAACTCGGGATTAAATTTTTTATCACGACTTGTAACAGAAAAAAAGCCGACATTCCCCGAGTCGTCTGCAAGAGCTTGTACGTAATAAAATTTATCCACAAAGATATTTTGTGTGTAATTTGAGCTAGCAATTTTTTCATTCACCAAGGGCTCGCCTAATTTGTTTTTAAAATAATTAATTGTTGCTCCAGCTTTCAGGCTTTCGATAATTTTTGTTTTATAACCGACCTCACCTAAGGTGTTAGCCCACCAGTCACTAATTTTTTGATATGAATCAGGAATCCCAATCAATACAAAAGTAATAGTAGTCGAGAGACCAACAATTATCCCGATTACGAGATTGATATTCTTTAATTTTTTACTGTTAATATTTTTGCTCATTTGTTTGTATTAACAATTCAGTTATATCTTATCAATAGAAAAATGTGAATAAAAGATTTGAGAACGATAGACGGGACTCGCCTACAAGTTATTCTAAGCGTTTATGTCTAAATGCCGTACCAGAACCTGATTTCAAATATTTTTCAAATCTTAGCGCCTTAATTTTATCTTCAAAAACGCAATACCAAATTAACTTAACTGGTCTTTTATGCTTTGTTGATAAGCATTCACCCGACCGATGTTCCTTAATCCTATTTTTCAGATTCGGAGTCGATCCAACATAAAAAGTTTTGTCAGAAAGTTCTAATAGATAAATATAGTACATAACCAAACTCTAACAAAAAAGCGATCCTTCGCATAAAGCTTCGGACCGCATCCTTCGTTTTGTATGTATGGATGGCCAAGCCATCCGAAGCTCCGTTTGTAGAGCGAAGGATGGCGGGCCCGACCGGATTCGAACCGGCGATCTTCTCCGTGACAGGGAGACGTGATAAACCGCTACACTACGGGCCCAAAACAAACATTAAAATATCCTCGGGACTGAAATGATTTTAGCAAAAATCATAACCTTATTCAACGATTATCTGCCTTTTATTAGGCACCAAGTAGAAATGCCACCTCCCGACTGCTGAATAAATCAAAAATAACAGTAAATAGTAAATTCTGAAAAAAATATTTAGCGAGTAGTAACTCGCATGACTTTACGGGCTTTCAGCCCGCAGTTGATTTGAGAACCAAAAGAAACCTGTTGCGAGGCGGTCTCTATGGTTCTCAAACTCTCCTTACTCTGGCACGCGCAAAAGCATAACTTTCTTACTAAAAGACACTCTGGAATTTATCCTCGCCTCAATCAGCGGGTATGCAGTTCCAGCTTCTTTGTGCGAAAATCATCTTTTGGTAAAGGAATATATTTATCTTTTCGCTTCAGCGAAAAGGATCTAATAGAAAAGAAAATTTTCTATTTCAATTGAATGTGTCACAAACTTGTTGACGAAGCTTCAATTTGAAAAGAAAATTTTCGCCAACACCTAAAGCGTGCAGGGTAAGGAATAGTTAAAACCATAGGGGCTGCTTCGCAACTAAGCCCCTTTGGTTTTAACATCTACGGCGAGTGTTAACTCGCCATTATCGCGAGTTATTGCTCATAAAGTAATGAAAGATTTTATCTTACCAAAATCTGCGAGCTACTTTAGCTTAATATGATTATCTATCTTTCTCTCCAAATAGAATTTTATCAATGTTAATACAAAAACCGCCACCATTACTACAAACATTATTATCAAATAATTTTGAGGGTAAATATCATCAACGATATATCCTGAAGTTCGAGTTGTAAAATCAATTATCAACTTTGCCCCGAGAAAAGCACCAGCAGAAATTAAACTCGCTAAATTAAATCCCGCTTTGTATCTAAAAAGCAAATATCCTCCCTGTAAGGCATAAAATAAAACCCAAAAAATCCTCCAAACGTCCACCAATCAAAACCGACCAAGGTCATTAAACTCGTATAATACAGAATTGCGCCGACGCCATATACAACCGAGCCGAGAACTCCCAAATAAAAAATGAATAAATTTAATTTTCTCTTTCTGAAGATTTGGAACCAACTTACAGATAGAAGCAAGGGAAAGATCGGGCAAGTCAAGATGAAAGGTATCAAATATACAGGCAGCGTTATTAACTTATGCCAATCATAAATCCAAGCCGAAACCGACCATAACAAATCAGCAATTGATAAAATTAGAATCATTTTTACTTTTTATTATCGGCCGCTAAGCGGGATTGCGCCCGTCTCTTCTTTCTCTAACCTTTCTCTCCAATCCTCGATCGGTAGGTTTATAATATTGCCTGCCTCGCAATCTATCTGGCAAGTGCTGCTGATCAACTTTGGCATCTTCAAAATTGTGCGCATATTTGTAATTCTTGCCGTATCCTAAATCCTTCATCAGTCGAGTCGGGGCATTTCGAATATTGTACGGTACGTCCAAATTACCAAACTGCCTAATGTCTGAACGAGTTTCCAAAACCGCCGAGTAGCAAGCATTACTCTTTGGCGCAAGGGAAAGATGGATTGCTGTCTGGGCAAGAACAACATCGCACTCGGGCATACCGATATAATGGCAGGCATTGTAGGCAGCAACCGCAACAAGCAACGCGTGGGGATCTGCAATTCCAATATCTTCCGAGGCAAATCTTATCAATCTTCTTGCAACGTAAAGCGGGTCTTCACCGGCCTCAAGCATTCTCATCATCCAATACACCGCCGCATCCGGATCCGAGTCGCGCATACTTTTGTGAAGCGCTGAAATCTGGTTGTAATGCTCTTCGCCTGTTTTATCGTATTTTAAAGCTTGCGTTATATTTGACCTCTCGATGGCTTTTTTGTCAATCTTATTAGTCAATCTGAATAAATCTTCAAATAAATTTAAAAGAACTCTCGCGTCGCCATTTGAATTTTCAATCAAAAACTTTTTAGCCTGTTTGTCAATCTTAACCTTGGGATACTCTTTAATCGCGCGACTTAGAATTTTCTCAAGAGCCTTGTTATCAAGCCGATCAAACTGCAAAACTTTGCTTCGCGAGATTATCGGCGAAACAACGGTAAATGAAGGATTTTCTGTCGTAGCGCCAATCAAAATAATTTCGCCCTTTTCGACAAAAGGCAAAAGAATGTCCTGCTGGGCTTTGTTAAAGCGATGGATTTCATCAATAAAAATAATTGTCTTCTGGTCAATCTCAAATTTCTCCTCAGCAATCTTTAATTGTTTTTTTAGCTCAGCCGTTGTCCGCTCCGTTGCATTTATCGTCACAAAATGGTGCTTAGTCGAACTTGCAACAATATTGGCAAGAGTCGTTTTGCCCGAGCCGGGCGGACCAAATAGAATCAGCGAGGAGATTTGATCTTTTTTAATCGCATTTACGAGCCAGGAATTTTTAGAGAAAATTTTATCCTGTCCGACAAAGTCCGACAATTTTGTCGGTCTGATTTTATATGCGAGAGGTTCAAGATTCATAATAATTTAACTTTAGATGAAATCGTAATCATTGCAAATTAAAAACAGCCGGGACGTCCCGGCTGTTTTTCGGTAGATACTCTATCTCACGATGTCTTTACCAAATATCTCGTCTTCATCTTCTTCACGATTCCAGCAATCCAATCATCAAAAGATTGATTAACTGTACCTTTTACATCCTCGACTTTGATAATATGATAACCAAACTGCGTCTTAACCAGATCGCTTACTTGACCCTTTTTAAGCGACATCATTGCATCAGTAAACTCCGGGATAATTCCAGAGTCTCTATTTAGGTATTCACCTCCGGCGAGTAATCCCCCGTCTCCTTTTGAACCTTCATCTTCCGAGAACTGTTTTGCTAAATCCTCGAAATTTCCTCCATCTTTAATCTTTTGCAAAACTTCTTTAGCTTTTCCTTCATCTTTAATCAGAATATGCCTGACTTTCACTTGTTTAAATAAACTATCTTTAAGTTTATCTTGGTAAATGACAGGAATCATGAGTGTGCTTAAATCTGATAGTTTCATACCGTAGTAATCCTTCAAAAATTCCTTTGCCTTTTGTTCGCCTCCCAATTCTGAAATAGCTTGGTCGATCGCAAAGGAAATATCTTTACCGGTCACTTTAATATTATTTGCGCTGGCTTGCTGTATAGCAACAACGCTGTTAACCATATCCTCAAGGATTTTCGACTTCAGATCGGCCGGAATCTCAACCTGCGCTTTTTTAGCATAGTTAGACGCCCAATAAACTTTATATTGATACTCTCTATCAAATAATATTATCCTATTAGCTTGGGCTATGGGGAAAAGATAAAAGTTTGATGCAATTCTGTCGATTTTGTCCGTTTTGCCATAAGCATAGAGACGTACCCCGAAAGCAACTCCAAGCGCAACATAAATTATTACAATAGCGATTAGGGCATATTTTAAGAATTTATTTCCTCCGCTTCGATATGCCGAGACAGCTGCTCTTGCTCCCAACTTTATTTTCCCAATAACAAATATTGCCGCTTGGTAAATGATTCTCTCTAAATTCTGGATAAATTGTTTAAATTTCATTTAGTCTCCTATATTTTAATAAATACTACTACAAGTAGAATAATATTGATTATTGTCAAAAATGCAAACTTTTGCACCGAAAATTTACCTCCCATTATATCTCTTAAGGGGAAAAGGAAGTTGAAAAACAGCAGCGCAGTTATAGCGCCTTTCGAGATTTGGCTGGCAGTAAAAAAAGAAATAACCCAGAAAACCTCCGTAAAAATTATTGCAAGTGCAATTTTATAGAGTATTGCACCTTCACCAACGAATCCGGGAGTGAGATTTATCAGGTAATTTGACAAAACAAAAGCGAGGATGGCAAAGATAAGCACTGAAAGCGCTCTGAGCCAATCAACAATTATTACCTCCGAGAAGAGAAAAAAACACGCTGTTGTGCCGAAGAAAAAGACAAGTAGGCTAACAGCATCACTCTCTTTGAGAAGCCATAAAAGGTATAAACCAAACAAAGATATTAAGATAGATAAAACAATAACAATCGTGCTAATGTCTATCGTAAAGAAAAAAGCTAATAGGGCGGCAAATAAAAAAGATGTAATAGCCGTATTTGAAACTATTTTTCGCGCCGCAGGAGATAAATTAGCTTGCATAATCCTTGCCGATGATTACCTTAATGACATTGAAAGAGTCCGTAGTGGACATTTTATATTGGCCTAACATTTCTTTCATCAATTCCAGCGTGCTCTTGGCTTGCCCACTAGTTCCATCCTCAATCAGGGTCTTATCAAGCACTATATCGTATTTATCCAAAACTGCAATACTTATGCCCTTTGCTTTAAGCTTATCTGCAAAAATTCTTGCCTGACCAGGCACATTGCTTGCGTTATAGACTTCGATACTAACATCCTTATTTGTATCAGTCGAATTAAAAATATTCTTAACAAAATTACGGATCTCATTAAAGTTTCCCGATCTCGGTACAAAGTCGGAACTGCCGTCACCGGCACTCACCAGGAGTCCCCCGCTTGAATTATCAAGAACCTTGCTAATAACCGCATCTTTATTGATATCTTTAACTTTTCCTACCAGCGTTCCCATCTCACCTACTCCTAAATTTGTTCGAAGATGATCGCCGACAATATTAATAATGTCCGCTAATTTTTTCGGATTTGCCAAGATGCCAAGTGATAACATCTTATCTTTAACGGCAAAGATGACTTGCTGCTGACGCTTTGCTCTGTCAAAATCGCTTGACGTTTCACGGCTTCTTGCAAATTTCAATGCAGTTTCACCATTCATTTTTTGCACTCCGGCAGGCATTGAGAAAAGCTGATATTGATCTGTTTTGTGATAGTTACCAGAACTGTCAAAATATTCTTTTGGATAATACGGATCATGTATTGCTTTATCAACGTTGACTGTCACCCCTCCTATTTCATCAACCACTTTTTTAAAGCCCGCAAAATCTAGATCAACCCAATAGTGAATTGGTACACCAACTACACTTTCAACCGTTTTAGCAGAGTATTGCGCTCCGGTTTCAGCTTGTTTTGTTTTATCCTTTTGAGCCGAATAACTTACTCCATAAGCAGCATTGATTTTCCTATATTCACCATTTGACAATTTAACCCGTAGATCGCGTGGTATAGAAACAGTGGCGACTTTATTATCAGAATTTTTAAGACGCACTAAAATCATCGAATCCGTCAATAATCCGCCCTCATGGCCACTTCCACCCCTTCCAAGAATCAAGAAGTTTGTGATACCGTCGGTCTGCTTTAGATTACCCCCGGCGAATAGATTTTTGAGAGAAGAGAAACCATTTTCCGAAGAGATCCGATTAAGAGCCAAAACCGAAGTACCAATTAGATATCCCACTAAAATGACTATCACCAAAACAAATCCGTAAAAAGTATATTTTCTACGAACTCTTGAGGCAGCTTTTTTTTGCCTGACAGAATGATAAACTACCTGTTTTTCACCAGTTAAAATCGCTTTTCTTCTCATAATACAAAGAAATTATAACAAAAATTATCAGTCATTGTAACAGGGGGAGATTAGATCGCCAGAACGAGAACCCCCGTCTTCAAGCACAATTTTAGGGTTACGCAGAAGTTTGACCAGATTTAAGGCAAGATAAACCTGCCTTTTTGTCGTATAAGTCCCCTTATGGCTTGTCACAATTATCTTATCTATCTTAAGCTCTCCGAAGAGCAACTCTATCAGATCGTCCAACGACTTACCCTTTTTTCCGCCCAAATCAAAAGAGATTTTTTTGCCCTCGTAATTTAAGTTAAGAATACTCATCTATCCGCACCTTTCTTTGACCGCCTCCGATATCTTGAAGGTTTATAATAATATCTGCACTGATACGGTTCTTCTTGTACAAATCAAACCATTCGATAAAACTTAAAGAATTCTCGTCGTCGATTATCTCTTCAACCTCCATGTCATACGCCTGACTCCCAAGCCGATATAAATCTATATGATTAACCTGTGAAATACCTTTGAATTTTATGGGGTAAGACTTACAAATTATAAAAGTAGGGCTTGTTACCTTTAGATTAGGATCGAGTAGATGAATTATCCCTTTCGCCATAGAGGTTTTGCCCGAACCCAGATCACCAACTAAACCCACAACAGATCCGCCATGAACTTTATTTTTGATCACCGCCCAAACTTTTTTGGCCAACTCTGATTCATTTTTCGCTGTAATATACATAATAAAAACCTATTGATTGCGCCACCACAAGCGCGATCAATAACTTTACCAGAAAATATAAGTTTTGTGAATCATTTGGAGGCCGTTCCATCGCGGAGAGGACTTTGATTTTCTCTTTGCTCGGCGCCTTGTAAGTTACTTTTTGTTTAATCTTGGTAGTTACAATATATTCACTCTCCTTTTGCGAATTCTTATCACGCTTATCTTTAACTTTTATACTCTCGACTTTAATTACAAATGGATTATTTGATATGAGCCGACCCGTCACAGAAATTACAGACTGTGGCGAATATTGCGATATATCACCAAGCCCTTTGCCAGCAGATAGATAAACTTTCTCCCCGCCAAAGTCCGCAATAATATTTTCTCTATCGATTTCATCCACTTTTACTTCCAAGGTAACATTTTTGCCAAGATTTTCTTCTAACTGCTTCGGGTCATAGATAATTTTCGGCGAAGAGCCGCTTTCAATTATATTCTCTTGTCCCAAAGTAGGAATCTGCGTAAGATAATACGACTCGCCCCATTTTGCCCAGGAAAAGTCATGCGGGACACTTTTATAGTTAATCCTGTCAACTAATAAACCATTTGGGTCAAATAACGATAAAGTTTCGTTACTATTATTGAGCGATAATTTTGTTTGCGATTTTTTCAGCACCACATAGTTCAATCCATCAATTTTAATTTCAGGCAAAATATATATTTTGCCTGACTTGTCCTTTATATACCACTTGTTCAAATCAATAGGCCCCGTACGCTTATTGGCAAGTTCAATCCATTCCTCCTTCCCGTCTTTTGGACTTGGGAATACCTCTGAAATGAAAATATTTTTTGAAGTCTGAATACAGTCAGACGTAAGACTCGCACTGCTTTTTAGCCCCGTTTGCGAGATTACCTCGAGGGTAAACACGGGACATTTCTTATAGGTTACGGGATTATTCCGATCCAGATCAAATTTATTGCCAAAACTATCAGTAATCGTGATTGATGAATAATCATCGTTAGAAGTATCGATTTTAAATTGAATTCTGCTCGGTACGTGCAACTCAATATAATTTCCAATATCGAACTTCTCAATAATAATTTTCCCCGAATTATGCGGCGTAGCTAAATCTGTTACCCCATCATCAAGATTCTCTGATCGCTCACGCATCTGCCAGCTTGATTTTTGCTGACCGTCTTCAACCAGCTCAAGACGATATATCGAAATGTAGTTACTGTCTATTTCTTTATAATAAAAGGGTTTGCCACCGTCGCCGGCTTCATCAATTTGCTCCCCACTACTGCCAAGTAATGAAATTTGGAAATTTGAGTTTGATAAACTTAAATCAGTTGAAATATAATCGGGGTCGATATTAAGAACCGATTCCCCACCTGTGAACTTATGATCTTTTGAATTGTTTGAGATTAGAAAATATCCGTTAGCGGGAATTTCACCATTCTCAACACAGAGCATATTTTCACTTTTATACTCGTCCCGTAAACACCAGCCGTTTAGCGATATTATTTTATCCGTCGGGTTTTGAAGTTCCACCCACTCGTCCGCAGATGAAACCGACGAGCCGCGCCACATTATTTCAGAGATATAAACTGAGGACTCGACTGCAGAGACCTTTCGCGGAATTAGAAAAATTATTGGCAAAACCACTAAACAAAAAAATACATTTAATATCAATCTCCGGCCGAAAATTATTCCCCCTTTTCTCCCTCCTGCCTTTTCTCCCATCTCTTGTTTTTTTCAAATCCAACATCCCCAAAAGTGGCTGCCATTGGGTTAGTATGGATTATCCACCAATTATCCAACAACTCTCTTAAAGACCTTGCTCGTCTTAACTTTTTACGGAAAAATTTTTGCTCTGAATCCTTTAAATCTTGATTGAAATTCATGACTGGCGGTTTTATACTCTCGCGGTAAATCAATTTACTATCGAGTAAACCAACTGTGCGAAGTTTCGGCATCCTTTTGCATGACTCGACGCTTCCTTTACATTGATCGATCAGGTCAAGCAATATTTCAGCTGAAATATTTGGCCGCGGGATAGTTTTAATGAGAAAGTTGCGTGATGAACCGGCTGTTTGGATTTCTATATCTCCAGCATCAAAAAAAGTGTTTAAGACCCCGCAGACTTTAAAACCCACATCTTGAACTTGGTCAAAGGTTAATTCATTTATTTCACGGTTGAAAAGACCTTTCTGTATAATCTCGACCAATCTTCTATCTGTAACAATAAAGAAATTATAATAATGCACTATCCAAGTGGAGATCACAAAAAGCGCAATAACAAGGAAGAAAGCGACTGCAACTGTAATTAAATATGGCATCGCGCTAACACCTCCGAGTCCCAAACTTCCCCCCGCTGCACTGAAAATTACCCTAATGATCAAGGCAAAAAGTATCGCGATAAAGAATATCAATCCTATCGTCGGAATATATCCGACAAAATGTTTTTTTACAATAACGAAAACTTTTTCGTCGTCTCTTTGATTTGGAAATACTGGTTGCGGAATCTTATTTACCTTGGACCATGGCATATTTATTTTTTAAATTATTTGATAAACAATCACTCCGATAAAACCCAGAATAATTACAAAGTATGTAGAGAGCAGATAAATTATAAAAACTCTCTTTGAAGCATCTCCTATTAAGCTATAGCGTCCAATATGGTAGAAAATAAAAAAGTTTGTAATGCTAAAGGCTATAACCATCAGAAGATAAATCCCTATTATAATATACGGCTGGATCACAATAATGCTCCTTGACCTGCCCTAATTTGAAGATGACGATGAGCCTCAGGCGTTGTCTTGCGTCCGCGAGAAGTCCTCTCGATAAACCCGATTTGCAAAAGATACGGCTCAATCACATCTTCTATTGTACTTCTTTCAATTGCCGACGAGGCAGAAAGTGTCTCAATCCCCACCGGTCCGCCGCTATACTTGCGCGCAATTGTCATAAGAACTTTTCTATCTATCGGATCAAGTCCAACCTCATCAATGCCAAGCGCATTAAGCGACTCATCCAGAATGTCTTGGTTGATGTCTCCACCGGCTTTGACCAAGGCAAAATCTCTTACCCTTTTCAAAATTCTATTTGCTACCCGCGGCGTTTGCCTGGAACACTTCGAAAGTCTTTGCAGCGCATCTTTGCCAATATCTATTTTTAAAATTCCTGCTGATCTTTTCAAAATATCCTCAATCTCCTTTTCACTATAAAAATCAATATGCTGATGAATACCAAACCGATCCCGCAGCGGGGAGGAAATCAAACTTATCCTTGTTGTAGCGCCAATTAAAGTAAATTTCGGCAGATCGACTCTGATTGATTTCGCGCCTGGACCCTTGCCGATAATAAGGTCAAGCGCATAGTCTTCCATAACCGGATAGAGAACTTCTTCGATCGCCTTATTCAATCGATGAATTTCGTCAATAAATAAAATGTCGCCTTCTTCCAAATTACTTAAGATAGAGGCGAGATCACCGGCTCTGTCTATCGCTGCCCCTGACGTAACTTTTATATTCACGTTCATTTCATTTGCCAAAACATTAGCCAGAGTGGTTTTTCCAAGACCAGGAGGTCCGTATATCAAAATATGCTCCATGGGTTCTTTACGGATCTTCGAGGAGCGCATAAACACTTTGAGATTGTCTTTTATCTTGTCTTGGCCGACATATTCAGAAAGTTTCTTAGGACGCAAACTCAAATCAAGTTCATCTTTTAAATTTCCCTTAACACCCAACGAATCCTCGTCTTTTTTCATGCCCTGAGTATATCAAAAGGAAAATGAGATAAAAGAGTAAACCCCGTTAGAGAACTTTGTCCTCTAACCGGTAAATATTTTATTCTGCCGGCAAGAAATCAGTGATATTCTCTAACGGGGTAAAGAGTAACGTTTAGTAAATTAATAAATGTAACTATACGAGCCGTAGTCTGACGGAGTAACGTTTTTGCGGTAGGAATAAGAATATTTAATCCAGTTATATTCGGAAACATCTATTGTACCATCAGAATTCACCGCTTCTACGATAGCAACATGCCCCCAGGCAGAAGTTAACCCCCCGGCTTCCCAGCTAATAGCCGCGCCAACTTGGGGATTACCAGAAACGGTAAATCCCTGATCGTGTGCAAGAGCAGGCCAGTTCCAGGCACTTCCTTGACCAGGACGGGTGTTATAAAAACTTTTCCCTTCAACTGCATTCAAATACCAGGCCGCATAAGAGGTGCATTCTCTTGTCAAAAATCCCCATGCATCAGGTTCATCAATTGAAGAATACGGATAGCCTGAGCCACCTCCTCCAAGAACTTCCTTTCCGCCGCTTAACCTTTTTTGTCTTTCGGCATAAATTTCACTAGAAATTCTGGTTACCTCTTTTTGCAAATCCTGAGCCTTTTGTTCATAACTCGCCTTCTGCGACACTGTCATATTAAGGAGATCTCCCTTTTGATTCTTTTGATACTCAATATTTTTCTTATATGATTCTTGGTCTTGTTTTAATTGCGCAAGCTGAGCTTTCTGCGCCTCCTGATCAGATTTCTCCTTTTCCAATTCTTGTTTATTCTTTTGAACCTCTTCGTAGAGTGATTTTACCTGCGTCTCGACAGCTTCAATATATTTGACCTGATTAACGGCATCAGCAAGTGACGAGCCGGCAAAAATAGTTTCAATGTCACTTCTTGACGAATATCGGTATATCTCAACAATTGCTTTATCGAGTCTATCCTTTTGAACGGCAAGTTCCTTAGTCTTCTTATCAACCTGCGCGGAAAGATCACTAATCGTGTTTTGTGTCTCTCCAATTTTGCCCTGTGTTTCTTCAACCTTCTTTTGAGCCGTAGAAATGTCCGACTCGAGATGATTAATCTGATTAAGCAAGCTTTGGGCTTCTTTGCTTTTCTTGTCAGAAAGCGTTTTATATTTATCAAGCTGCTGTTCAAGCTGAGCTTTTTTTTGATTTAATTCGTCTTCTGTCGAAGCGGAAGCAGGTGGAGAATATAACAAAAACATCCCAAAAATTAGGACAACCTTGAGAAGCAAATAAATTCCCCCTCGTTTAGTCATAGTAGAACTATATTAGCACAAACAAAAAATTTGTGTAGTGGTTGGACTGGTCCAATACATCGAGGACACTTTCAAGTTGATATTGTTTTCTCATAAAACTCCTGCGGGGTCAAATAATTGAGAGCTTGATGGGGACGGTAGGTATTGAATTTCTCCATCCAGAATTTGG
>Ga0210057_1003023_pt1 | contig 23477 bp, 25 predicted proteins | sample CryGeyCG2114_010_2_FD_183968 | JGI IMG/M metagenome (GOLD analysis project Ga0210057, IMG submission 183968) | Groundwater microbial communities from aquifer - Crystal Geyser CG10_big_fil_rev_8/21/14_0.10 (SPAdes) (version 2) | ecosystem: Environmental > Aquatic > Deep subsurface > Groundwater ...
TCCTTAAAACTTAGAAAACATATTTACTTAATAAACTATTCTGTAACAAAAAGCTTGTGAAACCTCATATCTTTAGCAAGTGGCTAGTGATAAAACACGTCCGCAGCAAACTGCAAGAAATTTAACCCAAAAAGCTTATAAAAGGAATAATTACAATAATTTTAAGTTCATGGCGACTATGGTATAGTGGTTAGAATACAAGGTTGTGGTCCTTGTGACGGGAGTTCGATTCTCCCTAGTCGCCCTTTTATAATTCAGAAATCTTAACTTTTTTCTCTTTACCAGTTTTCATATCCCTAATAGTAACTTTATTCAGTTTCAAATCTCTTTCACCAATAATTACTATCTTGGCAGCATTAATTGCATCTGCATAATCAAATTGTTTCTTTAATTTTCTATTACTTAAATCCAACTCAACACGAAATTTCTTACGCAACTTATTAGCAATTTTTATTGATTGTTTAACAACTTCTTTAGACACTGGTGCGATATAATAATCTACATCTCTTTGCAGGTTTGGCATCTTGCCCTTTTTTAAGAGAAATAACCCAAGAACAACATCTCCCATACCATAACCTACACCAGGACACCTATCACCACCAAAGTCTTTAACTAAATCGTCATAACGCCCACCGCCAGCAATAGCTCTAAATTCCATACTAGCATCATAAACTTCAAACACAGTACTTGTATAATAATCAAAACCCCTCATTAAAGAAAAATCAATTTTACAAAAATCTAAAACATTATAATCTTTCAAATAACCAATTAATTCTTTAAGTTCATTATAACCTTGCTTACCTTCTTCATTTAATTCATTAACATTAACTTTAGAAAAATCCATTTTTAACATATCTTTAATTGCATCAATTTGACCGGATCCTAATTCTAAAGATTTCAAACCTTTAATAAAATCTTTATCAAACAACTTTTCTTTTTTATCAATCCATCTTGAAACTTCTTGTAAATCTTTTTTCTTAATATTAAAACTTAACAATAAAGAAGAAATCAACTTCCTATTACATAATCTAATGAAAAAATCTTCTTTAGTACAACCAAAAGCTTTCATAATATTAATAGCAGTAACTATCACTTCAGCATCTGCTTGCATACTGTCAGTACCTAAACAATCAACATTTAATTGGAAAAATTCTCTTAAACGGCCAGTCTGAGGAGCTTCATAACGCCAACACCTAGGAATAGAATACCATTTTATTGGTTTAATCAAAGCTTTCTGCTTATCAGCCACCATCCTAGCCAAAGTAGGAGTTAATTCAGGTCTAACTGCAACGTCCATACCTTTTTTATCTTTAAACAGATACATTTGTTCAGGAATTTCATCTCCTGATTTTAAAGTCCAAAGTTTTGCTGGCTCTAACATAGGACCATCCATTTCTTCATACCCAAAACCTTCAACAACAGACTTCCAAGTAGAAAAGAGGTAATTTAACTCTCTCATTTTCTCAGGAAAAAAATCCCTTGTTCCTCTCAAGCCTTGAACTTTCATAAGAATAATAACTTGCTTCTAATCTTAAATAGTTTTTGATTAAATACAATTCTCGCCACAACAACAAAAGAAGTTTTTAGGATTAGCATTTAATTTATCTTTTAAAGAATTCCAAACCTTTTCAGTTTCTAAACATAAAGCCAACTTAACATCCTTATCATGCTTTCTTATTTCATCTATAAAAAAATTATAAACTTTTATCTTTTCTTCATCAGAAAATAATCCATATTCTGTTATATTTTCATTTAAAGATAATTCTAAATTAGGGAATAAAGAGTTACATTCATTTTTATCCATATGGCACAACATTTCTAAACAAATAACTTCTGGCTTAACTTTAGTAAAAATATTTTCAATCATTTCTTTATTTTTTTCTTTCCAACCTTTAATTGGAATTATGGGTGAAAACCTAAATCTAATTTTATACCCTTTTTCTTGACAAATTTTAGCAGCCTCAATCCTCTCGTCCAAAGAGCTTGCTCCAATCTCAAAATCATTAACAACATCATCGCAAGACATTGTCCAACAAACAATAGTTTTTCCTTTATGTTTATCAAAACTAGGTAAATAATCTAAATTATTGCTTTTGGTATATAACATCAAATATTTATCCGTTTTTGCAAATAATTTTATCATTTTATTAATGGCTCCATATTCTGGTTCTAAATCAGGGATATCACATTGATTATCATACTTGTATAATTTCTGTTGAGGATTATTATTCATTAAAACCTCTAAATTTTCAATAAACTTTTCTATGTCTAACATAATAGTATAAGTATTTCCTATATGACAATATTTGCAGGAATTAAAACAACCAAAAGCAGTATGTATCTCAAAACCAGAATTACAATGAACACCTCTCTCTATTAACAATTGTTTTTTATCCCTAAAATCTGCAAAATTAAATTGTGCTTCTTCATAAGGTATGAATTTTCTTCCTTTATTAGGATCATTAATCTTATCTTTCCAATCAAAACCTGAAAAAATAATAATAGGATTTTCATATTTAATTAAGCCAGTTCTGTTTTCTCTTTTATACAATCCCTCTTGTAATAAATTATCATAAATTGAATAAGAAGGCATTCCAATAATGTTTTTAGATTTAATTTTTGTTAATAACTTTTGTAATCTATCTTTTTCATCTTTTGTTTTAATTTTATCAGATGCAACATAAATTATAGGTACATCTATATTTTTCATTAATAAAATAACTAAAAATTAAATTTATAAATGTTATTAAGGAAGAAATTTTGCATAAAGTTTATTAATTAGATTAAATTATTAGACTTATGGCATATAAAATAGAAAACTTGGTAAAACAATACGAAGAAGTTATAAAAAAGTATAGCTCTTTTAGAGATAATCCTAGCAAAAAATCAGAAGAAGATTTTGAATCTTCATTAGATGTACTTGAATCTATGATCCCTATTTATGAAACTGGTTCTGGAAAAAAACTTAATCCAACGAAACAAGAAGAAGCACTCATTGAATATTTAAAAAATAGAAATATTATTGAAAATGTTTTAGAATCCAATTATGATTTAAATCATGGTTTAACTGATAAATTTATTGATTTGGAAGATGCTTTAAAAATTCTAAAAATAGAAAACGATGATTTAAGAAATCAAATAATTCAAAAAGCTTTAAAAGGAAAATTATACAATTTAGATGATGTAATCAAAGATTTGGAAGTTGATGTTAATGAAAAATAATCTAGAAGAAGTTTTAAGAATTTTTAAAAAAAGAGAATATCTAAAATAATTTACCCCACTTAGAATGTCCCCATTGGACCAACAAATCTACATCTAATTTAGGCACATCACAGCTTCCAAAGCAGGAAGAAGCCCAAATCATAACTTTAGCTTTGGTTTTATGCTCTAAAAAGCCAGCAATTTCAGTAGCTTTAGGCTTTAAACCGTCAGGCAATTGTATGCAGACAGTCTTGGCATTAGACTTCTTAATTTCTTTAACTACTTTTTCTAGCTCTAAATCATAATCTTCCATAAAGAAAAATTAGCTGAAATAGGTTAAAAAGCTTACTATCTAATAAAATAAGATGTTTCGCAAGATTTATAACTTTAAATATAACTAAAAACTTAATATGGGCACGTTAAAAGCCATTGGTAAGGATTTAAGACATTTTCTCATGTATGCCAGCAATTTTGTTTATGGCATTAGTCACCAATGGAAAAAGAATTTTGGTTTAAAAAAACATAGAACATTAGATGATTTAGTAAAAGAAGCAAAAGAAACTACTGGTCAAGATAAAGTTAATATTATAGGTCATAGTTTAGGCGGACTAAAAGCTTTTGTTTATACATTAGAAAATCCCAAATCAGTAAAAAATTGTATGATGCTTGGTGCTCCACTAAATGGTACAAGGCTAGCTTATTTAGGAGTTTTATTCTTACCATTAGGAATAATTCCAAAATCAGTTTTACAAATTATCCCAGATAACCATTTCATAACAGCAGTTCAAGCTTATTTTAAGGCTAATAAAAATGAATTCAAAGATATTTATTTTGAAAATTTTGTTTCTAAAAATGATGAATTAGTTTCACTTGAAAGAACTTGTATAAAAAATAGAGATAAATTAGATAAAAATATTAATGAATATATTCTTGAAGGAGAAGGCCATGTTTCTATGACTTACCACCCATTAGTTCAAAATAAACTTAAAGAATTAGTAATAGACTCAGAATATCCTACTATTTTCTTACATGGTTTTGCTATGGAAAAAACTTTTTTTAAAAAAATATTAAAAAAATTAAGTGAAAAATATCCTGAAGTTCAAGAAGAAAGAAATAGGGGAAAAAGATTCCGTTTCTCTTATGATTATACAAAAAAAATTAAAGCAGATAAAATATTAGACTGGTATGAATATCATTGTAATCCTAACATTTCATGTAAAGAATTACTTTAAAGAATCATACAAATCACTCAAATTCAATTCTAAAGCAGCTACAGGAACTTGTAATCCAAAGTTCTCCAGAACTTGAGGGTTAATCTCTCCAATATAAGCAACTGCCTTGTCATTAACATAAACTCTTCCAACTCTTCCTTTAATAAAACTAGAATGTTCAGCATCTTTAATTTCATATTTAATTTTCAAACTATCCATAATATAATCCAAAACCTGTTTAACTTCAGTAAAATCAGATTTAGTATGTGCAGTTAATACAGCTAACCTGTCATAATCTTGTAAAGTCTTTTTAGAAGTTACTAAACCTTCTTCAAAAATTCTTTGAGGATATTCTTCTTTTTTATTTTTAGATAATAAATCCAACAATTGAGGAATTATCCAGCTTCTTACAACTGAATAATTCTCACTCATATAATTAGAAATTTCAATAGTGCCAAAATCTTTAGACTCGGTCATATCATAAAGCAAGTTTTTATTAGTTAAAATTGGACTCATTACTTCTTGGTAACCCATCCCAACAACTAATTCTCTAATTTTATCAATAAACTTATTAATAGCTAAACTATCACCAGTAGAATAATATTGTAATTTATTGTCTTTAATATTATCATAACCAAAAGCAATCCCTACATCTTCAGCAATATCTACCTGGTGCATTATATCTAACCTATAATCTGGAATTAAAACTTTCCCCTTTTCAAAACCATAACGCATTTTCTTCAACAAAGTAATTACCTGTTTTTCACTTAAGGAAGTTCCTAAAACTTTATTGATATAATCAACATCTAACTTAATTGAGTCTTTAAACTCTTGAGGATAAGTTTCTTTTTTAGAACCATACTCTACATCAACTGAATTAATTTTAAATCCTCTCAAAGCAAAAGCATGCGCAAAAATGTTAGCCGCTAACTGAACTGCTTCCTTATTTGTACCAGTAGCTTCAAAAAATAATTTAGAATTACCTGGATCAACTTTGCCTGAATAATTTGAATTAATTATTGGAGGAAAACTTAAAACATTATTCTCAGAATCAATCAATAAAGGATATTTACTACAACCTTCTAATGTGGCTTTAAACTCAATACCTTTAGGATGTGATTCTAAAATTTCTCCCAAACTCATTTCACGTTTAAATTCTAAAGGAACAAACTGTACAGATTCTGGATCTACAGCTTTATAATTTACAGGAAATTTAATTTTATCATAATTATAAATACCAATAGCCACCTTTTTCCTTCTTACACCATATGTATGACAAAACTTTTCCTGTAATTGAATCAATTGATTCAATAAATCATCATCTACTTTAAAGCCAGAAACTGAGAACGCGGAGATATACGGCCTTATAGATTTTAATTTGTCATCAACAATAATAGAATCTTTAGATTTAACTACATTCAATTTTTCTAATCCTGTTTTTACACCCAAAATACCTTTTAACAAAATTGCAATTCCTTCAACACTCCATAAATAAGGAAGGTTAGTGTCACCCATACTAGCAAAAACTTCATCACCATTAACTTCATCTAACTCAGCTTTTGCATATTCCAATAAAGGATCCAAATCTTTCTTAGCAATCTTCTTCCCAACTAACTTGCCCAGCTCCTTTAATGAAAAACTTATTGTAGGCATTTACCACACCACCTTCGCATTTCTTAAAAACTTTAAATCATGACTAAACAATTCTCTAATATCTTTGATACCCATTGCAAACATACCCAACCTATCAATTCCTAAACCCCATGCAATAACAGGTACATCTATTCCTAACGCTTTAGTTAACTCTGGCCTAAAAACTCCTGCTCCGCCTAATTCAATCCATCCTAAATCTGGATGTTTAGCGAATAATTCAGCAGAAGGTTCAGTAAATGGAAAATAAGCAGGCCTTACTTTAATACTATCTGATTGTGCAAACTCTTCAGCAAACATTTTTAATAAACCTTTCAAGTGACTAAAATTCAAACCTTCACCTAAAACAATACCTTCTGTTTGATAAAAATCACTATTGTGCGTTGCATCAACAACATCAGACCTAAAACATCTTGTTATTCCAAAATATTTTCCTGGCACTTGTAAATCTTTAGAGGCTAACATTCTAGCACTGCAAGCAGTACCTTGTGTTCTTAACATTAAACGTTTAGTTCGTTCAATATCAAACTTATACTGCCAACCCTTGCTACCAGTATTAAATCCATTTTCATGAGCAGCTTTAACTTTCAGCATAACTTTTTCATCAATCTTACCAAACTCAGGGTCTTTAACATAATAAGCATCATGTATATCTCTAGCTGAATGGAACTGTGGCATAAACAAGGCATCCATGTCCCAGAACTCAGATTCAACTATTGGTCCAGTCATTTCAGTAAAACCTAGTGAAATAAACTTTCTACGAACAGTATCCAAGAAAGCCCTATAGTGTTGTTTCCTACCGGCATAAACTTTAGGAACATTAATTTTAATATCATAATTTCTTAATTGTTTACCTTTCCAAGAACCTTCTCTCAAAATTTGTGGAGTTAACTTATCAATCATTTCTTTAAAATTTAATTTTTCTTTTAACAAATTCTTACCTAAATCAGTTAAAGCAACTGTCCTTAATTTAACTAAATCAGTTTTAATCAAATCTTTTCTTGATTTCAGATTATCATAAGCAAACTTTTGTTCAGGTTCAAGTTTAGGCAATTCAATTGGTAGCTTTTGTAAAAAATCTTCTTCCAAACTATCTTTCTCAATTAATTTTTTTCCAGCATCAGTAATAGAAACTAAAAGATCATTACCTTCTTTTCTTAAATTAATTGCAGCTTTATTCTTTAATACACCTAATGAAACATTTAACTCTTCTTTAGAAATATCTAATTCAGAAACTTTCATTTCTTTTTTCAATTGCTTTAATAATCTTCTTTCGGGCAAACCTTTTTCTTTATATTTCTCTCCATTTTTGTCTAAATTGATTACTTCTTTAAGCTCTTGATCAATTTTAATAACAACTTTATTTTCTAACCACTGTAATGCTCTCATTACTTCAACTTCTTTTAATTTAGTTAAATTAACCAAATCGCTTAAACTAATACCCTCTTTCAAAAAAGGCACTACTTTCCGTTCTAAAGGGTGTAATGTAGCTATAAGCTGCTTTATTCCTTGCATGACGTGAAAGAAAGCGTGAATGTTTTTAAAACTTACTAAATAATCTTATTTTCAAAAAAAACATTAGAAATAACTATTTTTGATAATCTAACTTAACTTTTAAAATATAAGCTTCAGGTAAATCAGGATATATCTTTTTTAAAGTTTTTAATGGAGTTATTTTAACTAAATTAGGATTCATTACTCCAAATCTTTTTGCTTGTAATAATACCCTTAAATTTATTTCTTCTGGTAATAAATCTTCTAATTTCATTTTCTAAAACCTGAACTTAAGAATTTTAATTAAATCATTTAAAGTTTTTTCTTTATCTTTTAATTTTGACAATAATCCAGTATAATCTGATTTAAAATTTTTAGCAGTTTCTTGTATGCCTTTTCTTGCAATATTAACTATTTCTTGAGGAATATCTTCTTCAACTACTTCTTCACTCATAAAATAATTTCCTTTCAGTTTCATTCTAAAACCCTCAAAGCATCTTCTAATTTTTTACTACCTTGCAAACTATCCAATATTTCAGAATTAGCAAATAAAGTCCAGCCATCTAATATATGGTCTGCTTCTGTAACTAAAGCTTTTCTTTTTTTAAATAATTCTTTTGCTAATCCATAATTATTATTTCTTATAGCTTCTTTTGTTTGTTCTAGATTAGCTATAATTTGTGGACCATATTGCTGTTCAATTTTTTTTGTCTGATAATACCAACCAACACCTATACTTATCGGTGCTAAAGTTAATGTACCAATTAAAATTATCTCTTCTAACATTTTAAACCCCCCTCAATAGTTTCATTTAGTTCACCTAAACAATCATCAATAATTTTCATAACAACAACATTTGCTTCAAAAAGGCCCCTATAAGATTCTCCGGAAAATTTTTCTTCTTTAAAATAAAAGAAATTTTGATTCTTCAAATCTTGTCTAAGTTCATTATACTCAAAAGCCAAATTTTGTACATTTTCTAAACTCATCCCTTCTAAATTTAAGTTTTTCATTTTAAAATAAAAATTAAAGGTCTTTAAGACCTTGCCATGTATTTTCAAACATGCCTTTAAACGCACTTGCAAAGAAAGGTGTGTTAATCCAAACACCACTATCATAAGCTTCATGCACGTCATTATCATCAGATGTCATAAAAACAACATGGTCACCATCAATAATCACGAATCTTGCTTTTTGCCCATTATAATGTCTGACTTCTGCAACTTTCATAAGTTCAGCTAATTTACCTTTATCTTCAATTGGAGCTGCTACTTTAATAGTTACTCCTCTTTCTTTAGCTTTCTTTAATGCAGATTTCAAAGTTTCAGCTTTTCTCAAAACACCAGGAGCTGTAGTTACTAAAACAACAGATTCTTTTGCATTATTAATCAAAGATTTTAAGTGATCGTTCAAGTTTTTTCTACCTTTTAATAGACCGGACATATCTGTAGGCTCAACTTTTTCAATTCCTTGTTTATACAACAATTCTAATTCACTATAAATATTAGAACTATTAACTTTGCTCAATTCTTTAACATGGTCATCAGCTTTATCTTTAATATTTGATTTAATCCTAGAAATAACTTCTTCAGGATGTACAGCCAAATACTTAATAGGCTTACCTAGCTTCATAACAACAAAACCTTTCTTTTCTAAGGTTTCAAGAACATCATAACTTCTTGATCTAGGAACTCCGCTTATATCAGCAAGTTCACCAGCTGAAGAAACTCCTTTAGATAACAAAGCAGTCCATATCTTAACTTCGTAAATATTCAAATCGAATATTTGCCTTAATTTTTTTAGTAAATTTTCCGGTACAATCATTTTAATTCTCCTTAATATGTTACTACTAATCAGGCACTACCCCTATATAAGGGTTTCTATTTTGTTATGGAGACTAAGTAGTGAATATTTCCTAATTTAAAGTAAATTTAAAGGCAAAAACAAGACAATCTTTATTAAGATATCCATTTACTTATAACTTATGACAGATTTAATAGCTATGCTTTCCACAGGAAAAGGAAGTTGGTTAGAAGTAAATAAATTAATTGAATCCCAAGAGTGGGATAATATTTACTTAATTACAAACTTATTTGGTGCCCAGAAATTTAGAGCTGAGAAACAAGTAAATTTTATAATCCTAGACTTAAATAAAGATGTTCAAAGCCTAAAAGAAGATATTTTAAATGAACTTAACAATAAACTTAAACTAGATGTAGCATTAAACATGCATTCAGGCTCTGGTAAAGAGCACCTAGCATTAATCTCAGCTTTACTTAAAATAGGAGTAGGTATTCGTTTCGTAGCTATGAAAGATAAAGAAATGATTGAAGTCTAAAGATATTCTTCATTGCAAGTGCCTAATTTGTCTATTTCTTGTTGTGCAGCATCATAAAAATTGGCTTTAACAGCGTCTCTACACTCATTAATATCTTCTTCATTATTCATAATTTCGCAAGAACCTAATTGAGAATATCCATAAAATTCTTTAGCTTTTTTACAATCAGCAACATATTCTTCTAATGTACTTGCTTGCATCATCCTTCTTACATACAAGGAAGCTATAATCTGATTTATCCAAGGACCATGTATTGCTACAGGAGATGGTTGAGAGGATTTATTAAAATTATCAAAAAATCTAAATTTATCATCTTTATAGAATTTTTGAGAAAAATCTTCTCCAATTTCAATTAAAGCATCTAAATTCATAACATGCCCATTTAAATCCCTTATATGATTATCCAATATAAATTGAGATTTATTTAATACGTTTAAATAAGATTCAACATGATTCCAATTTGGTTCTTCTACATTCCTTGGACAAGTATAAAAATCAAACTCGCAAGGGAAATCCTTATTCAATTCTATTGTTTTTAAAGATAATTCCAAATAAGATTTAATTTGATCAGGAGTCCATTCAGCTTCAATTTGATTAATTAATTTTATTTTTTGAAAAGAATGTAAAAATGTTAAATCATAAACACTATTTGCTTTAAAAAAAGGATTTTCAGTTTCATTAAAAACTTTATAGCCATATTCTATTGCTTTTTCTAAAATTTCAGGATTATCATATTTAACTAAATCTTCAGGAGGTAACTTTTTAATAATTCTACCATCTAATTCATCATAATGATCCATAAAAACATTAAATGAAAAATTTGAAGCCTTTAAAAAATCTGTAAAATCCTTGAATTCCTTATCAGAAAGATTTTTAAAAGAATCTCTAAAACCTGGTTTATCTAATAACTTCTCTAATTGATCCATATAAGCAGATCTCATTTCAGGATAATTTTCAACCACTCCCCTTACTTCTTTTTCAAAATTTAATTTAGGAACTTTGCTTATATAATCTACAGTTGCTTCTAAATTACCATCCATCTTATTATTATCAGCCATAACTCCATCATTAGCCCTTATTAAAAACCCTAATGAAGCTATTTGATAATTATGTAAATATCCTTCTTCAAAATCTCCTAATTTATCCCTAGGAAAATATCTATTAATATTTGGTAAAACACTTGATCCTAATGTTTTATTCATCAAATATAATTTAAAATTTGAATACATCTCATTCATTAAAGCAGGAAATTCTTCATCACTAATACGCATACTATGACCTATTTCATGATGCATAGTGGGTAAAAACTCTTCAAAATATTCACCTTTAGGAATATAAATAGTGTTATTTGCTCCTGAATAAAATGCAGATGCAAAAAATGGAGCGTCTGTTAAATTAGCATGAGCCATCTTATATTTTTTCTTAAACTCTTCTTCATCCTCAGGCATATAAATATGCAAATCCTTAGAAATTCCAATCCTATCAAATCCTCTATCTTCAAATTCTTGATTAAAGAAAATATCAGAATCATTAATAAACATTTGAATAGGGCCTTCAAATTGCGTTACACCTACTGGCCTTATTACTTCAACATCATTGCCTTTAATATCAATAGACATTATCTTATGCTCTTTACTGGCTATTCTAATAAGGTCTTGCTCTTCTTGTTCAGAAATAACACCATCAGCCTCACATTTAACTAATTGACCTTCTGGAATCATAAATTCACAACCAGAATTCATAGTGCCAGCCCCTAACATAGTTAACATAAAACCAAATTTACAAAGCCCAGATTTTAGCCATTTAATCATTTTAGTAGTTATTAATCTAGAAAACTAGTATTTAAATCTTTCGTTTTGTAACTACTTATAAATAACAACACTAAGGCAAATAATCTCCAATAACACAATTTTTAAGTTTTAAAATTTCTTCTTGTGCTAATTTATAAGTATCAGATCCGAATGCTAAATCACATTCTTTTCTTTTATATTCATCAGACACATATTTACAAGAGCCCAACTTAACATACTCAAAAAATAATTTGGCTTTTTCACAAGTTTCTTTAAATTCTTCTGAATTTTCAATAAAATAAAGTTTATTCTTTAATATAGACGCAGTAAAATAATTTGTATAGGCACCCATATAAGCTAAAGAAAAAGAATTATTTTCATATGTAAAATCTTTATCAGGATAAAATTTATTTACAAATTCTTCACCTAAACCAATTAACTCATCAGGATTAACACCTTCATTAATATAAGAAGAATGATATTTTAATAAATCAAAATATGCAGCAATGTGCACTAAACGTTTTTTACTCATTGATTTAGTACATTCTGAAAATCTGTATTCACAAGGATAAGCCGCATTAATATTTATTAATTTATAATTTAAATCATAATTTTCAAATAATAATTCTTTAAGCTTTTCCCTATTAATATATTCTTCTTCAAATAAAACATGAAATATTTCTCCCATTACTCCTAATTTTATTTCATTATAATAATCACTAAGCCAATTAACTAATTTACCTTTAAAAAAAGGATTTTCATAATTTTCCAAAAAATCTTCTGAATATTTAACAGATTTATTAAATAACTCTTTACCCCCATAACCACTAAATTTATCCTCCCTAGATGTAGCATAATAAATATAAGCCTGAAAAAAATCTCTCATTTCATTAAATTCATTATCTTTTAATTTATCAAAACTATTTCTAAATCCTTCAGAAAATAAAAGTTTTTCAAACTCATAAAGATAAGCATCACTTATTGTCGAATATTGATTTAAAACATCCCTTAAATAAGATTCCATTTGTAATTGGGGTGCTGTCAAAATATGATTAAAACCTGCTTCTAAATTTCCGTTAAACCCATTAGCTTGAATTACAAAATTAACACAACCATAATCATATTCTTCAAAATAATCCTCCGTATTTTCTTTAGGTAAAAAACATAACGAATCTATTATTGTTTGTAATCCTAATTTTTTGTTTAACATATAAAGTTTCATAGGAGCATAAGATTCATTTGCTTTAGAACCATACTCATCCATTCCAAATCTTAAATGATGTCCTAACTCATGAAAAAAAATATCATAAAATGGAGCTAAATTGATATTAGTTTTACCATTAGTAATCCCTTGTGTGCTAAAAATTACTTCATAAGTTTTAGGAATATAAATGGTTTTATTTGAACCATAAAAAGCTACAACAGCTTCTGGTTTTTCTCTTAAACATACTTCTTTATATTTTTCAGCAAATTCTTCATCATCTTCTGGCATATAAATATGTAAATCATTAGTAATGCCCCTTAATTTAAAGCCCCTTCTTGAAAATTCATTTTTCAAATAAACATCAACATCATTAACAAAATTTTGAACAACTGGATTAAACCCATCTATTCCGTTCTCAGATTCAAACTCTGATTTAATTTGAACATACTCTTCAACAGAAATAATTCCATCAGCATCAGTTTTAACTTTTTGGCCCTCAGGAATTAAAGAGCCACAAGAAATAAGATTAAAACTTAATAAGGCAGCTAACCCTATATTCTTTAACTTTTTTAACATCACCTACCAATATTAAACTTAATTTATAAAACTTCTGCAAGAATTAACTACTAGATTATAATAATTCCGTAAATTTAAAGCTTCTAGTATAGAAATTGTTAAAAAGTTAGGATTCATTAAAAGCGATATGACAGATTTGTTCAGCAACATATTATCAGCAGAAGAATCATTATTCTCTAATGAGATGGCTCTTGATTATGATTATTTGCCAAAGATATTGCCGTTCAGAGAAAACCAGCAAAAATATTTGGCAGAATGTATACAATTATTATTATCAGGGCGTTTAGGAAAAAACCTTTTAATTACAGGTAAACCAGGTATTGGAAAAACAGCAGCAACAAAATGGGTCCTAAGAGAAATGGAAGAAAAAGGATTAGATGAAAAAGCTAAACCCATTTTTATTAACTGTTGGAAAAAAGATACAGCACATAAAATCTTATTAGAAATCTGTTCACAAATAAATTATAAATGGACACATAATAAAAACACAGATGAATTATTTCAAGAAGTAGCTAAGTTTATTAATAAAAGTGCAACAGTAATAGTTTTAGATGAAGTAGATAAATTAGATTCCAAACAAGTAATATATCAATTATTGGAAGATTTGAATCGGAAATGTTTGTTCTTAATAACTAATGAAGAAGATTGGTTAGCTAATTTAGATGATAGATTAAGATCTAGATTAGTTCCAGAGATAGTTGAATTTAAACCTTACTCTGCTTTAGAAACTTCAAAAATTTTAAGACACAGGGCAGAACATGCTTTTGTAGAAGGAGTATGGGATAATGAAGCTTTTGAATTAATTACAGAAAAAGCTTGGGATAAAAAAGATATAAGATTAGGATTATTTTTATTAAGAGAAACAGGTAATGTTGCTGAAAGTAAAGCTTCAAGAAAAATTACTCAAAAACATGCAACTGAAGCTATTGAAAAAGTTTGTAACTTTACTTCAAAAGCAAAATATGAAATTAGTGAAGAAGAACAGCAAATATTAGAATTAATTAAAGAAAATCTAAATAAAACTAGTACAGAAATATATCAATTTTATAATGAAAAAGAAAATAAGTCTTATAGGACTTTTCATAGAAAAATCAAAGCCTTGGAAGAAGCTGGTTTAATTAATATTAAAGAGGATTTTGTTGCTGAATCAGGTGGTAGAGTTTCCAGGCTTTCTATCAAATAATTTTTTATAGTCGCTAGAATATTAGCTTTGCTCTGTTTAATGAGAAATTAAGCTTTGTTGGCAGAGGTAAAGTTCACTCTTCCAAGATTAAGCTTAATTTAGCAACAAATTTCTTTGCATTATCAAATATTTCTTTTAATCTTCTTCCAGTATATTTTTTTATTGCAGAATATCTGGCCCTGTGACTCTCTATCTTTGCATCTTCGAAAGATTTTACATATTCATCTTCAAATATCTTATAAGATTGATTTAAAATATCTAAATCTTCTTTTTCTATTTCATCAGGCAGTAAAAGATGGGCTAAAGCAGTTTGAGCAGCATCATGATCTTTTACTTCATAACCTTTTAAAAGAATTGCTGCTTTGGCAGCATAAAGCATTGAATAATAAGAAATAGTAATTGCCCAATAATCCCAATATAACTTTTTGGGCTCATCCTTGGATGGATCCAATTCTTTAATATATTTTGCAATTAATAAGCTGTTCTCAGCTTTTTGTAAAAATAGCTTTATCTTAAAAAACTGGTTTGATTTCTTTATTCTCCCATATTTGAGAAATTCTCCAAATTTTTCATTATAAATCTCTTTTTCAATTTTCATATTACATATTCCCAAAATTTTTCAGGATGCTTAAGAAGAATATGATTTTTTAACACTTGTTTTCCTAAATTTTCTTCTTTATCTTTTAACATTTGTTTAAATTCTTGGCTTGTCATATATATTGCGTTAATCTCTTTATTATAAAGCAATTCTAATTTTGAAAAAGAACTTGATCTTTTACCTTTATTATTAATTATAAATAAATCTATGTCGCTTTTCTTTGTTTCTTGATTTTTAGCATGACTCCCAAATAAGATTACAATTTCTTCTTCTTTTGTTTCATTCATTATTTTTTTAATTAATGGCCTATTTTTTATGAAGTCTTGTTTTTCTTGTTCAGATGCAATTGCAAGATAAGATTTAATAATGGAATTTTTGATATTTAATTTTATAATTTTAGATTTCCCTATTTGTTGCATTATGATTAAATCTTCCATTTGCTGAATTGTCCTATGAAATGTTGCGTAAGGTATGTTAAGTTCTTTACTTAATTCATGCATTGTATAGCTTTTTTCCATTTCTTTTCCTAGTTTATTTATTATTTTTAGCTTGTTATCCATATTTGGATAATATTATCCCTTTTTGATATATAATCTTTTCGGTTCTTATTTGATTAATTTTCAAGATTATTCTTAAAGGTTATTAGAAAAAAAGATTAGTTTTTTCAGAATTTTTGTAAAATTGTAGCAATTTCTTTTTTAGCTTTGCTCTGTTTAATGAGAAATTAAGCTTTGTTAACTAAAGCTAGTGTTGTCCAAATTTATAATTTAATTTTTTGTGTTGTTTTAAACTTTGCCTCAGCAAACAATTAAATTAATCAATCAAAAACAATAAAAACAAATTAAAGAAAGCCGCTAAATTAAAAACTTAACATTCTAACAAATAACCACTTGCCATTTGACATATAGCCGCACAGGGTTTATAACTAAAATTTCTATATTCTATAATATCACATTGGAGGTGAAAAAATGTATCAAGACATTAACTATAACTTATTTGTAGGACAATTACCTGAAGAGGTAAAGCTTGACAAAATTGGAGCAATATTTAGTGCAAAGTTGAGAAAATTACCAATTAAAGAGCAATATGAAGACCCATATCATGGAATTCAAACAATGAGCTATAATTCAGTAAAAACTAAAAAAGTGTTGCATAAAGGCCAAAATAAACGTTTTTTCAACTTACAAGGCAGGTTATCTAGGAAAATTAAGAACCATCCGTTCATAATTGGTATTTTATTTTGATAACTTATATAAATAGCAAGTAATTAACTGCTTGCATGAAAACAGGAATTGTTGGTTTAGGCTATGTTGGTCTGCCTTTGGCAGCAGAACTAGCCAAACATTATGAAATCATTGGATTTGACATCAATCAAAATAAGGTTAATGAATTAAAGCAAGGCATTGACAGAACAAATGAAGTTAAGCCTTCAAGACTAAAACAACCAAACCTAAGTTTTACTTCTGATGAAACTGAACTAAAACAAGCAGATTATGTTATAGTTGCTGTACCAACCCCAATAGATATTTCTAAAAAACCAGATTATTCTTTTATTAAAAGTTCTTCAGAAATTGTTGGAAGAAATTTAAAAGATAATGCAATTGTAATCTATGAATCAACAGTTTCCCCAGGTACAACAGAAGAAATTTGTCAACCGATTATTGAATCTATCTCTGGAAAAAAATGCGGATTAGAATGGAAAATAGCTTATAGTCCTGAACGTATAGTCCCGGGAGATAAAGTACATACTTTAACAAATACAACAAAAATTGTTTCTGGCATGGATCAAGAGACATTAGATAAAGTTTCTAAATTATACTCAAAAATTTGTCCAATTTACAAAGCTTCTTCAATCAAAGTTGCAGAAGCTGCAAAAATTACTGAAAATATTCAAAGAGATTTAAACATAGCAATTGTAAATGAACTTAGCTTAATATTTCATAAACTAGATATTGACACTTTTGAAGTTTTAGAAGCAGCAGGTACAAAATTTAATTTTCATCATTATCACCCAGGTTTAGTTGGAGGCCATTGTATTAGTGTTGACCCTTATTATTTAACAGAAACAGCACAACAAAAAGGCTATTATCCAAAAGTAATTTTATCAGGTAGGGAAGTTAATGAAAGAATTGCTACACACATAGCACACCAAGTTTTACAAAATTTAAATGAAAGTAGTCGTGTTCTGAAAGATTGTAAAGTTTTAGTTATGGGATTAACTTTTAAAGAAAATGTTCCTGACATGAGAAACAGTAAAGTAAAAGAAATGATTGAAGAATTGAAAAAATTTAAAGTTGAAGTTTTTGGTTTAGATCCATTGCTTACAAAAGAAGAAATCCAAAATAATTTAGGAATCACTAAAATTGAATTTGAAGATATTAATCAAAAATTAGACGCAGTTATTGTTGCTCAAGGACATAATGAATTTAAATCAATAAAATTAGAGGATTTAGCTCAAAAGCTATCAAATCCTTATATATTTGATATAAAGCGCTTTTATGATAAAAAAGAGGCTATTGCAAAAGGCTTTACATATGAATCATTATAGCAAAAGTTTTATAAATGCTTATTTACTCATTTTCTTTTATGAAATTAATAAAATTATTGGCAATTATGATGTTAATATCTTTGGCAGTGCCCTTAGTAACTGCTACAGAAAAATATTATTTTGAAGATTTTACTTTAACTCCTAATCAAGGAATTGTCTTGGAAGAAGGAGACTTGGTTGAATTTAGCTTATTAGGAGCAGAACATGCCTTAAGAGTTAAAGAGATTTCCAGGGATAACACTAAAATAAAATTATATGTTTATCCTTATACCCCTAGTTCAGCTCAATCAGTTCCAATGTTTAGCTTGGATAAGGTAGTTTATGTTGACTTAAATCAGGATAATTGGGATGATTTAGCCTTGGACATTACAGAAATCAGTGAAGATAGACGAGTCACTTTGATTGCAATAGCTTTAGAACAGCCATCTACTGAAGTTCCAGAAGGACAAGGAATGGTTGTAAAGGATACAGAAAGCAAATTTAATAGAACTTATTTATTTGCAGGTTTGATGATTCTTGGTTTAATAGGAATTCTTGCTTTTAGAAAAAGTAAAGATAATTCTAATAAAAATAAAAAAACATCAGAAGATAAAGAAGAATAATTCTATTTTTATATTTAAAATAAAAAAACGCCGAGAGAGGGATTTGAACCCCCATATCCGTGAGGAAACTGGCTCTCAAGGCCAGCGCACTACCAGATTATGCGACCTCGGCATTAGAAAAAAGTAACAAACTAACGTTTATAAAACTTTCACTTTAATCAGTTTTCATCAAGTAATTTGATTGCATTTTTTTGTCCATTACTTCTTTTCTCCAAAAATATAGTAAGCTCCCCTGTATGTTCCTATTTTCTTGATATAACCTTTTTTTTCTAATTCATTTAAATCGTTCACTGCACTTGGGATGGAAATTTTAAAAATATCTGCATATTCTTTTGATTTAATCTTTTCCTTTCTTTTCAAAAGGTCTAAAATTTCATTTTGTCTTTCATTTAAATCAAGAATTTTAGTTTTAATTTTTTCATTATAAATTACTAATCTAAAAAAATCTTTTGTTATTTTAAATTCTGGTTTCTTTAGATTGAAATTATTTATTGAATTATAAATTCGAGAAATTCCAGAACCCAATCCTTCCATATATCCATAATCTTTCAAAAATTGATAAATCAAGGGGTTTCTTTGAACAGATAAAGAACCTAAAAGATCCTCATTCATTCCTTCAGGCAAGCCCCCCGGATTTGTAAATTCTATTCTATCGTCAAACATACTAATTTGTATTTCGTTTTTGTTAAAGTAATCTCTATGTGCAACAGAATTAATTATTGCTTCTCTAATTGCTTCTTCTGGAATAAAAGAAATCTCTTCTCTTTTCCCTCCCCCAATATTGAATTTTTTTGATGTAAATCTTTTAGTGAAATTAATAGCTTGTTCTATCATTTCAATCAAATCTCCTTTTGCTTCTTCATATGCAATAACCTTAACAGCCGTTGTTTCATCAAAACGAACAAGTTTTATTTGAGCATATGGATAAAAAGACTGAACATTTTTTGCAAAAAATAAAAGGCCAATATTTTTTATTTTAGTACCGTCTTGAAGCGTAGCTAATTTTTTACTGAGTAAAAAATTTTGGATATTCTTTTTATTAATTTCTAAAATCTGTCCTCTTTTAGATAAATAATCTTTAATTTTATTGGTGTTTAGATCTTCTTCATTTGCATTTGGTTCTATTTGTTCTTCAAAAAGCAAAATTTGTCTATTTTTCAAGAATTGAATTATGCTATTCCCTTCTAATCTTTGAGTTGTGCTACCTATTCGAACATAAATCACTCCTTCAAAACTATGAAAAACTGAACTATCTGCTTTGTGAACAATTATTAAAAATATCTTCTTTTTTTCTATTTTTTTTATTTCCACATTTACCATAGGGCGAGGATGAATATTTGAATTAGCGTTAGCAATTTGTTTTTGTAAAGTATCATTATCATTGACTAAACCTTTAATTTTCCCATTGTCCTTTACGCCCAGAAATATTATTCCCCCATGTGTATTTGAAAAAGAACAGATTATTTTAGAAATCTCCTGGAAACTATGAAAAGACTCTTTAAATTCAACCTCTTCACTTTCCCCACTTTTTATCAATCCAGTTATATTTTTTATATTCATCTTATTTACTTTAAATATTTAAAGTATTATTAAAGTAAACTTAAAGTATATTTAAAGTTTTTGGTTGATTGATTTTTAATTTTATTTAAATTAGCCAATTATAGCCATTTAATGCGTTTTAAGTAAATTTCTAGTTATTGTTACTTCTATTAAAAGCAAATTAAAAGTATTTCATGAGTAAAATTACTTCGCCAAGATATATATTCCGACAGTATCACTTACCTATCAAATCAATTTACTTTCCTTTCTGCTATTTAATCTAGAAATATATACTCTATATCCACCTTGTTTAACTAAAGTATCTAAGTTACTAAAAACCTCTCTCATTTTTTCACTTAAAACTTTTCCACCTTTATTATGTCTTGCAACTAACTGTAATGAACCATTCTTCTTCAAATGATTTTTAGCTTCTTCAATCATCTCCAAACATAATTTCTTCCCAGCTGTTTGAGGAGGATTCAATAAAATAACATCAAACTTCTTGCCTTTAACAGTTTCATACATATTTCCACACAATACTTTAATATTCTTTAACTTCTTGGAATTTAATTCAGCCACTTCACAAGCTCTTTCATTAATGTCAGTTAAATAAACCTTGCCTTTAGTCAAATGAGCTGCTATAACTCCTACAACTCCATTGCCACAACCTAAGTCTAAAATATTATCTTTATTTTTAATAATCATATTTTCAATTAAAACTTTAGTGCCAAAATCTAGCCATTCAGAAGAAAAAGTTCCTGAAGAAAAATAAATTTCTATATCAATACCTCTTAAAAAGATATTTAATTTTTTTAATTTTAGTTTTCCTTTAGGCTTCTTAGAAAAATAATGTTCAACCATTAGTTCATTATCCCCATTAATAATAAAGCTAACCTGTCTGCTGCCCTCAATAAATCCTCTTCTGTTTTACCTTGTACTAAAATGCAATTCCCTTCAGTTCTAACAAAAGTTTCATTTGATACATTAAAATAAATTACAGTTTCTTTATCAGTAGCATCTTCACAAGTTTTAACTAAAGCATTTTCATATTCAGTTGTAAATGAAGTATTAAAAGGAATCCAATAACCAAATTGAGGATTAGTGACTACTTGCATAATGTCCAAACCCGCAAATGTTGTTAAAAAAGTATAATTTCTTCCTCTGTCCCATGTTAAAAATATTTGAGAATCTCCTTTAATCAAATTCTTTGCATCCCTATCTATTTCAATATCTTCCAAGCTTAATGGATCATTCCTAAAATCAATTAAATAAGGTTGAGGATTTTCACTTAAATAAAATTTTATGCTCCACCCTTGATAATTTTGAAAATTTGATTTTATAACTTCAAATTTAGTGTCACCATTAGAATACCAATAATGATTTACATTTTTCTTAAACAAGAATTCTGTTGTATCATTAATATATATAGTAACAGCAAACAATAAAATTAACGCAATCAAAAAACCTATTAACCAATTTATCTTTTTATCAATATTCTTGTCTGCATCTTTTGAAGGCTTGCAACTGGTGCAAATCCTTACTTCTTTTTCTTCTTTTAAGATATCTGGTTTCATTTTATAATTGCTCCAAAATTAATTTGTCCACTATTTTTGTTAAATCTTCTCCTTGTATTAATAAACAATTATTTTTAAATTCCACTATTGTTTCATTTGATTGCTTGAATTCCACTATTCCAATAGTTTCAGTTGCATCTTCACAGGTTTTTATTGGAACATCAGCACAAAGTTCAACATTTACTGAACACGCAGGAACTTTTCTAGGTGTTAAACTTATCCCATTATAAAACTGTGATAAAGCTGTCCTAACTCTTTCTTCAGGATTATAAGTTATATAAATTTTTTCCATCATATTCAAGTTTGAATAATAAACATTACTTAAACTCATATTATTTAATTCACCAGGATTATTCAAAACATATATTTGCTTGCCATCCCCTAAATAAGCTAACCATCCTTCATTTACTCTTACAAATTTAATGCCATTATAATCATAACTATCCCCATCATCTTCAGTATCCATATTAATTGCACCACCAACCATAATCAGAATAATTAATGCTCCTAAAAAATACATATAAGTGTTTCTTTTAGCTTTTTTTTGAGGAAGATACTTCTTTCTTTTCATTAACAAAATAGAAAACTATCTATTTTATAAAAGTTTCGAGAAGAAAAAGAAAAAAAAGAAAAAAATTAGTTGAGGTTTTACTCAACAGTTATGTCTTGCAAGGTTGCTCCTTTAACCATCCTCTCTGAACCAGAGAATGCATAGTCTTCGAAACTTGCAACAGCTTTACCTGCTCTTTGTGTATCAAGAGCGGTTGTACCTGCAACTAACATAGCAACTTTGTCGCCATTGTCTACAAGTTTAACTACTGCTCCACCTTCTGCATATGACCAACCATCACAGCTCATGTCAAAGACACTACCTGCTAATGCATTTGCACATGGACCACCAACAACAATTAAGTTGTACATTGTTGGGTCAACAACTTCGCCAGCTTTCATATAAGTTGGAGAAATCTTTGTAGGTACATATGTAGTTGAACCACTTGTAACAGATGCACTCTCGCCTTTTACAACGATGTTAGCCATTACTTGGTTGCCAGGCACTAACATTTTTACCTTGTCACTTGAAGATGAACCTTTTGGATCTACGATTATTACACCGTAAGCTATCCTGTGGTCTTCATCTTTAGTACCAATGTTAGTTTGTGTCCAACTTCTTCCTGAACCAGGAACCCATTGCAATTCTTCGCCTTCTTCAGTTGTTAAAGTGTCACCTAAAGCTGCAAATTTACCATTTGTATCAAAGTCCCAAGATGACCAGATGTTTTCTTCGCTTCCAATCAAATCTGTAGTTGTATCTGCTACAAAGTGCCATTCTAATGTATGATTTGCTGCAACTGGACTTACTAAAGGCATTCTTAAGATTGCGTTGTCATCTTTTGTGTTTCCAATGTTCAACCTTAATATGGTTGTATCTGTTTGAGAACCATTTGTCAAGAAAGCCCCAAAGTATTTTACTTTTCTTGGACTATCCAATGACTTATAGAAAACGCTTAATACTGGTTGAGTTGCTGCATCTGTCTCATTTGTCAATGCATTTGCACAATCTATATTGTCTGAGAATAACCAAACGTCTTGAGCCTTGACATTTGAAGATACATTTGCAAATACAGATGAACTGTTTGTAAATCCTCTCAAATCAAACCCTTCACTGCCTGCAGTATTCAAGTACAATGCTGGTGCACTTCCATCTGCTTCAGTGTTTGCACACCCTGCATCAGATAAGTCTGCATCTGACTTGAATTCCATAGTAACTTCCTTATAGTCATTATCAGCAACAGTCAAGCTGTCAATGCAGATAGACAAGTAGTTATTTGGCAAGTTAATGCATTCACCTACAGCTGTTGGGTTATCTGAATCATCGTTCATGTCAAAGTCATTTTCAACTCTTAAAACGAACTTAGGAGTTCCACCAGAACATTCACTGTAGTCTGAAATACCGCTTGCACCGTTTAAT
>Ga0210057_1003024_pt1 | contig 23476 bp, 26 predicted proteins | sample CryGeyCG2114_010_2_FD_183968 | JGI IMG/M metagenome (GOLD analysis project Ga0210057, IMG submission 183968) | Groundwater microbial communities from aquifer - Crystal Geyser CG10_big_fil_rev_8/21/14_0.10 (SPAdes) (version 2) | ecosystem: Environmental > Aquatic > Deep subsurface > Groundwater ...
CAATTCTTCCACAAAACTGTTCACTACGGCTTTGCTGTTTCAGGGCAATCCTAGTTCGCAATTTATAAAAAAATCTGATCGCAGAATTACGATGGACACCAATAATTTCTGCCGCTGTTCTGGCCGAAGTTCCTACAACAAAATGTTCCAGAAGTTTCTCCTGCTCTTTTCTTGATAGCTTACAATGCTTTAAATACATACAAACACCCTAAATTATAAAATCTCAGGTGTCAGCCCCATATTAAAACTAAGATTTTTTCATTATTGACGCTACACTTTGAAAATTATTTGTGTTATAGAAGGCGTGCCAGCAAATTTCATGTCGGCCTCACTTTTTGAATCTTTTAGGAGGAAACCATCTATGTTCTTCAGAGTATTGTTTGTCGGTCTTATATTAATAACCATGGCCGCCTGCTCTTCAAAGGATAAAGCTCCAATTTTTGAGAATATGGACAACGTCGATGTATCCGGCCAATTTGATCAATCCGACAGTGAAGGTATACTCAGCAACGAGCTAAAAGATATTACACCTGGCTCACAGGAAGAGCTTGTTTCCGTTATAGGTGATAGAGTTTTCTTTTCATTTAATAGTGCTGTTCTAAGTGAAAATGCCCAAAAAACACTTCAACGTCAGTCAAAATGGCTTCTGGATAATCCAAGAGTAAAAATTACCATTGAAGGCCATTGTGATGAACGGGGAACGCGTGAGTTTAATCTCGCACTTGGCGAGAGACGCGCAACTGCCGTTAGAAATTATCTTGTAAGTCTTGGCACAGATGCGAGCAGAGTTAGCACAATAAGCTACGGTAAAGAACACCCTGAATATCTTGGTTCAAATGAAGTTGCATGGAGCAAAAATCGACGCGCAGTGACGGTAGCAACGAATTAGACTGTATTTTTTGCTTCAGGCATCATCTAAAGCGCGTTGACATGTATTTATGAAAAGAATCCTGCTCATAACAACGTTGTTTTCTTCTTTAATATTTAGCAGTGCTCAAGCCCAGTTTTTTAGCAATAAAAAAAATGCCGATGAACGGCTTGATAAAATTGAAGAACAGCTTTCTGCTTTTGAACGTGTCATTTATGACAAACAATCTCCTTCAGAAAGCGGAGGCCAAAAGTCTAGAGCGCAGGCCATTTTTGAAGTAAGGCTTACAGAAATTGAAGAGCAGATGCGTCGTATTACAGGACGTTTGGAAGAACAAGAATTCTCAACCCGGCAATTAAATAAGAAGCTTGATGGTCTTTCTGGTGCAATTGAACAGAAATTTGCAGAGTTGAATAATCTTCTAGGTGAAATTAAAACTGCATCAGCTGAGGCTAAAAATGCTGCAACAGAAGCACGCAATACTGCAGAAAAAGCAGATCTTGCCATCAAACAGGCTAAGCAGGCTGCCGAACTTATAAAAACTAAAACTTCTGATGTTAAAGCAACTGCCTTGGTTGATGAAAACTCAAAAAAAGAAGATACTTCTGTTGAAAATATAGACTCTGATGAAGAAAAACATTTAATCGAGATAGTAACCAAAGGAAAGCCTGTTATCGCAGAACCAGCTTCTTCCAAACCAGCTTCAATGTCTTCTGGTTTGGGCGATCCTGAGGGAGAATATAACGATGCATTTAATCTTCTTAAGCAGGAAAAATATGAAGAAGCTTCAAAAGCTTTTATCGCTTTTCTAACAAAATTTCCTGAACACAGCCTGGCAGGAAATTCATATTACTGGTTAGGTGAAACCTTTTATGCACGTAGTAATTTTGAACAAGCCTCTATTTTCTTCATGAAAGGTTACACAAAACTGCCAAAGGGAAATAAAGCTCCTGATAATTTACTTAAACTGGCCATGTCACTTGGGCAACTTGGCAAAAAGGATGAGGCCTGTACAACCCTTGTCCGTCTGGATAAAGAATTCCCCTCTACTTCCACTGCTATAAAACAGGGTATGGAAAAAGAGATAATACGCCTTGGCTGCAGCTAATAAAACTTTATCTTTCAATACATTCAAATGAAAAAGAAAAACACGAAAAAAACCGACACCTCTGCTGATAAGGCAATTTCATCTGTTAGATTTAACAGTTTAATGGATGCTTTAGGGCCATTTGAGAAAAAACCAGTAATTGCTATAGCATTGTCAGGCGGTGCTGACAGCATGGCTCTTTCCCTGCTTGCTGATAAATGGGCTAAATCCCATGGAGGAAAAATTGTTTGCCTGACTGTTGATCATGGTTTGCGCAAAGAATCAGCAATTGAAGCAAAACAAGTTGCAGAATGGCTTTCTTCAGCTGGAATTGAACATCACATACTCATAAACAAAAATAAAAAACCAGAATCAAATATTCAGAGTGAAGCACGTCTTGTCAGATACGAACTTATGACAGAGTGGTGCAAGAAAAATAACATTCTGTATTTATTAGTTGCACATAACATTGAAGACCAGGCTGAAACCTTTTTACTTCGCTTAGAGCGAGGTAGCGGAGTTGATGGGCTTTCCGGCATGGCTCCTGTCTCTGAAGTTAATAATATCAGCATATTACGTCCACTACTTACAGTCGGGCGGGAAGAATTGCGATCTCATTTACGAAAAATAAAGCAGAGATGGGTAGAAGACCCAACCAACAAAAAAGATGTTTATAAAAGAAATGCTCTCCGCAAAATTCTTTCTTCGGTTGCAGAAAATGAAGAAATTCTTACTAAACGTCTTAGCGATACCACTAAAACACTGGCAAATGCTCGCCTAGCTCTGGAGCAACAAACAGCACGAGAAATGGCAAAGATAGCAACTATCCATAATACTGGATTTTGCCTGGTTAAAAAAAAAGAATTTATGCAACTTCCTGATGAAATCGCCTTAAGATTGCTTTCTTCTGTTCTTACTACAATCAGCGGCAATATATACAGACCTCGTTTTGAGAAATTATCCAGGCTTTTTCAGGCAATAAAAACTCAAGCTTTCAAAGGCGGAACATTGTGGGGATGTGATATTTTTCTTCAGAAGGAAAATATTGCCGTATGTCGTGAGTATTCTGCAATTAAAGAGAAAAACATAAAACCAGGATCTACACTTCTTTGGGATGATCGTTTTGAAATTACTATAAGAAAACACGCTAAACTGCCTTCACAGCTTAAAATATCTGCTCTAGGTAAAGATGGAGTAAAAAACATTATTGAAAAGAAAGAGGATAGCAAAATTATTAAGTCTATTCCTAAAAAACTCCTCTATACTATTCCTTGCCTCAAAATATCAGGTAAACACCTTGAAAACATTATTTTTGTACCCCATATTAATTACCAACATGGGGGTTTACCAAAAGACCTTGTAATCTGCCGTTTTAATCCGCCGAAACCGCTTGCAGGCTTGCCTTTTGGCTGTTATTGTTAAACACTGACCTGTCACTATTAAAGGAATCTAAATATGAGTGCATTAGTTAGAAACGCGATTATCTGGTTTATAATATTGGTTGTAATTAGTGCTCTTTATGACCTTTTCAAAACCGGTCAAGGCAGCCAGATTCCATTCTCTGAATTCCTTTCTTATGTTGATCAGGGGCAGGTCAAAGACGTTACCATTCAGGGAAGAAATATTGAAGGCCATTATAAGGAAGACCCTTCTTCAATTTCTTTCTCTACTTATTCTCCCGATTATCCTGGACTGATAGACAGACTAGAAAGACAGGGTGTAAAAATACGTGTTGTTCCTATCGATAATTCGATGAATTCTTTTCTCGGCATAATTCTTGGCTGGCTCCCCCTCATAATTCTAATCGGCATATGGTTCTTTTTCATGCGCCAGATGCAGGGCGGAAAAGGCGGAGGAGCCATGGGCTTCGGCAAATCCCGCGCCCGCATGCTTACAGAAAAACATGGGCATGTAACTTTTGAAGATGTTGCTGGCATAGATGAAGCCAAAGAAGAGCTCGAAGAAATTGTAGATTTCTTGCGTAACCCATTAAAATTCCAGAAACTTGGTGGAAAAATTCCTAAGGGAGTTCTTCTTGTTGGTTCCCCTGGCACTGGTAAAACACTTCTTGCTCGCGCCATTGCTGGAGAGGCAAAAGTTCCTTTCTTTACCATTTCTGGTTCTGATTTTGTTGAAATGTTTGTTGGTGTTGGTGCCAGCCGCGTTCGTGATATGTTCGATCAAGGTAAAAAACATGCACCATGCATAATATTCATAGACGAAATTGACGCAGTTGGTCGCCATCGCGGTGCTGGCCTGGGTGGCGGAAATGACGAGCGGGAACAAACACTTAATCAGCTTCTGGTTGAGATGGATGGCTTTGAAGGCCATGAAGGTGTGATAATCTTAGCTGCCACTAACAGGCCAGATGTACTAGACCCAGCCTTGCTGCGGCCAGGCAGGTTTGACCGCCAGATCGTTGTTCCAACTCCAGATATTCTTGGTCGCGAAAAAATCCTTGGTATTCATTTACGCAAAGTCCCTATTGCTCCAGATGTAGAACCAAAAATCATTGCTCGTGGTACCCCTGGTTTTTCCGGCGCCGATCTCGCAAATCTTGTAAATGAAGCTGCTCTGCTTGCTGCCAGACGTAACAAAAAAGTTGTTACTATGAAAGAACTTGAAGAAGCCAAAGACAAGGTAATGATGGGAGCTGAGAGGAAGTCTCTGGTAATGAGTGATGAAGAAAAAGAACTCACCGCATATCACGAAGCCGGGCATGCAATTGTTGGTATAAATTCTCCAGCTTCTGACCCAATACATAAAGCAACTATAATTCCGCGCGGCAGAGCTCTTGGCATGGTTATGCGTCTGCCAGAAAAAGACAGACTATCTGTAACGCGTGAAAAATTAAAATCTGATCTTGCTGTAGCAATGGGTGGACGTGTTGCCGAAGAATTGATATTTGGCTATGACAAAGTTACCAGCGGTGCTTCATCAGACATACAATACGCTACTAAAATTGCACGTAACATGGTCACAAGCTGGGGTATGAGCGACAAAATTGGCCCACTTTTCCACGGAGATGACCAGGATGAAGTATTCCTTGGTTACTCACTTGGTAAAGACCGCCACATGTCTGAAAAAACGGCAAATATGATTGATGAGGAAGTTAAAACTATTGTTGAAGAAGCTCATGATCTTGCTAAAAGAATCCTTACAGAAAACATCGACAAGCTTCATAAGCTGGCTAAATCATTACTTGAATATGAAACTTTAAGTGGCCCAGAAATAAATGATTTACTTGCTGGCAAAAAAATTCACAGGGAAACATATAACTCAGATAAAAAACCTGTAAAAAAGAAATCTTCTCTGCCTAAACTTGGTGGCAAGAAAAAATCTTCTTCCAGCGGTGATGAGCCTGCTGGTGGCACCACACCACAAGAAGCGTAGACTTTCCTATGGCGCGGAATTTTTTTGGTACAGATGGCATAAGAGGCAGAGCCAATAAAGAACCTATGGATGCCGCAACTGCCCTTAAAGTTGGGATGGCCGCAGGGGCTTATTTTACCCGTGGCAATCATCGTCACAGAGTTGTTATAGGAAAAGACACGCGTCTTTCAGGATATTTAATAGAACCGGCTCTTACCAGCGGCTTTGTCTCTATGGGAATGGATGTGATACTTGTTGGCCCCATGCCTACACCTGCTGTTTCTATGTTAACCCGCTCTCTGCGTGCGGATCTCGGCGTCATGATTTCTGCATCACATAATCTCTATCAGGATAATGGTATTAAACTTTTTGCACCAGATGGCCTGAAGCTTTCAGACGATGTTGAGCATAAATTGGAAGAATTAATGCAAAGCGATATGAGCAACAAACTAGCCAAATCAGCCAAACTGGGCCGAGCAAAAAGGCTGGATGATGCTGCAGGGCGTTATGTTGAATATGTTAAAAATACCTTTCCTAAGCGTAAAAGGCTTGATGGGCTAAAAATAGTGATAGATTGCGCTAACGGCGCGGCTTACAAACTCGCTCCGGCAATTTTATGGGAATTAGGCGCAGAAGTCATGGAAATCTCAGTTGAACCAGATGGTTTTAATATAAATGAAAATTGTGGTTCCACTTATCCCGATTTAATCTGCAAGGAAGTAAAAAGACATGGAGCAGATATCGGCATTGCCCTTGATGGTGATGCTGACAGAATGATCATCTGCGATGAAAAAGGCAAAATAATTGATGGAGACCAGGTAATAGGTGCTATTGCATTATACTGGCACGAAAATAATCTGCTTAAGGGCGGCGGAGTAGTAAGCACTGTAATGTCTAACCTTGGTCTTGAACTTTTTCTGGAAAGTAATGGCCTTGTTATGAAACGCACTAAAGTTGGCGACAGATATGTAACTCAGGAAATGATTTCTGGTGGTTACAATCTTGGTGGGGAGCAATCTGGCCATATAATATTTAATGATTACACTGCAACTGGTGATGGCTTGGTTGCAGCATTACAGGCCCTGGCAATTATGGTTAAAAAATCTAAGCCAGCAAGCAAGGTTTTGCGCTCTTTTACGGCATTTCCTCAAATTCTGCGCAATGTGAAATACGATAAATCCAAGCCTGATCTTCTTGAAAATGCCAAAGTTAAAATGATAATTAAAGAAAGCGAGAAGGTGCTTGGAAAAAATGGTCGGGTGCTCATACGAAAATCAGGAACTGAACCTCTTATAAGAATAATGGCAGAATGCGATGATGAAAAACTCACTAAAAAAGTGACAGATTCTATCGTAAACGCACTAAGAGATGCAGGGTAAAATTTTAACAATAGCAGGTTCTGATTCTGGCGGTGGCGCTGGAATTCAGGCAGATTTAAAAGCTGCGGCTGCTCACGGTGTATATTGTTCTACAGCGATAACTGCTCTGACAGCTCAGAATACTGAAGGTGTCTTTGGTATTCATGAAGTTCCCATCGATTTCATAAAACAACAAATTGAACTGGTCTTATCTGACATAGGTGCAGATGTAATAAAAACAGGTATGCTGCATAATTCTTCAATAATTGAGGTGGTTGCAGAAGTTCTAAAAAAAAATTCTGCTGATATTCCACTTATTATTGACCCGGTTATGATCGCCAAAGGTGGCGCTCCCCTGCTTGAGGAAGCGGCAATAGAAGCGCTAAAAAAACACCTTTTACCTGGTTGTTTTCTTGTAACTCCCAACATTCCAGAAGCAGAGAAACTTTCTGATATCTCAATAACATCTCCGGACGATATGATAAAAGCCGGACAAAAAATATGTAAAACCCAAAAAGCAAAAGCAGTGCTGGTAAAAGGCGGCCATTTAGCGGGTGATGTGATAATAGATATGCTCATCACTGCAGATGAAAAAACCAGAGCATGGGAAAGCCCACGCATAAATACACGGAGCACACATGGCACTGGTTGCACCCTTGCATCCTCAATTGCTGCACTCATAGCAAAAAACCTGCCTCTTGAAGAAGCTATAGAACAATCACGTTCTTATGTAATAAAGGTTATAAAATCAGCACCTGGTCTTGGGCGCGGACATGGGCCATTAGGTTTTTCCCCTGTAATATGATAAAACGCGCTTGCTCCGCCAGAATTAATGGTGTATAAGCTGCCCTCTTTTTAGGAAATGGCGTCTTCTCGCGGAGAATAAGATGAAGAAAGATATACATCCAGATTACCATGAAATTACAGTAAAAATGACCAATGGTGAAACCTTCAAAACCCGTTCTACATACGGTAAAGAAGGAGATAGTCTGCAGCTTGATGTTGATCCTCACACCCACCCTGCATGGACAGGTGGCGGCGCATTTATCAATGAAAGAGTTGGTAAAGTTGCTAAATTTAATGAACGCTTTGGCAATATCGGCGTTAAGAAAAAATCCTAACTATAAAATCTCAGGCCATGTATATTTAGCCCATGGTAGATAAAGAAAACATTGTAACTATATACACAGATGGTGCTTGCTCTGGAAACCCGGGACCAGGCGGCTGGGGAGCTGTTTTGAGTTATAACGGCACTAAAAAAGAAATATCTGGCGGCGAAAAAGATACAACCAACAACCGAATGGAACTTACTGCAGCTATAATGGCCTTAGAATCATTAAAACGCAGTTGCATTGTGCATATGTATGTCGACAGCACTTATGTAAAAGATGGCATAACTAAATGGATAAAAAACTGGAGGGCCAATGGTTGGAAAAATTCTAATAAAAAACCAATTAAAAACACCGATCTATGGCAAAGGCTGGAAATAGCTTCAGAAGATCACACTATAAAGTGGCACTGGGTAAAAGCACATAATGGCACAGAAGGAAACGAACTTGCTGATAAATTAGCTGTCGAAGCCATCCCCAGAACTTCTTCCTCTTAATAATAGAGAAATCAATTAGAGCATTTTAGCTTTAGTTGTACACTAGGCAGCCAAGGTGAGGCGAGCGGAGTGTACATTTCCAGTACATGAGCACGGCGGATCCGCAGGATATAGTGCTTTTGCTTTTATTTTACGCTAGGCAGCCGAGGCAAGTAAAATTCCAGCGTAGCCTTACTACGTGAATTTTACTAGTCCGAAGGATAACGACGCGTAAGATAAAATGAAAAGCACTATAACGACGTGTACGGCTAAATGAAAAATGCTCTAATTTAGTTTTGAGACTTTTATGCGGGTAATCTGATTACGTTTCTTTTTCATTATTTCAAAACGATAGCCATGGAAATTAAATACCTGCCCAACATCTGGAATAAGTTCCGCTTCGTATATAACAAGGCCAGCTAAACTTGCTGCCTCCTCATCGGGCAATCTCCAATCTAATTCCCTGTTTAAATCTCTAATGCTTACATTGCCATGAATTAAATAAGAGCCATCCTCCTGTTTCTTAATCTTTTTTGGCTCTCTTTCGTGTTCTTCCTCGATCTGCCCAACTATTTCTTCAAGTATATCTTCCAGTGTAATAAGGCCAAGCAATCCGCCATATTCATCAATTATAAGGGCAAAATGGCTTTGTCTTCTTCTAAATTCTTCAAGCTGATCTTTAAGAGTCGTGACTTCTGGAATAAACCATGGCTCTTTTAGCAAGCCCATTATATCTTCTTTTCCAATAGATTCCGCAGATCGCGTCTGCAGCATTCTGACCATATCTTTGCTGTAAAGAATTCCAATTATATTTTCTGGGTTATCCTTCCAAACAGGAATGCGTGAATGTTTTCCTGCCAGAATTTTTTCTATTATCTTTTTTTCTGGCTCATCAGCATTAATTGTTTCCATGTCATTACGGTGTACCATTGCTTCTTCTACTTCCATTTCTGCAAGATCCAATATGCCTCCAAGCATGTCGCGATCATGCTTGAGCATCGCTCCTTCCTGATGGTGCATATCTATAGCCCCGCGTAAGAGATCAATACCCTGAGAACTTCCACCTTCTATGCTTTTCATACGAAATATACGCATCAAAACATTTACAAATAACTGAACAAGTATTGTCAGAGGGTAAAGAATCTTAGTAAGAATCATAAAAACAGGCGCAACTGTCAGAGCAACTTTGTCAGCATTTCTGAAAGCATAGCTTTTTGGCAAAACTTCGGCAAAAATGAGAATAAGGAAAGTCATAACAATAGTAACAATAAGAACTGCACTCTCCTGATTATCTTTACCAATCAGGTTGATAGCAAAACTGGTGGCAAGTGCTGATGCAGCTATGTTAACCGCATTATTGCCAAGCAATATTGTGCCAATAAGCCTGTCTTTATCCTTACGCAGACTGCTTACCATAATTGCACGTTTATTTCCTTCCATTTTCAACTTATGAATTTTCGCTCTTATTACGGCTGTAAATCCGGTTTCTGAAGCGGAAAAAAATGCCGAGAAAAACAAAAGGATAATTACACAAACTAAAGTGATAGTCATAATATTATCAACCTATATCAGAGAAAAATTTTATGTTCATAAAAAGGCAAAATACTACACGGATCCGCGTAAAATCATTTTTAGAAATTCGATGGCATCTTTTTCTGCGACATCATTTTTTATAAATGCTTTTCCAATGCCATTAGCTAAAACGAAAGCAATTTTTCCGTTTTTTACTTTTTTATCCTGATACATATGCCCAAGCAGGCTTTCAGCCTTCATCTTTTTCTTAATATCGAGAGGAGAAGTTGGCAGCCCAACCTCCATAAGATGCTCTCCCACCCTTCTTAAATCGTCTTCCTCACATAATCCCAATTTATAAGATAACTGGAATGCCATAACCATTCCTATAGAAACTGCTTCACCATGCAACAGGGAATCGCTATAGCCAGTTTCAGCCTCCAGAGCATGGGCAAAAGTATGACCAAAATTAAGTAACGCCCGTTTACCTTTTTCCGTTTCGTCACTGGAAACGATTCTGGATTTTGCCCGACAACTTTCAGAAATCATTATTTCACAGAAACCTTCAAAAGCCCTTTCTTCGTCCTTGTCTTTCTTTTCTCCAACCATAGAAGCAACTATCGCACCAACCTTTTCCAAAGTTGAGAAAAATGCAGCATCTCTTATAAGGCCGTATTTAACTATTTCAGCGTAACCTGCAAGCCACTCTCGCTTAGGTAAAGTTTCCAGAAGTTTTATATCCGCAAGAACAAGCAAAGGCTGATAAAAACTTCCTATAAGATTTTTTCCATGCCTGGTGTTTATACCTGTCTTTCCACCAACTGAACTATCAACCATAGCCAGCAAAGTTGTTGGAACTTGAATGAAATTTACACCACGTAACAATATGCTGGCAGCAAAACCTGTTATATCGCCTATTACTCCGCCACCTAGCGCTATAAGGGTAATGTTTCTGTCTGGTTTTTTATCTAACAGATCTTCTAAAAGCTTTTCTAACCAGGAAAAGCTTTTGGTCTGCTCACCAACTGGTAAAATAATTTCCTCAGTTTCTATGTTTTCTTTTTTTAGTGATTTTTTAAGAGCAGGAAGGTGAATTCTGGCAACATTTTCATCTGTGATGATTATGACCTTATCACTTAGAATAACCTGTTTTATACGGCAACCAGCTTCTTCCAGCAAGTTTGTGCCTATAACCACATCATAACTGCGACGGCCAAGTTCTGCTCTTATAGTTTCGGGTTTACTATTCATTATTTTTTAATCTAACCTGATCTTATTTATGATTTTATCAACTACTATATTATGCGGGCCATCATCACTTTGCACGATAATATCTGCCTCCTCATATATTGGATAGCGTTTTGCCATAAGGTCAGCCATTATCGCCTTTTTGTCACCTTTTTCAAGCAAAGGTCTGGTGTTTTTTCTGGAAACCCTCTCTACCAGAACATCGATATCTGCCTTCAGCCAGACAGAAATGGCTTTTTCTTTTATTAATTTACGTATTTCATCATTTATGAAGGCCCCACCCCCTGTCGCCATAACCTGCCTTGGACCTTCAAGAACTCTTTTTATTGTTTTGAGCTCCATGTCGCGAAATTCTTTTTCACCTTTCAGGTCAAAAATCTCTGAAACAGCAAGACCTTGCTCTTTTTCAATTTCCTGATCAATATCAACAAAAGGTAATTGCAACTCTTTAGCAAGACGACGGCCTATAGAGGTTTTCCCTGCCCCCATAAGGCCTATCATGACTATAGTTTTATTTTCAGAAGACACCATCTTGCTTTATCAATCCTCACAGTGCAATATATAATCGATTAACTATAATGCACCATATTTCCAGCAGCAAACATTGTATAATGCTATTTTAAAAAAGGATGAATAAAAGATGAGTACAAAAGAATTAGGCAAGGTTGCGATAATAATACCAATAATCCTTATAGTGATAACAGTTGGCCTGGTGTTTCTTGCAATTAGCGATGTATCACCAGAACGTGAAATTATAACAAAGAAAATAGAACATGAGGCGCTAAAATAGCAAGCTCTGGAAACAGGTTCATTGATTCTTTTCTTGAAATGATGGCAGCTGAACGCGGTGCTTCTGCCAATACAATTGCTTCTTACGGGCGCGATCTCAGAGATCTGAATAAGTTCATAAATAAGAAGTTTGCTGGCAAATCAATTGAAACTGTTGATACAGAAACTCTCAAATCTTACATGGGCTATATTGTAAAAAAGCGTTTTGCACCCTCCACCAGTGCCCGCAGGATTTCTTCAGTTAAACAGTTTTATAGTTTTCTCTACGAAGACAGAGTCAGAAGCGACGACCCCGCAACTGCCTTAGACGCACCTAAAAGAGGGCGTAGCCTGCCAAAACACTTCTCTCTCGCAGAAGTAGATAAACTGCTTGCTACCGCACACAAAAATCAATCAGAAGAAGGCCTGCGGCTTACAGCTATGCTTGAAGTTCTTTATGCTTCTGGTTTGCGTGTATCAGAATTAGTTTCTCTGAAAAGGGCCGCCATACAGCAAGCTGGTGGTGCTTATTTTGTTCTGGTAAAGGGCAAAGGTAAAAAAGAACGATTGGTTCCACTTAACCCATCAGCAATCAAGGCTATAAACGAATACTTAAAATTGCTGAACAAAGAACAGAATAATCCGTGGCTTTTTCCTTCTCGTGGAGCAGAAGGCTATATAACAAGACAAAGGCTTGGTCAGTTACTAAAAGAATTGGCCATTAATGCCAATATTGACCCAGGAAAAATTTCACCGCACGTTTTGCGCCACTCTTTTGCCAGCCACCTATTGGCCGGGGGAATGGATTTGAGAGTTCTGCAGGAACTTCTTGGACATTCAGATATATCCACTACACAAATCTATACTCATATTAGTGACGAAAGATTAAAAAATCTGGTAGAAAGAAACCACCCACTTGCGAGGAAAAAATAATGGAAGAAGTTATTACCAACCTATCAGGCCCGGAATATGCTCCATCCTCAGGGGGAAAGGCCAAACAACTGGTTATTCTTCTGCATGGCCTGGGCTCTGATGGCAATGACCTTATAAGCCTTGCTCCCGAGTTTTCCAAAGTTCTGCCAGACACTCATTTTATATCACCAAATGCTCCCTTCCCTTGTGATATGTCACCTTTCGGTTATCAGTGGTTCAGCCTGATGAGTTGGGATCCTGAATATATGTATAAGGGGGCAAATGATGCAGCTCCTATACTTAATCATTTTATCGATCAGTGTTTAGAAAGGTTCAATCTGCCAGATAAGAAACTGGCTTTTGTTGGATTTTCACAAGGTACAATGATGTCTTTAAATGTTGCACTTCGCAGGGCAAAACCTTGTGCAGGAATAGTTGGCTATTCAGGTGCATTGCTCCGGCCAGAAAAAATGGCAAATGAAATAAAATCACGTCCACCAATATGCCTGATTCACGGCATGGCTGACCCTGTTGTACCTTTTGTGGCAATGAGCAATGCTGAAAAAAGCCTGAAGGAAATGGGGATTAATGTGCAAGCCCATGCCCGCCCATCCCTGCCTCATGGTATTGATAATGAAGGAATAAACATAGGAAAAGAATTTCTTAGTTCTGTCCTGCTGTAAAATTATCTTTTTTCAAATCAGTATATTTCCATCTGTTTTTATGGTAAAATAGGGGTGTATTTCTTTTTCGCCATGTAGGAGGAACAGAATGAAGACAATAGAAAAAATGCTTCAAAACTACCGGCTTACCACCGCCGAAATACTTTATCATATTCCAGATCACCCCAGTTTATTACAATCTTATATTTGGCAGGAATTAGATATGACTCCTGACTTTCCTGTACTAATGAAATTCCTTAATTTCTGGGAAAGGAAACTTGATGGGAAGCTACATTCTGTCAAAGTAGCAAGTTGTGATATAATAACTCCTTATGATCTGGTACATGCTGACGCCGAATTCCGTTTACACTAAAGCGTTATTTGGTTAATTTCCCTGATTATTCTGGACTTTGTCTAATCAATTATATCTATTGTGCCTATGCATGTTGTAAACGTTATGTTTGGCCGCGGGCTTGGCGGAATTGAGCAGGCCTTTGTCGATTATTGCCTGGCTCTTACAAAAACCGGCAACAAAGTTACAGCATTATTGCACCCTAAAGCAGCAATAGAAAAAATTCTTACCGAAAAATGTGGCAATAACCTGCAAATCATTAAAACTGGAAATTTGGGTCAGTGGGATTTTTTTGCCGTTTTAAAATTAAAAAAAATCCTGAAAAAATTACACCCAGATGCAATCATAACTCATGGAAATCGTGCAACTGTACTGCTAAAGAAGGCTGCCGGTTCAAAATTTCCGGTGATTGGCGTTGCCCATAATTACAGCATAAAAAAACTAACTGGCCTGGCTGGGGTTTTTACAATTACAAAACAATTACGTGATCTTGTTATTAAAGCAGGGCAACCAGCTGAAAAAACTTTTCATATACCTAATATGATTGATTGCTCAGCTATTTCACCCAATCATGCTGCGAATACTCCTCCTATAATTGGTACTATGGGGCGGTTTGTTAAGAAAAAAGGTTTTGATAATTTTTTGTTCGCATTAAAAGAGCTCAATAATAGAAATGTTAACTTTCGTGCTGTGATTGGTGGCGGAGGCGAAGAAGAAAAAAAACTAAAAGAACTCAGAGAACAATTGCAACTTAATGATCTGGTGGAATTTCCTGGCTGGGTTGCTGATAAAAATAATTTTTTCTGCAATATCGATATTTTCTGTCTGCCATCTTTGCATGAACCATTTGGCATAGTTCTGCTTGAAGCTTTCTGTTATGGCGTTCCAACTGTTACAACTGACAGTGAAGGTCCCTCTGAAATAGCTACAAATAATGTTGATGCGCTGGTTGCAGAAAAAACAGATATAGCAGCTATGGCTGGAGCTTTGGAAGAGCTGCTGAAAAACCCTGAGAAAGCCAGAATGCTGGCAGAAAATGCCAGAAACAATGTAAAAGAAAAATATGATATAAAAATAGTTGGTGGTCTGATTGCACAGGCACTTGATAAAATTACAAGTCAAAGGATATGAAAAACATTTATATAAAACTTGCACGCGCGGTGGTTGCTGTAAAAGGCGAAGATGCACAAAAATTTCTGCAGGGGTTAATTACCAATGATATTAACAAGGTTACCTCAACTTCTGCTATTTACACCTGCTTGCTGACCCCACAGGGAAAATTTCTCTATGATTTTTTTATTTGTGAATTTGATGGCTCTCTCACATTAGATTGCAACCTTTTATCTGCTGAGGATTTAATAAAACGCCTTTCAATGTATAAGTTGCGCTCTAAGGTTGAATTAGTTGATCTAACTGCAGATTATGATGTTCATGTACTTCTCGGAGATAACAGTTTTTCGACGCTGAATCTTAAAAATGAGGCTGGAACAGCAACCACTTTAGAAGCTGGGGTGGCCTATACAGACCCCCGCACAAGCAATATGTTTATCAGAACAATTTTAAAAAAGGACAAAGCAGAAAATTTCCTAAAAGAAAATGGTTTTGGCCCAGGCAAACTTGAAGATTATGACCAGCTGCGCATAGATAATCTGGTGGCGGATGGTGACAATGATCTGGAAAAAGATAAAGCCTTCCCTCTGCAATATAGAATGGAAGAATTAAATGCCATAGATTTCAAGAAAGGTTGTTATGTCGGGCAGGAAGTTACAGCTCGCTCGAAATATCGTGGGGTGGTCAGAAAATCTACATTCCGCGTCAAAGCTTCTTCCACTCTTCCAGAAGCAGGAACCGCCATTATGCTGGATGGAAAACAAATTGGAGAATTGCGCAGCCATGTTGGCGATGTTGGAATAGCCCTTCTTGATATAGAAACTGCCGAAAAAACAAAACAGGATAACGTTTTCCCGGTTATACGTGACATTTCAATTTCAGTGTTATAGACTGCCTTTAATGTTAAGTCCGCAACACCAATTTTGTTAGTATAAACTAAAAGAGAGGTTACTATGGCTAGCGCATTACAACAAAAGCAATTCGAAGAACTCCACGACATTAAGGAATACAACCTTAAACACCCTCATGATGATGATGGTGAGGGTCCAGTTTCCATGCTGCGTCACAAAATTATTTCTGAGCGCGTGAAAGAAATCAAAAAGGCTGGCTGTTGAGAGTGTTAAAAATATATTCTTATATAATTAATGCTTCCTAATATAGTGAAGCTGTAGAATTTTCGCTGACATTTTCTGTGTTATGAAAATTTTCTACTTTTTTACTAAGAGCTCTTAGAACTTCCGTTATTCCAATACCTGCAGCACCAGATATAATAAAAACCTTTTTGCCAGAGGCTTTTTTCAATATCTTTTCTTTCTTCTTTATATCTTCTTTCGTTAATGCATCGCATTTATTGAGCGCCAGAATTTCATCCTTATTGGCAAGAACAGGGCTATATTTTTCGAGTTCATTGCAGATTGTTTTATAATTTTCAGCAATATTTTCTGCTGTGCCATCCACCAGATGCAATATAACGCCGCAACGCTCAATATGTTTCAAAAATCTATCGCCAAGACCGTGCCCTTCATGTGCGCCTTCTATAAGCCCAGGAATATCAGCTATAACCAATTCCTTTTCATCAATTCGGGCAACGCCCAATTGTGGTTTTAAGGTTGTAAAAGGATAATCAGCAATTTTTGGCTTTGCCCGGCTGACAGCGGCAAGAAAAGTTGATTTTCCTGCATTTGGCAAACCAACCAAGCCAACATCAGAAAGTAGTTTTAATTTCAACCACAGCCACATTTCTTCTCCTGGCCAGCCTGGAGTAATCTTACGTGGAGTACGGTTTGTGGAGCTTTTGAAATGCACATTACCCAACCCACCATCGCCACCTTTAGCAATTAATATTCTCTGACCAGGTTCCGTGATATCTGCAATCATTGTTTCTCTGTCTTCCAGAAAAATCTGTGTACCAATCGGAACTTTTATAATTATATCTTCTGCTGCAGCACCTGTGCGGTTAGCACCTCTACCATAATCGCCAGCTTTAGCTTTGAAATGCTGAGTGTAACGAAAATCAATAAGAGTGTTCAGACCGGCCACACCTTCAATTATAACACTGCCGCCACGCCCACCATCGCCACCATCCGGGCCACCACGCGGGATATTAGCCTCACGACGGAAACTCATGGAACCTGAGCCACCATCACCGCTTTTTACAAAAATTTTAGCTTCATCAATGAAATGCATGATTTTTCCGTTATATTTTTCTTTTATCTGTTTTGGGGCCCATCTTAATTTATCAATAAAAAAGGGGATGAAAACATCCCCTTTTTTTATATCTTTGTTTGTTCTTTCTTACGCAGAAACAGGGATAACTGATACGTAAGTTCTGCCTTGTGCCTTTTTAAAAAACTCAACTTTTCCTTCTGCGGTAGCAAAAAGTGTGTGATCTCTGCCAATTCCAACATTTTTACCAGGATGAACCTTTGTTCCTCTCTGACGAACAATTATATTACCGGAAATGACCAGTTGACCACCATATTTTTTCAAACCAAGGCGTCTGCCGGCTGAATCGCGACCGTTACGGGAACTACCACCTGCTTTTTTATGTGCCATTGTTTAACCTCTTATTCTTTATCAGTTTTCTTTGCAGAGGCTTTTTTAGCTGCTGGCTTGTTTTTTTCACCAGTTACCTTTTTCTCTGCTTTTTTAGCTACCGGGCTTTTTTTGGAAGTTTCTTTCTTAATTTCTTTTTTAGCTTCAGCAGCCGGTTTTGTTTCTTTTTTGGCTTCTTCCTTCTTTGGAGCAGCTTTTTTTGGGGTTAGCCCCTCACCTATTTCCTGCACACGCAGCCAGGTAACCTGCTGGCGATGACCTTTTTTGCGGCGGTAGTTGTGGCGGCGTCTTTTCTTGAAGATGATAACTTTATCATCCTTCACCTGGCCAAGAACTTCTGCAGAAACTTTCATATTTGCAACAGTTGGTGTACCAAGTGTAACTTTGCCACCTTCACCAACAGCAAGAACATCTTCAAATACAATAACAGAGCCAGTTTCGCCAGAAACTTTCTCTATCTTTATAACATCATTTTTAGCAACTTTGTACTGCTTGCCACCAGTTTTAATAACTGCAAACATGACCGGATTTCCTAAATTACCTGTGTAACAGCCTCTTATGCGAGGAGCGTTAATATAGTTTTGTACATTCTTTTGTCAATGAATTATTGCGGTATAACCAACTTTGTTCTAATTTCGCCCCCATTCATACTGAATATATTACGAAGAACAGCTAAAAAATTTAGATTTTTTGGCATGATACCTATGAATAACGAGGTTTTAAATGGAGAGATGCCAGAGTGGTTGAATGGGGCGGTCTCGAAAACCGTTGTGCTGGGCAACCGGCACCGAGGGTTCGAATCCCTCTCTCTCCGCCACCTCTTTTCGTTAGCATGCAGAGCATGCTTAAGAAAAGTGAGTGTCCGCCATAGCTCCAACAGAAGCGAAGGTGGACTATCCTACAGAAACTAACTTTTTGGAAACTGAGCGTAAGCGAGGGACCCTTTAGGGTGAGGGCTAGCAAGCCCTAATCAATCCATATAAATATGCTGACAAGAACAGGCATTGATTTAAGCATCAAATGACGCTATAATTTGTGCATCAGATTAGTATTAATGGGGGTTTTATGCGCACTACGATAGCATTAGATGATGAATTGCTCAGCAAAGCACAGGCATTTACCGGGTTGAATGAAAAATCCGCGTTAGTTCGCGAGGCTTTAAAAGCATTGATTGAACGAGAGAGTGCACGAAGATTAGCCTTATTAGGCGGCAGTGAATCTGGCCTTAAACTCACACCAAGAAGAAAATCTAAGTGATTCTGGTCGATACTTCAGTCTGGATAGATCATTTACGCCGCAGCAATTCTTCTCTTACTGAATTGTTAAATGGCGGGCAGGTTCTGGCACATCCTTTTGTTATTGGTGAAATTGCCCTGGAAAACCTGAAACAGCGCAATGTTGTTCTAGCCCGCAAAATTCACCAGTGGAATATTTTTTTGATCTACAGGATTTTTCTGTCAGGTAATCGGATTATTTTGGGATTTATTTTCAAATTTCGTCTATGAATTATTCAAAATATTTTTTTACCGGGCATGTTGTTACTTTATTGGGTGGTACGGGTGTTTTTCTGCGTATTTTCTGCACAGTAACTCATTAAGCAAATTGCTTTTATTTTGAATTTATTTCTTGTATTTTTAGATTTTATACTGGAGTAAGTCTTTGATTAATATGCATAAGCGCATCTTTTACTTTGCATGATGATGCAAACTGAATAAGAACCCTGCGGGCTGTTTTCTTTATTCTTACGGCGCATTTGATAAATAAATTTCTGATGGTTTGCATCGTTGATCTGGCATAGTTTGTACCCACAAGTGTTTTTTTAATTTCCAGCATAAAAACAAATGCCGCCTGGGTAAGGAATAAACGAAACTGGTTAGCGATGAATTTGCTGCAACTAAGCCTGTCAGCCTTCATATCCAGCTTTAATTCCTTGATGCGGTTTTCCGATGTTTCACCTCTTTGTACATAAAAACCATCATATATTTTCTGTGGCTCACCTTCACAACTTGTAACAATATAGCGTTGATTTGAACCTTTTTCGAGCCATTCTGCCTTCATAATAATTCTGCGGTAATTATCCCAGCTGCCGGCCTGATAATAGACATCGTCAAATAGACGAGCCTTTTTACCTGTGCGGCAAAACTCAAGCCTGGCCTGCTCTATAAGGTTTTCAGACTTTCTTTTCAGCACATTATTAGCCCCATAACCAAACACATAATCAATAGATGAGCGTTCGCAGATAGTGATGATTTCAGGCAGGGAAAAACCCGCATCTCCCCGTAAAACAATGCGTACAGAAGGAAATGCCTGTCTGATTCTCCAAAATAGCCAGCGCAACAGACTTTTGATACCCTTGCCTGCATGGCTATTGCCGGCGCGTAACTGTAAAAGCACAGGATAACCGGTTGCAGCGTCATTTATCAGCACAGGATGATACATATAATGACCATAAAAACCATGAAAAAAAGTCATTTCCTGTTGGCCATGGGTTTCATCGGCGAAACTGTCTATATCCAGAATTATTTCTTCCGGGGCGGATGTAAAACCTGACAAATAATGGTCTATAAAAACACGGCGCATATTGGCAATATCCGCCTTGTAAATCCGGTTTTCCAGACGTGTGATTGTGCTTTGGCTGCCCAAAGGGCCATCATCAGGAAATTTACCGCATGATAATTTAAGCGCCTCATCAGTCCGCAATATATTGCTGTCGTTTGCATCTTCATAACCGGCACAGATTTGGAATATGCGCTGGCTTAGCAACTCATGCTGCTTATGCAAAACCTTAAACTGATTGCGCGGATCGCGGATACAGTTGGAAAGTTTGGATATCAGGCCAATTTGCGATTCTACCTGACCCAATAAAACAAGCCCGCCATCTATACTCAAATCACCCCCGGAAAAATCTCCCTCAATTTTACGATTTTTATCGTGCGGAAAAAATAATTTTGATGTACACTCCGTCACTGGCATAACCTCCTTATAAAACTTTGTTAACATATTGTATTATAAGCCTCTATAGAGGCTATGCCAACCTTTTAAAATGAATGTCGTGAATTTTTCGGGCTAAATGCAAATCGCTGTAGCTAATGATTTTCATGTCTCGTTTGTTTCCGTATCTGATTCTTTTATAGTGCTTTTCATTTTATCTTACGCGTCGTTATCCTTCGGACTAGTAAAATTCACGTAGTAAGGCTACGCTGGAATTTTACTTGCCTCGGCTGCCTAGCGTAAAATAAAAGCAAAAGCACTATAGGAACTCCGGCCAGAACAGCGGCAGAAATTATTGGTGTCCATCGTAATTCTGCGATCAGATTTTTTTATAAATTGCGAACTAGGATTGCCCTGAAACAGCAAAGCCGTAGTGAACAGTTTTGTGGAAGAATTGAACTTGATGAAAGTTATTTTGGAGGTATCAGAAAAGGTAGGCGTGGCAGAGGAGCGGCTGTAAAAGTGGCTGTATTCGGTCTTCTGAAAAGAGGTGGCAATGTATATGCGCAAATTATAGATGATGCAAAGACAGAAACTTTATTACCGATAATACGAGAAAAGATTATGCCTGACAGCATAGTTTATACAGATTGTTTCAGAAGTTATAATGTGCTGGATATAAGCGAATTCAAACATTGCAGGATTAACCACAGCAAGTTATTCGCCAACAAACACAATCATATCAATGGCATTGAGAACTTCTGGAACCAGGCAAAACGCCATTTGCGTAAGTATAATGGCATCCCAAAAAAGCATTTCAATCTGTTCTTGAAGGAATGTGAGTGGCGATTTAATATTGGTAATTCAAAATCGCTCCTTCAAGACCTCAAATCTATCTTGAAAGAGTATTATTAGGTGTCAGCCCCTAAATTTCCGTTAAATGCTTTTTGCAACACTAAGAATGGCTCTCGCGTCACAACCATCTGCACATTCATTTTTGCCCAGATCTGTATCAATATATTCGAGCTTTATATCTACACCTTTAAAATCATAGCTAAGCCCTATGCCCCAATCTGTGTAATCAGGTTTGCCAAACACAGATTCTTTATCAATTTGCTGACGGCCAATATGACCTATAAGGTTGAAGCCCTTTTGCAATGGAACTTCACCTGCAAGTTTATAATATTCAGCATAACCAGATTTTCCAAAATTCTCCGGAGTGTAATTAACTGAAGCACTAAGGGAGGCAACTTCAAAATCGTAGCCAGCAACTGCCTGTATTTCGTAATAATCATAATCCAGACTAGATGCAGCTCCAGGATAAGTATAATAAAGTGCACCTAAATCTAAAGAAAGTTTATCTATCTGATATTTAAAGCCACCATACCAGTCAAATTCTGTATTTGCTTCATCACTATCATTAAAATCAACATTAGAGGCCCAAACGCCAAGATACAGGCTTATTTTATCCCCTACAGGCAAGGAGTAATCCAGGCTACCCTGAATAGCTGGCTCTTCATCATTTTGTGTAAGCCCTCTAAATGTGTAATCTGTTGTAAAGGCAACCGTTGCCGAAAACTCTCCTGGCAGATTAAGAAAATTATTTTCTTTGTCTGATTCCCCTTCTGCATTCGCAATAAATGGAAACATCAGAACCAAAGGAAGTAGTGTAAGCCGAATATGCCTATTGATTAGAAGGAATTTTGAGGGAAATAGTTTTTCTACTTCACTTAATCTGAGGGCTGTGCCTTTTTTATATTTCATGAGATACATTCTCAACATGTTGTAGGCTGATATCGTTTTTACCCCATTAGTTGATTATATGCAATTATTTTTGGGGCTGTCCTAGCTAACTAGTTTGAGTTAGTGTAAAAAGGACAGATGATGCACCGTAAGAGCCGTTTAAGTTTTGCTAAGCAAGAATGATTATTGGAACATTTTGTGTCTGGTTCAACGGCACGATGTGCGGCAAGTTTGGTGGGTGTAAATAAGAGTACGGCGGCCTATTATTTTCATCGTTTGCGAGAGATTATTGCCTGGCAGATGGAGCAGGATGCAGATGATATTTTTGCTGGCGAGATCGAGGTGGATGAGAGTTATTTTGGCGGTGCGCGCAAGGGCAATTGTGGTCGTGGGGCGGCAGGAAAGGTTCCGGTGTTTGGCTTGCTAAAGCGCGGTGGCCGTGTGTATACGAAGATTATCCCGGATGCATCTTCTGCCACGCTTATCCCGATTATCAAGCGCAAAGTCATTCCTGATAGCATTGTTTACTCGGATTGTTGGACGGGATATAATGCGCTGGATGTAAACGACTTCAGGCACTATCGAATCAACCACTCTGAGCTGTTTGCTGACAAGAAAAATCATATCAACGGTATTGAAAATTTTTGGAATCAGGCCAAGCGCCATATGCGAAAATTTAATGGTGTACCCAGAGAGCATTTTGGCGTATTTTTGAAGGAGTGTGAATGGCGTTTTAACAACCCAGACCCAAGATCACAATTAAATCAGTTAACTCAATTGGTTAAGCGGCACCTGAACTAGTTAGCTAGGACAGCCTCATATTTATATATCTTTTTCAATATTTTTCGCTCTTTTTTGATTTTGCTGGAGTAGTTAAACAGTAGAAAAACTGAAAAAATCCCGCCAATAATTATGGCAGAAAAAATCAGCCATTTTATTGGAGTGCTGTCAGCAAATTTTTCGTGCTGAGAAAAAGTGAACGCAGATATAGTTGAAAAAAATGCTAAGCAACGCCAAAACGGGGTCAGCAACCGTGTTAAGAATCAAGGATTAATTTGATAGAATTCATCTCTCATCCTGGCATTAATAATGATTATGAGCTTATGCATACAAGCTGTTATGGCAACTTTTGCTGGCTTTCCTTTAATTCTTAAGTTGTTATAGAATCCCTTAATTCTATCATCGAAGCGGATGGCAGATAATGTTGCCATATATAAAGCGCACCGTACTGTCTTTCTGCCACCAGAGATATGACGCTGCCCCCTTACTGTGCCACTGTCCTTGTTGGGACTGTTGCGGGATATGTCAGTAGATCAGATTGAGGCGGGATTTTGAGCCCTTGACATACAATTCTGATATACGGAGGAATTTCCTGGGTTCTTTTACCTGTTTTTAGGTGTTTTTCCATTTTT
>Ga0210057_1003025_pt1 | contig 23468 bp, 16 predicted proteins | sample CryGeyCG2114_010_2_FD_183968 | JGI IMG/M metagenome (GOLD analysis project Ga0210057, IMG submission 183968) | Groundwater microbial communities from aquifer - Crystal Geyser CG10_big_fil_rev_8/21/14_0.10 (SPAdes) (version 2) | ecosystem: Environmental > Aquatic > Deep subsurface > Groundwater ...
CTGAACCAATGGAAAGGATCGTAAGAGCAACTTTTGGCCCAATACCGGAAATAGCTAAGAGCCGTTCAAATAATTCAAGATCATGCAGAGAAAGAAATCCGAAGAGTTCTTCTGCATCCTCGCGAATGTGGTGATAGGTATAAATAAAGACTTCCTCACCTCCGCGAATAGTCGTTAATACAGCGGGTGAAGCTTTTATGCGATAGCCGATGCCCCCGACTTCAAGAAGAAGCCATAGGGCGCTTTTTTCAATAACATTGCCGCGAAGAGAAGCGATCATAGACTTCTAGGAGCTTAGCGCAAAGCGAGCCAGCTGACAAAAGATTGGTAAGGTTTTCATATGTTTTTTATCCCATGAAAAAACATCCCGATCTTGTCATCGGGATGTTTTTTATTAGACGAAGGTTACGCTTGAAACGAGATCATCTTTCTCTTTGAAGCGCATGAGACGAACGCCCTGCGTATCACGCCCGAGTGAAGGAACGTTCTTGAATGGCGTACGTACCACGATTCCTTTTTTGGAAATCATGACAAGATCGGAATCATCTTCTTTTGAAGAAATATATGCCGCGACCACCTTTCCGGTTTTTGGCGTTACCTTTGCCGTGCGAATTCCGGATCCTCCGCGGCCTTGCTGCTTATATTCTTTTAAGCTGGTCCGCTTTCCCATGCCATTTTCTGTAATAGTGAAGAGCTCGATGTCGCCTTTATTCGCTTTTTTCGGATCGATAATGTCCATGCCGACAACTACATCATTCTTTTTCAATTTGAGTCCGCGTACACCGGCAGCTGTGCGGCCCATTGCGCGCACGCCTTTTTCACTAAATCGGATAGATTGTCCTTGCGACGTGACGATAGAAATATCATCTGTTCCCGTTGATGGTTTTACGCGAAGTAAATCATCACCTTCTCGAAGATTGAGCGCGATGAGACCAGAGCGGCGAACATTGTCGAATTCATCGAGTGCCGTCTTCTTGATCGTACCCGATGCGGTTACCATCACAAGAAATTTTGCATCTTCTACGTCATCTTTTGGAAGAATAACGGATACACGCTCTCCCGGTGCGAGCTGAAGGAAGTTCACGATCGCCTGTCCTTTTGATGTTCGGCTCCCCTGTGGAAGCTCGTAAGCCTTCAATCGGAACACACGTCCGCGGTTTGTGAAGAACAAGATTTCCGAATGCGTATTCGCCATAAACATGCGTTTTACGCGATCTTCTTCCTTTGTTGCTAAGCCTACGACGCCTTTGCCGCCACGGCCCTGCGTGCGGAAGGTATCTGGTGGAAGTCGCTTGATATAGCCGTCCATCGTCATCATAACGAGTGTTTCTTCTTCCGGTACAAGATCTTCCATAGAGAATTCCCCAACGGGTCCCGGGATGATCTTTGTGCGACGTGCATCTCCGTATTTTTCTTGAATCTCTTCTACTTCTTCGCGGATGATGGCGAGAATCTTCTTCGCGGATTTCAGAATGGCTTCAAGCTCGGCAACAAGTTTTGTTTTCTCCGCATGTTCCTGTTCAACTTTTAAGCGCTCAAGGTTCGCGAGAGACTGAAGACGCATATCCAGAATTGCCTGCGCTTGAATTTCAGAGAGCTTGAATTTCTTCATCAAGTTTTCTTTAGCCTCTTCTTTATCTTTCGATTTTTTGATGGTCTCAATAATTTTATCGATGTGAAGCAAGGCAATTCTGAGTCCATCAAGAATATGCAATCGATCTTTCGCGCGATCCAATTCATATTGTGTGCGACGTCGTACGACTTCCTGACGATGTTTCAAATATTCTTCTAAGTGGTTTTTCAGCGTCAAAACGCGCGGCTGAATTCCATCGATTAAACACAGCGAGTTTACATGGAACGTGTCTTGAAGCTGCGTCATCTTAAAGAGCGTATTCAATACTTTTTTCGGATACGCGTCTTTTTTCAAATCGACGACCATGCGAATGCCCTCTTTGTTTGATTCGTCGCGCAAATCACGAATGCCCTCGATCTTCTTCTCATTCACGAGCATGGCAATTTTCTCAAGCAGGGTTGCTTTGTTTACCTGATATGGCAATTCGCTCACGATAATCTGAAAATGCCCTGCTTTTTCTTCAATAATTTCCGTCTTGGCGCGCATTACGATTCCGCCTCTCCCCGTTGCATAGGCCTGCTTAATCGCACTTTTATCATAAATAATTCCACCTGTCGGCAAATCCGGACCGGGAATAATTTCACAAAGCTCGTCGATGGTAATATCCGGATTCTCAATGAGCGCCACGATCCCGTTACAGAGTTCCGTTAAGTTGTGCGGAGGGATATTTGTCGCCATGCCAACAGCAATACCGAGTGTTCCATTGAGAAGCAGGTTTGGAATTTTTGCTGGAAGCACTCTTGGCTCTTGATGCGAACCATCATAGTTCGGACGGAAATCAACTGTATTCTTTTCAATATCAAAAAGCATTTCCTCCGCAATAGCGGTGAGCTTCGCTTCCGTATATCGATAAGCGGCCGCGCTGTCACCATCGATGGAACCAAAGTTTCCTTGTCCGCGTACGAGCGGATAGCGAAGTGAAAAGTCCTGTGCCATGCGAACCAAAGACTCATACACGGCGCTATCACCATGCGGGTGATATTTTCCGAGCACGTCTCCAACAACCGTTGCACATTTACGAAATTTTGCCGTTGCACGAAGTCCTTCCCGCCACATGGAATACAGAATACGTCGATGCACCGGCTTCATGCCGTCGCGCACATCTGGCAGAGCACGATCGACGATGACAGACATGGCATAATCCAAAAAGGCCGTCTGTACTTCTTCGACAAGAGATACCTCTGTAGGTCCGATAACGGACGGTGTTTGTTCGTTCTTTTCTGGTGTTTCGGGCATAGGAATTTTTGATTAGTGTACGTTTACCGTTTCGGGCGTAGACGTCGCGCTGGCTTTTACCGCCTGCTGTAATGAATCACTGGCTTCATGCACCGTCTCCTTTATCCCCTGCGACTGCTTCTCAAGACCCGCTTTCAGCTGCTGGGTAGCTTCTTTAAAAGCCTCTACGGCTGGATCGGGCTGCTGGGATGCGTTAGCGTTAATTGTGATTCCAAGAGTCATCCACCAGCCGACTATCACGGCGAGACTGGAAGCTACAATAGCGATGTAGAATCCCGGTCCAGGGCTCTTTTGTCCGTCTTGCCGCGCCTCTGTGTGGGCGAGAATAAGCTCGCGCTTTTCTTCTTCTGAAAGAAGGTGCCTGTCTTCGTTGGACGCCGAGCTCGCAGCGCGCGAGGTTTTGCTTTTGGATGGGCTCCGACGAATAGGCTTTTTCATATATAGGAACTACGGTGCATGTTTGCTCAGGCTCTTTCCAAAACCGTAACAACAAGATCTTCTGCTGGGAGATCTCGTTTTGTAATTTTAATTTTATTCGCGTCTTGTCGCTGACACACCAACTCTTTACAAAAGGCGTCTGCGGTTCCCAACTGTTCCTTCATACCTTCTACATGATGCGCGAGCGGAATAACCATGCGCGGCTCAATCAGGGAAATTGTTTCGACGGCTTGTTTTGCATTTGCCCAATTTCCTCCTCCGACCGGCAGAAATAATATATCAATATTTCCAAGCGCCTCGACTTCAGCTTCTGTTACCGCGCGATGGAGGCCTCCGAGAAAACCCAGGGACACTCCTTCTGTCTCAAAACGATACATAATACCTCGGCGTGTTTTTGTTTCCGCATCTTCAAAAGGAATCGCGTAAGCAAAAATGCCCTGCACTTCAAACTCGCCCGGCATATTTATAATGAAGGGTTTGTTTGTGAAGCTCTCGAGATTAAAGCGCTTCACATCTTGATTTGAGAGCGCCACAACATCCGGAGCGAGCGTGCGTGGAAAACGTAAACCTTGGTTTGATTCGTATGGATCTGTAACAAGCGTCGCTTGGCGATCGCCATGGCTTGCTTCTATCCGAATACAAGTGAATCCGTGCCAGAAAATCTGCATAAATTAGCGTAAAAATGGACCAGTTCGTCCAGGGCTATTTTAGCAGGTTTTGTGACACAAAACAAGAAAGAATCAAGGCCTAATTCAGGCGTTTTGCGAGGGTTGCTCCAACAATCGCGATGGCTAAAGCGTCCGCTATATCGTCGGGTTTTGGCACGCTTGTAAGCTTCAATAAACGAACCACCATTTCCTGGACCTGCTTCTTGTCCGCGGCTCCATATCCCGTTAATCCCTGCTTTACTTGGCCCGGCGTAAGCTCCACGAGAGGAAGTCCCGCATCTGCGATCGCGAGCAGAATTACGCCGCGAGCCATGCCAACCTTTATAGCTGTTTTTACATTGGTTTGAAAAAAAATATGCTCGACTGCTACAGCTTCCGGCGTATATTTTTTCATAACGACAGAAAGTTCATCACGCACGATCTGCAGTCGTTCGCTAAATGCCTGATCGGCGGAAGTCTGAACACACCCGCAGGCAATTTGAGTCAGTTTACCCCCCTGATCTTCAATTAAACCCCAACCTGTCCGATCAAAACCTGGATCAATTCCGAGAATACGCATGCTGCTATCTTACGCTAAATTACAAAACACGCGACTCACATCATCATTTTCTTCAAGCTTTTCAATTAAACCCGCAACAGCCATACCAATTTCTTCATTTGTTTCAATCAAGGTCTGTGGAATCCACTGGAACTCAACCGTGTCCGCTTCAAGCGAGGCTTGAGCGGTAGCATCGGCGACCTGTGCAAGATCCTTCGGATCACAGTGAATTTCAATGGCTCCTTCGTCATTTTGAATGTCGGTTGCGCCGGAATCAATCAACGCCAACTCAACTTCTGGAGAAAGCGGGTTTGCTTGCGCGACTTTTTCCGGAATGCGCACAACGCCCACATGATCAAAGAGGTATGTTACCGCTCCACTTGCGGCAAGCGTTGCTCCATTTTTTGTAAGCATGTGCTTTACGTCGCTTGCGGTTCGATTTCGATTATCCGTTAGACATTCGATGATCAGCGCCGTTCCCCCGGGGGCATAGGCTTCATATGTGAGCGTTTCAATCTCCCCTTCCTCACCACCGCCCGCACCGCGCGTAATGGCGCGTTCAATATTGTCCTTCGGCATTGAAGCCTCCTTCGCCCTTGTAATTGCCGCACGAAGGCGCGTATTCATATCGGGGTCAGAGCCTTTTTCACGTGCCGCAACCGTAATTTCACGCGCAAGCCTGGTAAAAGAAGCTGCGCGCTTCGCATCGATCGCGCCTTTAAATTGTCTGACTTTGTGCCATTTAGAGTGACCGGACATATTTCATAGATAGTTAACAGCATGCAACAAACCGCTGCAAGTTATCAATATTTTTTCCTTACAAAAAACTCCCCACGCGGAGGAGTTTTTTGTTTGCGTATTTTACGCTCTACGCATTTTCACTTTCAGGAGGCTCTTCTTCCTCATTATCTCCGGAGAGATCTGCGCCAAATCCTGTTCCGGCAGGCGTTAGACGTCCGATGATAACGTTTTCTTTCAAACCTTCCAGGTGGTCTACCTTTCCGGTAACAGACGCGTTGATGAGGACGCGCGCCGTTTCCATGAAGGAAGCCGCCGAAAGGAAAGACTCCGTTGAAAGGGCCACTTTCGTGATACCCATGAACAGTGAATCGACGGTAGCCAATTCCCCTTTCTTCAATTCGCCAACACGTGCGTTTTCTATATCGGCACGAGATTTCTCAATGATCTGTCCAGGGAGAAGATCTGTGTCGCCGACTTCCTGTACATAGACACGTGAGAACATTTGTCGAACGATAATTTCAATATGCTTTGCGTTAAGCTTCTGACCTTGAGATGCATAAATGGCAAGAATTTCTTTCAAAACATAGCGCATAACATCGTCGCGACCGCGAAGACGGAAAAGCTCCTGCAGATCAAGCTGACCTTCCGTTAGAATATCGCCGGATTGAATTTCATCGCCGTCTTTCACATGAAGCGTATAACCGGAAGGAACTTCCATTTCAACAACCGCCGGCGCCTCAAAGACAATGGTAATAGTCGTATCCATTACCTTTGTTGTGCCATTGTGTGGGCTCTTTAGCTCTTCTCCCGTCGATTTTATGAGAAGGACTTGTCCTTCTTTTACTTTTTTCCCGTCTTGAACTTTTACATCGTCCTTCTTGCGTAGCTTAAGCGTTTCTTCCTGCATTTCCGTGAAATGAATTTGGAGCGTCTTTGCACCTGCACGGGAATCAACAAGCTTCTGTCCTTTTGCCGTTTGAAGGATGCGTCCTTCGCCTTCCAAAATCTTTGCCGTTCCGGCAACAGGAGCAATAAGCGCTTTGCGCTTAGGAATGCGCGCCTCAAACAGTTCTTCAACACGCGGAAGACCTTGCGTAATATCCGCGGCAGCGGCACCACCGGAGTGGAATGTTCGCATGGTCAGCTGCGTACCTGGCTCACCGATAGACTGAGCGGCAATGATACCGACGGCTGTCCCGACTTTTACAAGCGCATTGTATGCAAGATCATATCCATAACACTTTTGACAGAGACCTCGCTTCAGTTTACATGTCAGAACGGAGCGTACATGCGCCTCTTCGATATGATGTTTTGTGAGCTCGCGGATATGCTCTTCGTTGATGAGCGCACCCTTTTTCACGATCGTTGCTTTCGTATCCGCGTCTTTCAAATCTTTAAGCAGCACGCGACCAAGCAAACGCGTCAAAATCGGCTCACCAATTTCATCACATTCTTCCGCCAATAACGTCACACCATCGGAATCTCCACAGTCCTCTTCTTGAATAATGACATCTTGTGCAACGTCTACAAGACGACGCGTCAGATATCCGGCGTTTGCCGTACGAAGAGCCGTATCCGTCAAACCCTTTCGAACACCGTGCGAAGAAATAAAGTATTCAAGCACGTCGAGCCCCTCACGTAGAGAAGATTTAATCGGGAGCTCAATAATATCACCAGCTGGGTTTGAAACGAGACCCTTGGTACCGATCACGTTGGTCAACTGACCAACAGATCCACGAGCACCGGAATCGATCATCGCGAATACGGAGCCTTCCTTTTCAAGCGAATCTTTTGAAATACGCTGCACCTGATCTTTCACATCTGACCAAACGCGAATAATTTGGTTGTATCGCTCTTTTTTGGTCAGCAAACCCTCTTTGTACTGATCTTCAATTTCTACGATTTTTTCTTCACCAGCCGTCATGATTTTTGTCTTATCAATTTTCGGCAAGTCGCCCATTCCGTAGCTGAAGCCAGACTTCGTCGCGTAGAAAAAGCCGATATTTTTCACTTCATCCAAGAAACGCGCTGTGCGCTCAAAACCACGAAGCTTAATTGTCGTGCGCACAATTTCTCCAAGCTGTTTTGTTCCGATCACTTCATTGCGGAATCCGATTTCTTTCGGGAACAGCTGGTTAAGCAGAATGCGTCCGATGGTTGTTTCTGTCAGCTCTTTGCTTGCCGGTAAGCGAATTTTGATTTTGTCTCGAATATCCAGTTTTCCCATTTGGAAAACATAGAGTGCTTCTGCGACAGAACCAAAAGCTTTTACCTTTTCGTCCTCGGAGGCGCGCATGGTTGTCATGTAGTAGCAGCCCCAGGCAATATCTTTATCCGGTTTTGCAATTGGCTGGCCGGTTGCAGGCTTCAGCAAGTTCTTAGTCGCCAACATGAGATTCTTCGCTTCCCAACGAGCTTCCTCCGTAAGAGGAACGTGAACCGCCATTTGGTCCCCATCGAAGTCGGCGTTAAAACCAGGACAGACCATCGGGTGAATTTGAATGGCTTTTCCTTCAATGAGTTTCGGCTGGAATCCAAGGATACCAAGACGGTGAAGCGTTGGAGCACGGTTCAAGAGTACAACGGAATCTTGCGCGATAAGTTCGAGAATATCCCACACTTCCGGGTGATCCGATTCAATAAAGCGATTTGCACTTCGAATATTATGTACCAATTCTCGCTTAATAAGCTGTGCAATCACGAATGGCTTGAAGAGTTCAAGTGCCATTGTTTTTGGCAAACCACATTGATGCAATTCAAGCGATGGACCGACGACAATAACGGAACGTCCGGAATAGTCGATACGCTTTCCGAGCAAGTTCTGACGGAAACGTCCTTGCTTTCCTTTCAGAATGTCCGCAAGGGATTTCAACTGACGCTTTTTTCCGGTCGCGGCGATAACCGTTTTCGAGTGGCGCGCGCTGTTGTCGATCAACGAGTCAACCGCTTCCTGAAGCATGCGCTTTTCGTTGCGCACAATAACTTCCGGCGCGCTCAATTCCAGCAAGCGCTTCAAACGATTATTACGGTTGATGACGCGGCGATACAAGTCGTTCAAGTCAGATGTCGCGAAGCGTCCACCGTCGAGTGCAACCATTGGGCGCAAGTCCGGCGGAATAATTGGGATGACTTTCAGAATCATCCAGGAAGGAATGAGCTCATTTGCTTCAAGCGCTTTCAAAAGCTTTAAGCGACGAATAATGCGATCGTGCTTTGCGCGCGAGGCACCTTCTAAGTCCGCTTCCAATTCTTTTACCGTTGCGGAAATATCAATTTTTTCAAGCAAGACATTCAAGGCTTCCGCTCCGATCATCGCTTCGAACATGTGTCCGTATTTAAGCGACAATTCATGATAATCGGTTTCGCTCAAGAGCTTCATCATCTTCATGTCTTTCAGCTCTTTGTCGGCCTGCTCAAAATCCGCATCCAACTCATCGAGTCTGTGCTGTTTGTTTGCTTCGACTTTATCTAACTCTTTCGCTTCTTGATCCGGCTTCCATCCTTTTTCTTGGGATGTTTTCTTTGCCCGTTCGTTTTCACGCGCAGACTCGGATTCAATTGCTTTACGCTTTCCTTTATATTCCGTGCGTATTTGTTCAACGGTCTGTTTGCGCAAATCTTCATCAACATGGGTTACGATAAATGCACTGAAATAAATAACTTTTTCCAGTGATTGAATCGACATATCGAGAACCGTTCCGACTTTTGACGGAACGCTTCGCAAGAACCAGATATGCGAGACAGGAGCCGCAAGTTCGATATGGCCCATGCGTTCGCGACGAACGAGGCTATGCGTAACTTCTACACCACACTTGTCACAGATAATGCCTTTGTAACGAATTTTTTTGTACTTTCCACACGCACATTCCCAGTCCTTTGCTGGACCAAAAATTTCTTCAGCAAAAAGTCCGCTGCGTTCTGGCTTTTGCGTGCGATAGTTAATCGTTTCCGGTTTCGTCACCTCACCGTAGGACCAGGCGCGAATGATATCCGGCGACGCGAGCTTCAAGCGAATGGCGTCGAAGTCGGTCGTTTTGATGTTCTCCGTTTGGAAGAATGCCATAGTATGTTGGTCTAGGTGAGTTAGGTTGATTTAGGTGTTGCCCAAGCTTCATCATCCGGAGCTACGCTTGCGGTCTTAAATTGCGCGGGGCGATTTGGAGCTTCATCAATACGCGTTCCATTTTTCAAAAGCTCCACATCAAGACAAAGACCCTTCAACTCACGAACAAGCACGTTGAATGATTCTGGTACGTTCACTTTTTTAATGGGCTCTCCTTTAATAATAGCTTCGTAGGCTTTCGAACGTCCTGGAACGTCATCTGACTTAATCGTCAAAATCTCTTGAAGCGTATGCGCTGCGCCATAAGCCTCAAGCGCCCAAACTTCCATTTCTCCAAAACGCTGACCACCAAATTGAGCCTTTCCTCCAAGCGGCTGCTGCGTAATCAAGGAGTACGGACCAATGGAGCGTTGGTGAATCTTGTCTTCCACCATGTGGTTCAGTTTTAACATGTAGACATAACCGACCGTTGGGTCATGGTCATATCGTTCTCCGGTGCGACCATCGTAAAGCGCGATCTTACCATCTTCTGAATATCCTGCGCTCTTCAACTCGGCACGGATCGTGTCTTCCGGAACGCCATCAAACACCGGCGTTGCAACAATATAGCCAAGCGCGTTTGCGGCAAGACCAAGATGCGTTTCCAGAATTTGTCCGAGGTTCATACGTGAAACCACACCAAGCGGAGAAAGGATAATGTCTACCGGTGTTCCATCCTCAAGGAAAGGCATGTCTTCAATCGGAACGATTCTGGAGATAACACCTTTGTTTCCGTGACGTCCTGCAAGTTTGTCTCCCACCTGAATCTTTCGAAGGTCTGCAACAGAGACAACAATTTGCTGCAAGACACCCGGCTGAAGTTTGTCTCCCGCTTCACGCGAGAAGATTTTTACGTCAACAACTTTTCCTTTTTCTCCATGCTCCAGATATAAGGAAGAGTCACGTACATCGCGAGCCTTTTCGCCAAAAATTGCGCGAAGGAGTTTTTCTTCCGCAGACAAATCCGTTTCTCCCTTCGGCGTAATCTTTCCGCAAAGAATGTCACCGGATTTTACTTCGGCTCCGATGCGGACAATGCCTCTTTCATCGAGGTTGCGAAGCTTTTCTTCCGAAACATTCGGGATGTCGGATGTTACGACTTCTTCGCCAAGCTTTGTGTCTCTCACATCGAGCGTGTGATGCTCAATGTGAATGGAAGTGAAGCGATCTTGGTGCACAAGGCGTTCCGAAAGAATAATGGCGTCTTCATAGTTGTATCCATCCCAAGAAAGGAAGGAACACAACAGGTTTTGTCCGAGGGCAAGTTCTCCGTGCTGAACGCTTGTTCCGTCAACAAGAACTTCGCCGGCGTAGACCTTTTGTCCTTTATCCACGGTCGGATGAAAGTTGATACAGGTTGAGTGGTTTGATCGCTGAAACTTTATGAGATCATAGCGGCGCATTTCTCCCGAAGCCGTTTGAAACTCAACATGATTTCCGGATACGGAAACAACAACACCATCTTCCGGCGCAATGAGCGCATGGCCCGAGTCGATGGCGACGCGGCGTTCAACACCGGTTCCGACAATAGGAGCATCCGGTTTGATACACGGCACCGCCTGACGTTGCATGTTCGTTCCCATGAGAGCGCGGTGACCATCATCGTGTTCGACGAATGGAATGAGCGAAGTTCCAATGGAAAGAATTTGTTTGGAAGAAACATCGACGTAATCGATTTCATGTACGTCTACAATTGTTGGCTCTCCGTTTTTTCTGGCGCTGGAGCGCTTCACAGTAAAGTTTCCATCTTTGTCGATCGGCGTTGTTGCCGGAGCCGTTGTTCCCTTCTCTTCCGTAAAGGCATTCAGATAAACAATCTCGCTTGTGACATAGGCTTGGATCGGCAACTTATCGATTGGAAGCTTTGCCATTTTTTCCGCGAGCTTCTTATCAACTTTTGTTGCAGCTTTTGCGATCAGCTTCCCTTCACCGTCGCTAACATCTACACGAAGTGTGTCTCCCACTGCATCTTTTCCGTCATTCTTTGCCCAGTTTTTTACTCTTCGAAATGGTGTTTCAATAAAACCGTAGTCATTGATACGGCCATAGGAAGCCAAGTGTCCTACCAAACCAATGTTCGGACCTTCCGGAGAAGCAATCGGACAAATGCGTCCATAATGTGTTCGATGCACGTCACGAACGTCGAAGCCCGCGCGTTCTCGCGTCAAACCTCCCGGACCCATCGCGGACAGACGGCGCTTGTGTTCAAGCTCGGAAAGCGGGTTGGTCTGATCCATGAACTGGGACAACTGCGAACTCATGAAGAATTCGCGAAGCGCACCAATCACCGGTCGAGCATTGATAAGCTTTGCCGGATTGATAGAGGTAATATCCATCGTCGACATACGGTCTTTTACGATGCGTTCCATGCGCGCAAGACCAATGCGGAAACGATTTTGTACGAGTTCACCAACGCCACGTACGCGACGGTTTCCAAGGTGATCAACGTCATCTGCTTCTTCCTGAGAAACGTTCAAACGAATGAGCTCGCGCAAAAGATGCACAAGGTCTTCCTTTGTCAGAATGCGATTTTCTTCCTTTGAAACAAAATCGTGTTCAGTCTCAAGATCAAAGCGTTTGTTAAATTTGTATCGTCCAACGGTTCCAAGATCGTATCGATCGAAGTTGAAGAACATCGAGTGAATAAGCGATCTGGCATTGTCGGTTGCCGCAAGATCTCCCGGGCGAATACGCTTATAAACTTCTGTGTATCCTTCTTCCTCATTGTTCGCAACATCTTTTGCAAGTGTTGATTCAATGTATTTGTTGAGCGGATGGATATCGATATCTTCGAAGAGCCTCAGGATTTCTTCATCCGAGCCAATACCAAAAGCACGCAGAAGCGACGTTGCGGCCACTTTGCGTTTTCGATCAATCTTTACCCACAACACATTGTTTGTGTCCGTTTCAAACTCGAGCCACGCACCACGGTTCGGAATAATTTTTGCTCCGTAGTAACGGCGGCCATGCGTCATGCTTGCTGTAAAAAATGCACCGGCACTTCGTACGAGCTGCGTGACAACAACACGTTCAATTCCGTTGATGATGTATGTTCCGCGATCCGTCATGAGCGGCACATCACCAAGATATACTTCTTGTTCTTTTTCCTGATTCGTCCGTTTGTTTGTAAGCTTGAGCTTTACACGAAGCGGCGCTTCGTAGTTTACGTGTTTTTCTTTTGACGTTTTCTCATCGAACTTTGGTTCGTCGAGAAAATAGTCAACCACGTAGAGCTCAAGATCTCGGCCGATAAAATCTTTGATCGGCGAAATTTCATTAAAGAGTTCACGAATTCCTTCTTCAAGGAACCAGCGATAAGACGTCTTCTGAACCTCAATGAGGTCAGGAAGGGCCATAGCATCACGAGCGGCCGTAAAATAACGACGCTCGCGGTCCTTCGGTTGAAGGCGACGAAACTGCATCGCAGACATGGACGATAGGGTCTACCCGTTTTTCCTTTTTGTCTCGCGGGACCGAAGACAAGAGACACGGCAGCCGGGGGCATCGGTTGCCACGGAACAAAAAGGCGGGCGGGAGAATAAGTTGTACACGCGATTCCTTCCAAAAAATCAAAATACCTCCCGACAGGGAACTCGGGAGGGGCTTCGACTACTTTTGGAGGGAAAACATGGACAAAATGACAGAGTTCATGACAAAAGACGTGGATTATCCTTTGTCAAGTCGCGTGGTTACTGGCGAAATCTATCATTGTTTTGTAAAGGCGTCAAGCTTTTTCGATAAAAATGTTTTTGTCAAAAAATGCTTTGATTAGCCAAAATATTACCTTGCTTTGCATTTCTCTTCTTTTTTATCCATACCTTATCCACAATTTTGCTAAGTTGAGAGCATTTTGCGCATACATACATTACAGTTTTGTTATTAAAGCGCTAGTTTTGGCTTATTTTAGTAATTTTACTGTAAATATCTTGTCTAGTTACTCTTGACAAAAGATAAAAGACATGTTATATTACTTCGTTCGATAATCGGAGATCCTCCGAGTCGGAACCCTTACAACAGAAGAATACGTCTCGAAAAAGAGTGAAGCTTTCGGATAAATACTCACCAAAATGACAACTTGCCCCACGAACAGCTTTTTATCGAGACGTAATCAACATAAACAACAATTCTTTTTACATTCTTGCAAAGGTATTGGGGGAGGAGCGCTCTGACTTTGGTCGGAGCAAGGTATGCGCTCGAACGACCTGATCTGGCTTCGGCTGGAACATCTCGTTTGAAGCATCTCTGGATTCGCAGGTCTTCTGACCATTACGAACCACTCGCCTCCAACACCTTTGCCGGAATTTCTCATATCAAACAGAGAGATGTGGAGGAGGACCCTTGCTCGCAACCCAAACATGGGAAGTAAGCAGGCGAAGTCTGAAGTCAGGTTCGGCGGCTTTGGCTGCCACCCCTGATAGGTAGGGCTTCACTCATTAAGCTTCCGCTTGCGGGATCACTTAATTTTCACCTTCACATCTTTCCGTTTGAATCGGTGCTCTTTTATCTAAACGTGTTTCATCGAACCGATAGCGTTCCTCTATCGGACATCGATCCAAGGAGCAAACCCGTTTTGCTTCTTCGATCGGTCAGGTGACCGATAATAGTGTAACCAACCCAAACAAAGGAAAGAACGGTGTCTAATGCATAAGCGTTAACACCAACAGTACACTTGGTGGTTGTCCCCGTTTTACCACCCGGCGAAAAATGGAGAGCCTTGAGGAAGCAGATCCTCATTCCAAACTTTGTTCTTTACTAGAGACTCCGGGTGCTGCTCGAGCTCGGCTCACTTGCACCCAAAAAAAGAGAGTCTCACCGCGTCCGGCGGATCCGGACTCCACGCACATGGGAGTGTCCTGATGACATACCCCCGAGGTCGCGCCGTTCTGGACGACGTCTGATCTCAGCCTGGCGGAGAACGATCGTAAATCGTTCTCCGCCGCCCACTTCGCTTGTTGACTTGATCAACAAGCGAAGTAGGTGCCATCCGAAGACAGTATCGTCTTCTATGCGTGCCGAAAGGACATTCCACAATGGACAAGGCTTTCATTCTCGATCTCATCAGTCGTCTCGAGACGCTCATTCGTCTGTTCGCCTACAAGGACAAGACCGCTGTGCCGGTAACCGCTGCGCGCTGGCAGCTTCGTTTCGAGTTCCTCTTCACCGAGAAGGAGCTCATCAAGGCCTTCGGCGTGAAGTCGAAGCAGGATCTCTCCAAGACCGCGCGGAAGGCCATCGAGGTCGTCGCGCGCATCCACAAGGGGCGAGACAGCTACGGCGTCATCCTTGCCAAGGCCGAGAAGCTCTCCAAGCTTCTCCAGCAGAAGCGTCGCAACATCATCGAGACCGAAGAGCGCGAGGCAGCCATGAACGAACTCACGGCACTCGACCCCGAGTCCGTGATTCCGTCTGACACGAGCGCCATCCGGTGCGCCGCAAGCGAGCTCCGCGAGGAGCTTCGCGCGGGCTGTGTTCATCTCCTCAGTGAGGTGAACGCCTTGCATCGACGCCTCGAACGAGAGGTCGTCACCTGCGACGATCCACTCATGCTCGACGGCGAAGAACTCGCCAGGCTGCATGAGAAGCTCGCTGATTTGCACGAAGAAGCCGATGAGGCCTTCGCCGCACAAGAAAAGGTGCGCGAGCCGCTTCGCGAGGAGTGCGTCGCGCTCCAGCACGAGATCTTCAAGATCGAAAAGTGGCTGCGGCTTCGACCGACGGAGATGGCGTTTCTTCCGAAGGGCTTCAAGTCCCTGAATGAGGAGAAGCTCGAAGAGCTTCAAGCGTCCTACGCGCAGATCCTGCGCCATCGCAACCGCGAGCTCCAGCAGAAGGAGCGCCAAGACAGGATCAACCAGGCGCGGCGTACCGGCTACCTGCCCACCATGAGGAAGCGCGCTGCTGGCTGAGTTTGTTCCCAACGCGAGGAGAGGGGCCAATAACCGGTCCCTCTCCTCGCCCCTCCTACCCGCCCTTTTTCTTTGCCTGATTTCTTCTGAAATTGGGCACCCATTTTGCCGCTTCGACATGTTCGGAGCATCAAAATGGGTGATCTTCCAAAGCTATCTTGCTTTGCATGTATCCCCCAAAGGACTTTTCCATGAGACAGAATCCGTTCGTGGTCTCCATTCTCGCGCAGACATCTCTCATTGTCGGCAACGTTTTGGACGGTATGCAGCCGATCGAGATCGAAGGGCGAGCCGCCCGTACAAGTTCCTTCGAGGAGCTTTTGCGCGGTGAGCTCTCCCATCTAGGCCTTCTCCAAGAAGCGCCCGTCGAACTCTCGGAGGCACTCGAAGGAGTGGATCCGGAAATGCTCGCGGCACAACGCGACACGGAAGAGCTCTCTTGGGGAGAGCTCTTCGCGAGAGGATGAGACTCATGAAAGGCATCGGCGCTTTTCTCGGCCTACTCGCAATCGCGCTCATTCTCGGAATGCTCCTACGCCCGCTTCTCAAAGATGCGAGCTCAGGCAAAGCAGACCCGAGAGCAGCGCGCTACGCACTCACCGTCGAGGTGAACTTCAGCGCCAACCGCCAGGATATGATGCCAAACATCTATCCGGTGGTCAGCGGCGTTGGAGCCGGTGCAGAATCCTCTACGATGCCCGTCTGTCACAGCGACTGGAATCATCGCGACTGCGGCACGGGAGGCGATTGGCGCAACGAGGTTCTCGTGATCGATGGGATGCAAGTCATTCACGTCGAACTCAGGAACTGGCCCCTTGGAACTGAACGGTTTGAGGGAGACTTCCCTCTTGGCGCCCAGCTCCGCAACGGATTCGTTCAGCGTATCAATGGCGGCACACTCACTGTGCGCAGCCTCGGTTTCCGCCGACTCTGAATCCTTCTTCTCGGCTCTCGCACTTCGCGAGAGCCGATCACCATTGGCAAGAACTTGCTTCTTGTCAGCGGCGATCTTTCCACATAAAATCCCGCTCCGGTTTCCGGAAACGCGTGGAGGTTACAAAGATGGATGCGTGCAAAATTGTTCTCCGGCAAAGCTGGACCGCGATGTAGACACGATTTTCTTCTCCGAGCGCCGAAAGGTTTCTTCCTCTTGGCGCTCATCTCCATACGCTTCCGGAAACCGCCCCCTACATTTGCCCTTCAGACTGGAGTTTAAATGCAGGGGACATCATTCCCTGAGGAGGTTTCTATGACTACTCCTACGAAATGGGAGCGAGACAAACAGTTCTATGAAAACATGGGGTTTCCCCACTTCATTGCGACTCCTGAAATTCTGGAGCTGGATGAAGACGAGCGACTCTATGAAGGAGTTCGCCCATGCACTTGCCGTGAAGAGCAGATGCTTCTCGCGGCGCTTGGCGCCGAATCCGTCAGCGCAGATGCACTTGATGACACCAAAAGCGATGCCGAGGAGTTCGCGGACAATCTCTCCGAGCTTCTCCAAACGCTCAACCGCCGCAAAGAAGTTCTGCTTCAGAAACAGCGGGAAGAGCCCTACTCTCACGAGATCAGCTTCTCTGACCGAACACTGCTCCGACGAGTGGCAAAGCTTGGAGGCTTTCCAAGCTTCGTGTCCGAAGAGAGCGCTGACTGGATCGAGGCGACACAAGGAACTCTCGAGGGAATTCATTCCATCGAGGAGAAGCTTGAGGAGCTCTCCACCAAAAAGGAGCGTCTCCGCAGAGAGCTCGACCAAAAGGGATTCTTTGTCCTTTCGCGGCTGAATAAACAGCTCGATAGTCTTGCCGAAATGCCCGCGGGCAACTTCAGCGCGCTCATGGATAAACTTCAGGACAAGGGGCTTGGTGAGCGCGTTGCGTTTAACGACGTCATTGCGCTCGCCCTCAAAGCGAGAAACGTAAAGCCCAAAAAGCAGGAGCCGGAGTCAACCGGCTTTGGTTCCCTGTTCGAAGGAATTCTTGAGGATGACGTCGACCTCGATCTCGATCCGAGCTTCCAGCTTGCTTCGCTTGTCCGCGTCAGACTCGAGACACTTCGTTTGATCGCAAAGCAATACTTCGCGATCGACAAGGCGTGCTTCGAACGACTTCACGTAAAAAAGGCGCAGCTCGAACGGCGCCTTCTTCCGAAGCCCTGTACTCCGGAAACACACACTCGACGATGAGCCCTTACCGGCTCTCGTCCCTAGGATCTCCTTTTGGAGGTCCTTCCCTATGCCCGTATCACAAACCGTGGTACGCACATAGGGGAGAACCGCATAAGCGGTAGAAGACTTTATCCGAGGTCGTCAGCGGATCATCCGCGGATTAACCCTCAATCTATTTTTATCTTTCGAAACATCTCCCCCAAACCTGTTCGTACGTTCGACAACCAAAGATCTGGCTAAGGCATACTGCTAAAGCCCAATTCATTTAGAGAAAAGAAAAGGAGGGCCATCGTGTCCGAAAAAGAAGAAAAGAAAGTCACCGCTCCCAGCAAGCCGTCCGTTCCCAGAGTCTGGCTCCGCTTACCGCCCCCCTCCAACGTTCCCTCTGAACTGATCACGGATCGGTACGCCATCTCCATCACCAACGCGCTCATCGCGGGAGTGATTCCCCTGAACCTCCACATTCGGCTTCAGCCCAATGAGGCCAACACGGAAGCGTTCATGAAGGCGGTCGCGCCCACCGGCGACCAGGAAATGTTGAGCGAGCGGCTGGAACCGCAAATCCTCAGCGCCCTTCAGGGGGTTCACCTCAATCCGGATGGAAGCAAGGTAGCGATGATGACGAAGGGGCGAGGCAAGGAACCCAAGCCTGTGAAGATGCAGGGCTTCGTGCCCAGCTTCAAGACGTCCTTCGGCCCCAACAAGGGGTCGAGACCACTGGAACTCACCATCCCGTACTACAGGCTAAGCGCAGTGATGAACTCGCCAGGCTTTACCATCAGCTACCGAGCTGGAAAGAAGTACACCGCGTTTCTCACGAGCTTCGTGGTGGGATCTCAACGAATTGGCAAAGATGCCGCTGTCGCTGTCATTGTCGGTCTCATGCCGTGCTACAACGCGAACAGCGCCACGTTCGAAACGGGCGGCACCGTTGCCCTGCTCGACCCTCGGTTCGTGCGCATTCTCTGCAAGCTGCATGCAACGCTGCAGACGATTCTCCGAAAGGCCTTCACGCCCGGGGAGATTTTCTTCGAACTCTACGGACTTCATGAGAAGCGTGGAGAACGCAGCGTTGGATTGCCGAGTCAACAAATCAGCGCTCCCGAGCCTGAGCTCGAATCCGAATCCGTCGCGTCGGAGGAAGAAGTCACCGAGACACTCCTCGATGAAGTCGCCGAGGACGCAGAAGTTCTCAACGACACGGCCGACGACCCGCCGTCCGATCAGGTTGAAGCCTGATCACCACACAAGGCTCTCTCGCAACTAAAAGCGAGATCGAGCCATCCCTGACCCTCATTTGTCGAAAGACGAATGAGGGTCTTGTACTATCTGGACAAATTCTTCCAAACTGCTACCTTTAGCCTTCTGGGAAGGAATCCTATGAAAAGTAAAAAAGGGCTAAAAACAAAGCCCGTGCGTAAAAATAAAAAGAGGCCAAGTAAGAAGCCTCAACCCCGAACATACACTGACCAAGATCTGAAAACCTTGGACAAAATGCGCAAAATCGCGGGCATCGACACGCTTCCGCCAAAAGCGAAGCCCACGGAGTCCGAATGAAGCCGCGCAAACCATTTAGGACATACCGCCCTTTCCCCTCACAAAGCCTTTTAACAGCTCGCCCGATGCAAGCTGTTATCCCACTAGACTCACGACATATCGTGAGTTTTTTATTTCTTTATTTTACTCCAGAAGGAGCCGGTTCTGTTTGCCCGGGCAATGGAGGAAGTTCGCGCTCGTAAATTACGCGTCTTGTGATACTGGCTTCGTCGCCATAACGCCTTCTCGCCGTCACATGAACTTCCGTTGTTCCCCTTGAGATGTAAAGTGTTTTTTCAAATGTTCCATCTGGATGCACGATGGCTGGTTGATCATTGATGCGAACCGTTGCTTCGGGCAATGTTTTCCCACGAACGATAATCGTCGGATCTTCATATCGCGTACCTTCTACGGGCTCGATAACTTCAAGTGATGGCGGTGCAGCGATCGTGCGAACTTGGTAATACACATATCCGCCAAGCAAAATAACAAAAACACCGAAACCCGCTATTGCAAGAAGACGTGGTGTCACTAAAAGGTCTTTTGCACGCAATCGAATGGGGCGCGGCAGAGATTCGTTTTTTGATTGAATAATGCCTCTTGTTTCAAGACACTCTCGATATTTGTGGAGATAATAAGAAACGTTTCCTCCGAGCTGCGCTACATACGTTCTTAATAAGCGCTCGGAATATACTGGGTCCGGAATATCTTCCAGTCGTTCATTTTCGAGCGACTGAATAAATGATGGAGTAATTTTTGTCTGCTGAGAGGCCTCGGCAATCGTTAAGCCAGCTCGTTCTCTAAGCTCAATAAGATCCGGACCGAGACATTCGCTCCCATGCACCCGTTTCATTACGAAAGCCATAAGATTTTAGTATTCTCCCTCTTCCTCATCTTCAGCCCCCTCCTCAGTGTCTTCATATTCTCCCTCTTCCTCATCTTCCATTTCTTCCTCATCTTCAATATCCCTCTCTGTTTGTAAAATTTCTCGAGGTTTTGCTCCGTCCGACGGACCAATAAACCCTTCTTCTTCAAGGATGTCTAAAATTCTAGCGGCGCGCGCGTATCCAACCTTCAAACGGCGCTGAAGCAGTGAAGCTGAAGCTTTGCCCGCACGCAGAATTTCATCCTTCGCATCGGAAAGAAGCGGGTCCGTGTCCGCATCTCCATCGAGACCGCCGCCCCCACTAAACCTTGTTCCGCCTGCTCCTTGTTTTTCCGTAATGGAGTGGTCGTAATCCGCTGGCTCGTATGTTGATTTAATGAATTCAACCACACGCTGAATTTCCGGCTCGGAAACAAAAGAACCCTGTATGCGTTTAAGCATAGCCATTTCCGCTGTGGAATACAGCATGTCTCCACGACCGAGAAGTTTCTCCGCTCCTTGTTGATCCAAAATTGTTCGGGAGTCCGTTGTGGATGCGACGGAAAAAGCGATACGACCTGGAATGTTTGCTTTGATCAAACCTGTAATAACGTCGACGCTTGGTCGCTGCGTGGCCAACACAAGATGGATACCCACTGCACGAGACATTTGTGCTAAACGCACGATTGGTCCTTCAACCTCTGAAGCGGAAGTCGCCATAAGATCCGCGAGCTCATCAATAAAAATAATGAGGTACGGCAATTTTTCTTCCACGCGCCCGTTATAAGTCGACAAGTCCCTCGATCCGAACTTTGCTAACAAGTCATAACGACGATCCATTTCGCGCAGAGCCCATTTTAACGCGTTCACCGTTTCCGGAACTCTTGTAATAACCGGCGTCACAAGATGCGGAATACCGTTGTACACTTGCAACTCAACGCGCTTCGGGTCAACCATAATAAATTTCACTTCATCCGGACTTCTCGTATAGAGAAAGGACATGATGATTGTGTTCAAACAAACGGACTTACCGGAACCCGTTGCTCCCGCAACGAGTAAGTGCGGCATTTTTGCCAGATCACTCACCCATGGTTTGCCCGCGACATCTTTTCCTAAAACGAAGGAGAGCATGCCTTTACTATCACGGAACTCTTTTGTTTCCAACATTTCGCGCAAACCAACGGTTGCAACGGATTGATTTGGAACCTCAACTCCTACGAGTGATTTTCCTGGGATTGGCGCTTCGATACGAATTGGGTGCGCCGCAAGTGAAAGGGCGAGGTCATTATGCAATCCTGTGATACGTGAAAGTTTTACGCCTTCCGCTGGTTTGAGCGCGAACTGGGTTACCGTCGGACCAACGGCTACTTCTGACATTTCTACATTGATACCAAAGGTTTCAAATGTTCTTCGAATGACTTCACGATTGTGAAGAATATCACCGGACGTTGGCCGCTGATCGCGGCGATCAAGCAAATCAAATGGAATATCAATTTTTGGATAACGCCTTTTTCGTTTTTTAGGACGCGCAGGCTGGGCATCTTCTTCGTCAGAATCTTCTTCCTCTTCCTCGTCTTCTTCAAAATATTCTCCCTCAGAAAATTCGCCTTCTTCCTCTTCCTCGTCTTCTTCATCCTCGCCTTCTATTTCATGAAGCGCTAGCGGTTTGGACTGATTTCGTTTTTCCATTAAACGCCGAATTGGCATGAGAAGTCCTCTTGCAAAAACGGCTAAGGCTTTCCACGTTATATCAAGCACAAAAAGAACTTGACGAAGCGTGGCATTAAACATGAGTAAGAGCGCCATGACAAAGATCGCTGAAAGAATGGTTGCAGCGCCCGCCATGCCAAGCATGTTTACCAATGGAATCGAAATAACTTCACCGAGCTTACCTCCTGCTGTTTGTAGAGCCGCTTCTCCGACTTGGAGATTACCTGCAAATGTCACCGCGTGTACCAATGGATTTAACGTAAGAAAAAACAAGAGAAACCCAATTGTATTTGAAAACTTTAGTGGCAGTCGCTCCGGCGCCAGAATATGATATGCCCAAGCGATAAGAAAAAACGGTAGCAGTAATCTGTCCCAACCAAAAACGTATGAAACGGCCGCATCAAGAGCCTGCCCAAGCGCTCCAGCGAGACCAAAAATACCAAGGAGCATGAGCACAGAAAACGCAAACAAAAAGACGATACCCACTCCCTTACGGGTTTCAGGGTCTACAGAAAAATCGACTGCTACTTTTCTACGTCGTCTTGCCATGCCTCGTTTAGCTCATTATAGCGCGCTTGCTCGCTCCTGGCGAGAAGAAGAAGTGCACCCTTAGGCGACTTCTTCTTCACTCGCTTTTATTGCGGGGGCTTTGGGCTTTGTAACACCATTCGCCACATCTTCACGGCTTTGCCACTCATCTAAGCAATTTTGCCGCAGCTCCTTCATGAGGTCAGGACGTTCCCGCAGGCTCGCTTTTGCGTTTTCTCTCCCTACACCAAGCTTTTCCCCTTTGTAGGAATAGCTATTCCCTGCTTTTTGAAGCGTCCCGAGTTCAAGCCCCGTATCAAGAAGGTCTCCTGCTAAAGAGATACCCTCGTTATACATAATGTCGAATTCACATGTACGGAACGGTGCGGCAACTTTATTTTTTACAATTTTAGCCTTCACGCGATTCCCCATGACCTTATCTCCCATTTTGATTTGCGCGCTGCGGCGTACCTCAATGCGCACAGACGAATAAAACTTTAATGCATTTCCACCTGGCGTTGTTTCCGGATTGCCGAAGACAACACCAATTTTCATACGAATCTGGTTGATAAAAATAACAGTTGTCTTCGAACGTGAAATAACACTTGTTAGTTTACGAAGTGCCTGGCTCATAAGTCGCGCCTGCAAACCCATATGCGAGTCGCCCATCTCTCCGTCGATTTCCGCTTTTGGCGTTAATGCGGCGACTGAGTCCACGACAACAACATCAATTGCATTTGAGCGAACAAGGGTTTCCACAATTTCGAGCGCTTGTTCTCCCGTGTCCGGCTGAGAAATAAGCATTTCATCTACATTCACACCAATCTTGCGTGCGTAGTCAGGATCGAGTGCGTGCTCCGCGTCCACGAATGCCGCAATGCCTCCCATCTTCTGCGCTTCCGCAATAATGTGCTGAGCTAAGGTTGTTTTTCCGGAAGACTCATGTCCATAAATTTCGACAACGCGCCCTCTTGGAACGCCGAGAATGCCAAGTGAAAGATCAAGAGAAAGACATCCGGTTGGAATAGATTCGACATGCATTTTTCTCGCTTCTCCGAGTTTCATAATGGAACCTTCTCCAAATTTCTCTTGAATTTGATCAATCGCACTTTGCACGGCAATTTTGCGTCCGCTGTTTTCTTCTTGCGTAGTTTTTTTGGCCATAGAGGTATATAAGTTTGCTGTTCTATTTATGTTCGCTATCGACCTTATCATGTCTACAGAATAATGTGGAGTCATCGTCAAGAGATTTTGGCCTGTCAGAGGCGACCCGTGGTCGGGCGGGTCGCCTCTGACAATTCTGAAACGTGGCTTTTTCGGTGATTCACATGAAGGTCTTCCGTCGGTTTTCGCAAGCCGCTCATAGGCCTTGACCTTGTTTGCGCTTAACAAATACACGA
>Ga0210057_1003026_pt1 | contig 23460 bp, 19 predicted proteins | sample CryGeyCG2114_010_2_FD_183968 | JGI IMG/M metagenome (GOLD analysis project Ga0210057, IMG submission 183968) | Groundwater microbial communities from aquifer - Crystal Geyser CG10_big_fil_rev_8/21/14_0.10 (SPAdes) (version 2) | ecosystem: Environmental > Aquatic > Deep subsurface > Groundwater ...
CTTCGCTCAGGATGACAGGTGAGGGGTTCAGGATGACAGGTGAGGGGTTCAGGATGACAGGTGAGGGGTTCAGGATGACAGGTGAGGGGCTCGGAATGACAGGTGAGGAAGGGTCGGGAATGACAGGTAAGGAAGGGTCGGGAATGACAGGTAAGGAAGGGTCGGGAATGACAGGAGCAGGAGATCCTTCGCTTCCGCCAGAGGCGGAGCTCAGGATGACAGGAGAGGAGGCGAACTTTTCTTCGATTTTTTGCTCTATTTCTGCTTGATGTTTGGCTAGTTTCTGGTCGACTTCTTCTTCGCTTAAACCCGTCTTGTTGATGAGTGCGAAGTGCCTAGAGGATAGTGCTGAGTGCATAGTGCTTAGTGCTGAGGGGGTAGTGGAGGAATCAGCGACTATAGGGCTGGTAACGGCAGTGGCTTGAGGGGCTTTTGCGGCTTCCTGAGCTTTGCGTTTAGCGGTTTTTTTGAACCTTTCGGAAATCTGCGGGTAAGAGAGGCCGCGCTGTTTCAGGCGGTTAATGATTTTGAGGGTGTGAATGACAGAAAAAGGCAAGTGGCCCGCCGTCGCTGCCCCCTTCGCCGAAGTGGCTTCGGCTACGGAGGCCGAGAAAGCTTTGGCGGGCAGGCTCGCCTCGCTATCGCTTCGGCGAAGCGGGCCGACATTTTCTGTAGAAACTTTTCGCACGGCGTGGGGAAGCAGGCCGAGTTTGATGTAGTAACGGATTCTTTCTTCGGGATTACCGGCACCAAAATCTACACCTAGCCTTTGGGCCAGTTCGATGATTTTTTTGGTGGGGATTAGTGTTTCCGGGGTTAGTAAATTTTCCGGAAGTAATTCTGTTGGCAGTGAAGGTTTATTTTGTGACATTAGGCAAAAATCTTTTGTTAGCCCAAAGATTTTTTGCCCTTTTCAGTTTTTGTGAAGCTTCCGCCAGCCGTCGGATAGCTTCTGCCCATCTCCCGTGACGGGAGGCCTCTACTTCAATTAATATATATAATAGGGTATTTGTCAATACCCTTTCTTCGAATAGGGCCTTTGCCTCGATTTAAAGCTAAATTTTGATGCAGTAGTTTGATTTTATTTGATGTTGTTGATTATAGTTAAAATTTTTACAAAAACTTGAAAAAGTAGCAGTTATTCTTCTGTGGTGCTAGAGTGAGTGCATTAGGGGTATTGTCCGTAGTAATAGGCTAAAGTTGCTGTTATGGCAATTTAGTTTCGGTTTTGTAGAAGCTTGACTCCTAGAAAGTCCCTGTGCATTTTGTTACACTTTGCTTCAGATGGCGCTTGTTTAACGATAAGGGTAATTGGGGTGATATGGGGGATAGGAAAACGTTGAGGCTAGAGGGCCGTTAGCTCAGTTTGGTAGAGCGTCTGCATGGCATGCAGAAGGTCACCGGTCCGAGTCCGGTACGGTCCACAGATTAGTTGGTAGTTGGTAGTGGGTAGTTGGTAGTCAGGCACAGAGAGGTCGCGGGAGACTTTGTGGACTCACGGGGAATATCAGCCCTCGCTTCGCTCGTCTGATATTGCTCGCGATGCTCGCAATTGAACCTCCAACTACACAACCTGCCCGCCGCTCTTGTATAGAAACGGTTTGTTTGTGTGGACCGTGGGGGAATCGGACCCCCGTTTCCGCAATGCGAATGCGATGCACTACCACTGTGCTAACGGCCCGAGTTTTGGCAGGCGGGTGCGAATGTACCGGTAGACCGTTTACCTATGAGCCCTTTGCAACTTTTTGTCTTTTTCATTTTTACTCAACGGGGCCATATTTATCAAGGACTAGGGAGTTTATACATTCTTTAGATCAATCACTTCTGCACTTAATAACATCACTTAATATCAGATGACTTTTTGGCAGTTTGTGTAAAATACCGCCAAATAAATACACAGTGAGAAAGCGTTGCTGGGGCAGTGGTTTTTGATGAAGCTTTGGGTAAATCTTTGGGCTTGGCAAGCTTTACTACACGAGTTTCGCAGTTGTCATTCTGAGCGTAGCGAAGAATCTCCCGCAATACGAAACCAAAACAAGTTGAGAGATCCTTCGTCGTTTCACTCCTCAGGATGACAGGAAGTGCGAAACTCGTGTACTAAAAGGACTGTTGACCGTGGTTTTTGACATCAAAAGTTTGATTACTAGGGGTCTAGGTTTCTTAACCCGTTAGAAGTATAGGAATTAGTCCATCTGCCTTTAAAACCGAACTTCTAACGGGGTTAAGGGGCGAGTAGGAGCAAAAATCGCATAAGACACGAAGATAGATGATAGAGGATTGATGGTAGACCTTGATGGTGGAAGTTAGAAGATAGAATCTCGTTTCTGTTTTTCCATCTTCGACCTTCAAAATCTACTTTCCACGCTCTATTGTCTACCTTCAAGTGTAATTGTTCGCTATTGATTCACTTTATTATCTTATGATATATAACTCGAGGCTAGACTATCAGGCGAAGAGGCCATTTTTTGAGGTCAATTGGCAGTAATAGTTGGGGGCTGATAACATATAAATGTGAAGCTTTTGGTTATTAGGGGAGGCTAAAAGGCGAAAGTTGATAAGTTTTGCTTCGCAAAATCAAAAGGCTCAAAGGTTCAAAGGGGTTAAAGGCAAATAAGCACAAGGACAAGGCAAAGGTCGGTCCTTAACGGATGGCACGTTAAGGACCGACCTTAATAAACTTAACGACTTTTCGTAAAAATTGGCTTTTTTTAAATAGGTCTATAGTAAGTTGAGTTTGGGGATGATTGATATATTTTGTTGTTTATTGATGTTTAATGATACTTATTGCTCTACAAATCTAAAAATGTTGAGGCCGGTCATTTTGTCGCTATCCTTGCTTCGAAGCTAATTAGCACTTATAGCTAACAGGTGCTAATTAGCGATATTTTATGAATTAGGTTGTTTTAATAGCCTAACAACTTCGTTGATTAGTCTGCGGTCCTCGTCCCGCGATGCGGGACTGCGGGCCTAAGCCTGAGGTGCTATTGGCCGCTTTGAGTGCAAATATATTTGGCAACTTGTCGTTTAATAGTTATTATGGGTAATTATGTATTCTTATAAATAGGAAACCATGCTTTATTTAATACATTTCACGGAGCTTTTCACGAGCTTATACTGTTTCAAACAAAATGGCGTCTTTTAGTATATGGCTTGGTATATTTCTGAAGGAAGATTTGAATTTAACCTTGTAAGGTCTCTCCTTACAAGGTGGTCATTTACAGCTTCAATTACGATTTTGAATTTGGGCGCATTCTATAAAGACTTGCAAGGATTTTCTGCTTATTTTGAGCGATAAACCTTGTCTTTTTTGTAAGAGGCGGTTCCTCTTTTGGAGGTTAATGCATTGATGATAACCTAATCTCTCGGGAATGTCAATCGAAGTCGTTTAATCTATATAAAACTATAACATAGAAACTCATTGGCCGTTTTTGTGATTTGGACTCGCTTTTCTGGTTTTGTTAACTTATAGTTCATGTTAATTAAAATTGCTACTTATGCTTAGTGAGTTTTTTAAAGGACCGACCTTTCCAATGTTTCTATTGATAGTTATTCTTCCGAGTCATACAATTGCAGGTAAGATGGAAGGATATAAACGTTTAGCTAGTTACGTGCTTGCAACTGTCGTACACGATTTAACAATAGAGTTTGTTAGGCGGTGGATTAGAAGAAACTCTCGCACTGTCGATCAAATGGAGCAGGGAGCCAGGTCAGGCAAACAGAATATTGCCGAAGGCTACACGGTTCAAAGCCTGGAGACCTATATTCGTCTTTGTGGTGTTGCTCAGGGCTCACAAAAAGAACTAGCAGCTGACTACGAAGATTTTCTAAGGCAAAACGGGCATGCGATTTGGCCAAAGGATGATCCTAGAATTAGGGTTTTTAGGGCGTTTAGGGCTGTTTGGGTGAAAGACAATATCCCTAACACCCCTAAACTCCCTAATGATCCCGAAGAGGCTGCAAATATGCTGCTTACTTTTTGCCAAATGGAAACCTTTTTACTTGGTAAACAAATAGCTTCCCTGCAAGAGAAGTTTGTGCGGGAAGGCGGCTTTAGAGAAAAGCTTTTTAGGCAGAGGTTAGAGGCAAAGGGCAAGGTTGGGGCAGTTGGGGATATTAGGGGGATTAAGTGAGTAAGTACCAACCATCAACTTTCGAAAAGAGCTGGCAGGAGAAGTGGAAAAAGGCCGGGCTGTACCGGGTGAACCTGGAAGCTGGGGAGAAGGTTAGGGGTGTTGGGGCGGTTAGGGCTATTAATAAAAAAGGCAAGTATTACCTGCTTGTCGAGCTTCCTTATCCTTCCGGTGATCTGCATATGGGTCATTGGTTTACCTTCGCGGTCACGGATATTTTGGGAAGGATGAAGCGGATGCAGGGGTACAACGTCTTCTTTCCCGTAGGATTTGACGCTTTTGGCCTGCCGGCCGAAAATGCGGCCATTAAGCGCGGCATCAACCCCAGAGAATGGACGTATAGCAATATAGAAACGATGAAACTGCAGTTTGCAACGATGGGCGGCATGCACGACTTTGAGCATGGTGTGATAACTTGCGATCCAGATTATTATAGATGGAATCAGTGGATATTCACCAAAATGTTCGAAAAAGGTTTGGCGTATCGGGGGAAAATATTATCCAACTGGTGTCCCAGCTGCCAAACTGTTCTGGCCAACGAAAATGTCGAGGCCGGGAAGTGCTGGCGCTGCGGAACGGAGGTCGTGCAGAAGGAGGTAGACCAATGGATGCTCAAGATTACGGCGTATGCCGAAAGACTCATCTGGCCAGATGGCTCCGCTCGTTCGTCATTGCGAGACCACGAAGTGGCGAAGCAATCTCAAAAACAGATTGCCGCGCCCCGCAAAAGCGGGGCTCGCAATGACAAGACAGAGAGGCTAAATTTTGTTTTACTCCATGGGTTTACTGGCGGTCCTGATAAAAACTTTTTTCCTTGGTTGCGCGAAGGGTTGGCAAAGAGTGGTTATGAAGTCGAAGTGCCGATGTTGCCTGGTACCGATGACCCAGACATTAAGAACCAAGTTGACCACGTTTTGGACACCTGCAAAATTAATGAGAACACGATTATTCTAGGTCATAGTTTAGGATCTGTGGCGGCTCTTAAAATTGCCGAGCAGAAAAAGCTGAAAGCGCTGGTTTTTGCGGCCGGTTTTGCGCAACCGGTTTTTAAAGATAAGAAGCGACCATTTGAAGAAAAGTTTGATTGGAAATTCGACTTTAGCAAGATTAAAGAAAACGTTGGTGAGGTGATCATGCTCAGGGATAAGAACGATAGCGCAGTGCCCGAAGAGCGAGCTGACTATATAAAGAAGCAAATCGGCGGTAAAATTATCGACTTCAAGTCGGAAGCCGATCATATCACAGGTGAGCAGGAGCCGGAGGTTCTGAAAGCCCTCGATACTCTCGCTACTTCCGATACTCGCGATCCCGCAGAGCGGGACTTATCTACCCTTAAACTTGATTGGCCCCAGGCCATCCGTGACGGGCAGAATAACTGGATCGGCAAGAGCGAAGGGATCGAAATTGATTTTCCGCTTGTCAATTTGTCATTGCGAGACCACGAAGTGGCGAAGCAATCTAATGAAGAGATTGCCACGGGCTCTTCGAGCCCTCGCAATGACGGGGACGGGGCTGTGCGGGTGTTTACGACTAGGCCAGATACTCTGTATGGAGCTACATTCCTGGTTTTGGCGCCAGAGCATCCAATGGTTGAAGAGCTAACTAAGGAAGAACATAAAAAAGCAGTTGATGATTATGTTGTTCAGGCTAAGAAGAAGAGTGAGCTTGAAAGAAAAGAGCTAAAAGAAAAAACTGGCATATTTACTGGCAGCTACGTAAAAAACCCGGTAAACGGCAAAGAGGTGCCTGTTTGGGTGGCTGATTATGTGCTTTGGGGTTATGGTACTGGTGCGATTATGGCGGTGCCTGCACACGATGGGAGAGATAATAGTTTTGTGCATGAAGTGATAAGGGAAGACCTGACAACTTATATTAAAGAAGTTGTATTAAATCCGGTTGGCAAAAAGTTAGAAATGGGTGATGTCACGCTTTATGAAGGTAAAGGTAAGATAATTAATTCTGGTGATTGGAATGGATGGGATTCTTCTGTTGATATGTCCAAGGTTATAGATTGGATTGAGGAAAAAGGGATAGGCAAGCGAGAAGTTCAGTATCATCTTCACGACTGGTCTATTTCGCGTCAACGTTATTGGGGCACGCCGATTCCGATGATTTTTTGCGCAAATTGCGAGAATAAAGGGATCGGATATTCTTCGCTTTCTCCTGTCATCTTGAGCTCCGCCAAAGGCGGAAGCGAAGGATCTAATAAAAGAGATTCTTCCCCCGCACTGCGGGGTCAGAATGATATAGGTAGTATGCCTGGCTGGTTTCCGGTTCCAGATGATCAGCTGCCAGTAGTTCTGCCGGAGATTTCCAACTACGCCCCGGAAGGCAAGCCGCCGCTGGCCACAGCCGACGAGTGGGTCAATGTTAAATGTCCTAATTGTGGCGGCGATGCCAAGCGCGAAGTAGATACAATGGACACGTTTGTGGATTCTTCTTGGTACTTCTTAGCGTATCTTTCAGATACAAATGAGAAGTTTTCAGACGAAAATCCGAAATCCGAAATTCGAAATACGAAACAAATTCCAAATTCCAAATTCCAAATTCCAAACAAGCCTCGGCCGTGGAATCCGGAGTACGTCAAAAACTGGATGCCGGCTGATCTGTATGTCGGCGGGGCAGAGCATACTTTGGGTCACACGCTATATTCGCGGTTTTTCTATAAATTTTTGATTGATATCGGGGCTGTGCCCTTTGACCCCACTTCGCCCCGCAATGCGGGGCTTCATTCTTCGCCAAGGCTTCGCATGACAAGTCGAGGGGCAGGGGAATATGCCTATAAACGGATTCATCACGGGGTGATTCTAGGAACCGACGGTGCCCGCATGAGTAAATCCAAGGGCAATGTGGTTAATCCCGATGAGCAAGTGGCGCAGTTTGGAGCCGATGCCGTGCGCATGTATCTGGCCTTTATGGGACCGTACGATTTGGTTGCTCCGTGGAATCCAAATGGGCTGCGCGGCGTGTATCACTTTTTACAGCGGGTGTGGGAACTCAGTGGGTCAGTGAGTCCGAAAATCAGTGAATCGGTAAGTCGGAAGACCAGCGGATCAGTGAGTAAAAATACTGAATCACTGAGTCACCGAATTACAGATACACCGACTCACCGACTCACCGAATATTTATCTCCGGAGGACTTGTACTGGCTTCACAAGACAATCAAAAAAGTAGGCGATGATATTGCCGATACCAAGTACAACACGGCCGTGGCGGCGCTGATGGAGTGGATGAATTATCTGGGGAGGAAGGCGCATGAAGAAGGTATCAAAGGTAACAAAAGTATCAAAAGTATCAAAGGTGGAGTCACAGTAGAGGAGTATAAGACTATGTTGCTGCTTTTGGCTCCTTTTGCGCCGCATATGACGGAGGAGCTGTGGCAGAAACTAGAGGTTTCAAAAGTAGCAAAGGTCTCGAAGGCTTCAAAGGGAGTAAAAGGAGAAACTACATCTGAAACATCTGAGACTTTTGAGACCTTTGAAACTTCTGACTCCATTCATGTCCAGACTTGGCCGGAGTATGACGAGAAGTACATTGTGCAGGAAAACATCACTATTGTGGTTCAGGTAAATGGCAAAGTAAGGGATCAACTGCTAGTTGAGGCTGATTTAGGTCAGCAAGAGATCGAAAAACTGGCACTTGGCAGTGCCAAAGTGCAAAATTTCCTGGGTACACAAACCCCTCGAAAAGTAATCTACGTGCCCAATAAACTGGTTAATTTGGTAGTTTAGCTTTCCTGGGCTTCAAAAACCTTGACCCAGTTTTCGATTTCAATTGTTCTGCTTCGGATTACGGGTATTGACGATTTTGTAACTATTGTATATACTTTGGTTACAATGCAAACGGTAATTCACGTCAAATCCGATAAAGAAGTGAAGGAAAACGCTCAGAAGCTGGCTAGGGATTTGGGTATTAATTTAAGCGATGTTATCAATGCTTCTTTGCGGAATTTTATAAGAACCCGGGAAATAACTTTTTCCGATACGCCGCAAATGACCCCCGAGCTCGAAAAACTTCTCGATAGAGTGGAAGAGGATATTAAAAATAACCGTAATATAGTTGGTCCTTTTAAGAGCGCCAAAAAGGCTAATGAATATCTTGACTCCTTGTAGGTTGTTTAAATCAGCTCAAAATGATTTTTGATTACCACAAGGATTTTACAAAAAGCTTCAGAAAATTACCTTCTAAAACAAGAGAAAAATTTAAGCAAAGGCAGTTGCTTTTGGAAAAAGAGGAGTTTGATCCGGTTTTAAACAACCATACGTTAAATGGTAAATGGCTGGGTTACCGCAGTATCAATGTGACTGGTGATATAAGAGCCATATTTAAACGGGATGCAGAAAGTGTTCTTTTCGTGGCCATCGATAATCACAGTAACTTGTACGGATGAGACTTCTCTTTTTCCAACAATTTGTTTTTCTTTGTTTTTGATATAGTGGAGCTATGGCGAGAATAGGTAGTAAGTATTTTGTAGTATGTAGTATGAATGGGCTTCGCTGGCTTCGAAAACGTAAATTGTTTTTTGCTGTTTTCCTTGTACTATTCTTAATACTTAATTTTGCAGAGCAAAACTTATCTACTAAATACATAATACCTGTGGCTCACGCCCAGCTGGGCGGCGTGGCTAATAATCTGGCGGCGGCAGACAAAAGCGCGAAGCCGGGCGATATTGTGGTACAGACCGAAAAAGGTATTGTGCGCGCCACTGTACCTTTTGACAGCCGGATGATAGGCGTGGTTGTAGAGTTTCCGGTTGTCTCTTCCGGACTGAAGACGGACAATACTTTAAGTATTCTTTCTTCGGGTCGGGGAACTGTGAATGTGACGGCAACGCACGGGGTTATAAACGAAGGGGACTTTATTACTTCTTCGGAGAAGGCCGGCGTGGGCCAAAAGGCAGATATTCAGGGCTATATATTGGGCAAGGCGCTGGCCTCTTACAAAGATACCAAAAAAGACGGCCAAATTCCGGTTCTTATCAACATGGGATCTTTTTCTTCCGGGCCTAATGTCGCCGGGGCTTTGGGTGCGCTGATGGGTGCGCTGACAACCGGATTTCAAAACACCCAGAATTTCCCAATTGTGCTGCGCTACATTTTGGCTTTCTTGATTTCGCTGATTACTCTGGTGATTGCTTCAACTACTTTTGTGCGCTTTATGCGGCACGGTCTGGAGGCAATTGGCCGTAACCCACTGGCCAAAAAGACGATTGTGTCGGGCATGATTTTAAACGGCGTAATCACGGCGGTGCTGGCGATTGCGGGGTTTGGCATAGCTGTGGCGATAGTCGCGTTCTAGGAATTTTCAATTTACAATTCACAATTTTCAATCAATTTTCAATTTTTAAATTCTAAAATTAGATCATTGAATAATTTAATGTAAATTGTAAATTCAGAAATTGTAAATTTACTCTCGTATTTAGTCCTGTAGTTTTACGTTTTTCCTCTATTGCATTTAGCTCCCGATGTGTATACAAATTAGTAGTTACTAATTTATCTGCCCATGGACACTGTTACACTTCTTATTTATGCCGTTGCCGCTGTTGGGCTCCTTGTTGTTATAGGATGGATCCTTAGCTTGATCGCCATTGGAAAGGCCGCCAGAGTTCAGAAAGAAATAAAGCATATTTACGGACAAGAGAGTGAAATCAAAAAGCGCATTGAACAATATATTTCCAAAAAAGCTTCGGACGAATTAGGCAAAGCGGTTGAGGGGTACAGAGAGGGTTTGGATTTGCAAAGCCGTGAGGTGGTCAAGCAAATGGAAGAGGCGACAAAAACGCACATGGATTCGCTGGCCAAGTTTATCCTCCAGCAGGAAGCGCTGATTACCAAACAAGCTGAGTACATTGTTGGCGCACTTGTCAAAAGTGCCCAAAGCGACATAGAAACCTACAAGAAAAACCAGATGGAAGGCATAGACGAAACTGTGGCGGCGATTGTGGAAAAAATCGCCCCGGAAGTTATCGGCAAAAGCATCAGCATGGAGGACCATGCGGAACTGGTGTGGAAAGCGCTTGAGCGGGCGAAGAAAGAAGGGCTGTTTGTGAAAGGTATCAGTGGGTCAGTGAGTCCGAAAACCAGTGAGTCGGAAAGTCAGAAGACCAGTGGACCAGTGAACACTGAATCACTGAATCACCGAATTACTGAGGCACCGACTCACAGACTCACCGAAAAAACTAAAGCGTTGCGCGTTGCCATGCCTGCCGGCAGGCAGGGCGGGAACCCTTCCAGAACTGCCACCAAAATTAAGAAGGGGAAGAAGAAGTAGTCGCAGATTGCTATATTGTTCAATTGCTACATTGCTACATCGCTAAATTGTTTTAACAATCTAACAATAATAACAATTTAACAATCTAACAATTAATTATGACTGACGCACAGCGCTTATTTTCCAAAGTAAAAACCAGGCAGAAAGCCGAGGATATTGTCAAGGCTTTGCAAGCACTGCAAAAAAGCCGGGGGGCCCGCAAAGACGTTCCCGAAAAACTTTTGAGGGATTTGGACAGCCTGGGTATAAATTCCGGTTTTGGCTCCCTGCTTGTGGAATTCGAAAAACTTTTTTATGGTGCCAAGAACGTAGTTTTGACGCTATCTTTTTACCCAACGGAAGCGGTAATTGAGCGTATTTGTGACTGGTTTGAAGACAATCTGCAAACCAAGGTGATTGTAGATTTGATCGTTGACCCGGACATCATTGGCGGTATCAAGGTTATGTGCAACGACCGGTTTCGCGACTATTGCGTGCGGACCAAGTTGGAAAAAATGGGAGCAATAGCCGCACCACAAGGGCCAGAGGACCAGGTGTCGGCGGCTATTTAATAATTTTCAATTTACAGTTTACAATTTTCAATAAATGACTCAATTTTAAAATTTAGAAATTGCAAATTTAATGTAAATTGTAAATATGAGTGCATATTTTTTAATAGAATTAAAAAAGTAGAAATTGTAAATTTACGGCCATGTCTCTTTTTGACAAATATTTATCTTCTGTAGGCGAAGTTGGTCATGTTCACAGCGTGAACCGCGTGCTTGTCTACTGCAGTGGTCTGACGGGGGCCAAGATCGGCGAAAAAGTTTATTTCGAAGATGACCAGATGGGCTTTGTATTTGCGATTGGCCGCGAGTTGACCGAGGTTTTGCTTTTGGACATCAACAATGTGCAGATCGGTTCTGTGGTTGTGCGCACCGGCGAAACATTGATGGTGGAGGCGGCGCAGGATTTGCTGGGCCAAGTTTTGGACCCTTTTGGAATCCCTATTTCGAGCACGCGAGAAACAAGCTCTCTTATTTCGAGCACGCGAGAAACAAGCTCTCTTATTTCGAGCACGCGAGAAACAAGCTCTCTTATTTCGAGCTCGCGAGAAACAAGCTCTCTTATTTCGAGCTCGCGAGAAACAAGCTCTCTTATAGAGCGCAAAGGCAAGTTAAAAGATCCCAAAATGATGTATTTGGAGCAGGCGGCACCGCCGATGATCGACAGGGTCAGGATCAACGAAAACCTAGAAACTGGGGTCACGGTTGTCGATGTGCTGATACCAATTGGCAAAGGTCAAAGACAGTTGGTGATCGGGGATCAAAAATCGGGTAAAACCAGCTTTTTGGTGCAAACCATTGCCCGTCAAGCCCAACTGGGGACGGTTTGTATTTACGTTTTGATCGGCAAGAAGAAAAGCGATTTGGCAACAACGATCGAACGTTTGAAAAAATTTGGAGTGATGGACAAAACCATCGTGCTGGCGGCGCCGGCTTCGATACCGACGAGCATGATTTACTTAGCTCCTTTTACGGCTTTTGCCATCGCCGAGTATTTTAGAGACCGCGGCCAGGATGTCCTTATAGTGCTGGACGAAATTTCGCGCCATGCCAGGTATTACCGCGAGCTTTCGATACTGGCGCGCAAAATGCCGGGCCGTGATGGATATCCGGGTGATATTTTTTATCTGCATTCGCACTTGATGGAAAGAGCCGGACGGTTTTTGAGCGAAGAAGTTTCAAAGGGTGCAAAGGTTTCAAAAGTAGATAAGTTTGGCTCTGCCAAATCAAAGGGAGAAGATGAGCAGACGCTCAGCTTGAAGATCAGCGGGAAGACAGCCAGCATTACTTGTTTGCCGGTTGTAGAAACGCTTAACGGTGATTTTACGGGTTATATCCAGACGAATTTAATGAGTATGACCGACGGCCATTTGTTTTTTGATATGAACGAATTCCAGCAGGGTTTCCGGCCGGCGGTTAACATCAGCCTTTCGGTGACCCGTACCGGTAAACAGACTCACAAAACGATAGAACGCGATATGTCGATAAAAATTAAAGACGTGCTTTTTGCTTACAATCAGGCGCGCGATGTGGCCAAATTTGGGGTCGAGCTTCTGCAGGCAACTCAGGAAAAAATAAAACAGGGGGAAAAATTGATGGCCGTTTTTGATCAGGAAGGTGACGTAATTGTGCCTAAAATGATCCAGCTATTGTATATGCAGTTACTTTTGTCCGGTTTTTGGGCCGGCACGACGCCTACGGAAATAAAGCGGCACAAGACCAAGATTTTAAAGGCTTATGCCGCCGGCGCTTTGGATGAATTGGTGGGCCAGCTGAAGGACAGTTTTGAGCTCGGATCTTTGAAAAGATTTGAGGAAGTGGTCGATAAGCGGCAGGAGGAGCTGGAGAGGATCGTGAACAGCAAATAAAATTTACAATTTTTGAATTTACAATTTACATTAAATGACTAAATTTAAAATTTTAAAATTAAAAATTTATTGAAAATTGTGAATTGTAAATTGAAAATTTATTGATATGTTAACACCTAAACAGGTTAAAAAAGAATTAGAAAAGAATCTTGCCTTACAAGGCTTGACCGAAACGTACGAAGACGTGGCGGTTTCGCGGATGCAGGTAATTAGGCACGACGTTTTGCAAACGAGGCAGTTTTTGGATGGGGTTTCCGAAATTTACACCATTGCCAAAACCGCCTATTTGAAACAATTAGCTTTGGTGCTGTCCAAAAAACAACGGGGAAAACAGCTGGAATTTATCCGCAGAAACCACAAAACGGTGGTCGTTTTAATCTCCGGAAACCACAGTCTTTTGGGCAACATTATTTTGCAAACTTACAAAGTTTACCAGGAACTTATTTTGAAGATGGAATGTGATCTGGTAATTTTGGGAAAAATCGGTAGTTATTTGGCTGAGTCGGGCGGGACAGCGGTGGGATTTAAGGAGTTTCCGTTTGACGATTATTCGATCGATGAAAGTTTACTTAAACCGGTGATTGATTATATTGCCCAATACGAAAAAATAATTGTTGTTTACCCCCGGTTTATTTCTGTTTTGCGCCAGATCCCGCAGGTGGACGATATTTCCGGCGGTGTGGTGATCGAACAAACACTGGAACAGCAGAAAAACTATTTCTTTGAGCCAACCAGCCGCGATGTAATGGCTTATTTTGAGGGACAGATAATAGGAAGTCTTTTTCGCCAAAAAATGCTGGAATCGATGCTCGCGCGGTATGCGTCGCGGTTGACGGTCATGGATAGCGCCAATCAAACCGTCAAGAAGATTGTGGCGGCGAACGAAAGGCTAAAAGTCGTCACGGACAGGCGAGAAGCAAACAAACGTATGCTCAATTCATTCGCAGGTATGACATTATGGGGAGAAGAACAGTGAGTAATTTTCAATTTTCAATTTACAATTTACAATCAATTTACAATGAGCTAATTTTAAAATTAATAAAATGAAAATTTAATGAAAATTGTAAATTCAGAAATTGTAAATTTATGAAAGTGCCTATTACAATTTACAATCAATTTACAATGAGCTAATTTTAAAATTAATAAAATGAAAATTTAATGAAAATTGTAAATTCAGAAATTGTAAATTTATGAAAGTGCCTAAACAAAAAGCTATTAACGAATTAGCGGGTTACAAAGTAGATGTGCCTGTGAGCGACGGGGCCACAGGGACGATTGTGTCGATCAGCGGCCAGATTTGTGAAGTGGAATTTTATGAAAGAAAGCCCAAACTGCACACACTTTTAGTTTTGGCCGATGATCAAGACAGTGTGATGGAAGTGGTCGGCACGACGCAGAAGGGTAATTTTATCTGCTTTATCATGAGCGGCACCTATACTTTTTACCGGGGCGCTATGGTCAAAGATACCGGCAAAACGATCCAAGTGCCGGTTGGGGAAGCGGTTTTGGGGCGGCTGCTAAACGTCTTTGGTCAATCCGTAGACAAAAAAGGTCCTATTAAAACCGATATGCGGCGCGAGATCTACGCCCAATCACCAAGACTGGCCCAGATAGTTAGCGGAAAAATTGTTTACGAAACGGGGATTAAAGCCGTCGATTTTTTTGCACCAATTCCCAAGGGCGGCAAAATTGGTTTTATTGGCGGTGCCGGGGTCGGAAAATCGGTCCTTTTGACCGAACTGATTCACAACTTAGCCATTTATCACCAGGGGATTTCCGTTTTTGCCGGTATCGGCGAACGTATTCGTGAAGGAAAAGAGCTTTATGATTTATTGGAGTTTAACAAGGTTTTGAAAAATGTCGCCCTTATTTTTGGCCAAATGAACGAAAATGCCAGCATTCGTTTTCGGGTCGGCTTTTCGGCGGTAACTATTGCCGAATATTTCCGGGATGCGATGCAAAAAGACGTTTTGTTTTTTGTGGACAACGTCTATCGTTTTGTGCAGGCGGGGAATGAACTGGCAACCCAGCTTAATTTGATTCCCTCTGAGGATGGGTATCAGGCGACACTGGACTCCGAAATGGGTTCTTTTCAGGAGAGGATTGCTTCCACAAAAAACGGTTCAATCACTTCGGTCGAGGCGATATATGTGCCAAGCGACGATATTACCGACCAGGCAGTGCAGTCGGCCTTTCCTTACCTGGATTCAATTGTGGTGCTATCCCGTGAGGTGGCTGAAGCGGGTAGGTATCCATCTGTGGATCTTTTGAATTCCAGCTCAGCGATTTTGGATCCGGGGATTGTGGGCCGTCTGCATTACGAAACAGCGCTGGAGGCGCAAAAGATTTTAAAACAATATGCCGATTTGGAAAGGATTGTCAGTATTGTCGGTGAAGGGGAGCTTAGTAACGAAAACCGGGTCGTTTATCATCGGGCCAAAAAGCTGATCAATTATATGACTCAGAATTTTTTCATCATCCAGGAATTTACCGGCAAGCGGGGCGTTTACGTAAAAAGGGATCAAACGGTGGCCGATGTTGGCGAAATTCTTTCGGGTAAGCTGGACCACTACGAAGACGAGAGGTTCTTGGACATTGGCAGTCTGGACGATTTGGTTAAGGCCCAGGATCAGGCAGGAGTCGTAAAACAGTAATTTTCAATTTACAATTTACAATTTACAATCAATTTACAATGAGCTAATTTTAAAATTAATAAAATGAAAATTTAATGAAAATTGTAAATTTAGTAATTGTAAATTCTTAATCCATGGCCGACACCAAAGAACAGCTCCAAGTCCAGGTTCTTACTTCCAGTAAGCCGGTGTACAACGGCCCGGCTTATGCTGTTTCTTCGATCAACAAAATCGGACCTTTCGACATTTTGCCCCAACATGAGAATTTTATTTCACTTTTGAAAGACCGTGTGGTAATCCATGGGCTTGACGGGAAAGATATCCAAATTCCTTGTCAGAATGGGCTTTTGGAAGTTTCCGAAAATGTGGTGAGGGTGTTTTTGGGGATCTAGTAAAAAACGAATCACTTATTGACAAATCATATCATTTGTCATAGGATAATATGTGAAGTATTTTGATTGGGATCGCGAGAAGAATGAGTGGCTTAAAGAAGAACGAGGTATTTGTTTTGAAGATGTGGTACATGCATTAGATGAAGGAAAAGAGCTTGATAGAATTAGCCATCCGAATAAAAAACTGCATCCTAATCAAAAAATGATAATTATAAATATTGAAAATTATGCCTATATTATTCCCTTTGTGGAAGACAGTGAGAAACTTTTTTTAAAAACAATTATTCCAAGTAGAAAAATGACCAAGAAATATCTGATGAAAGAAAAAAAACTATGAAATACTACGAATTAACAAAAGAAGAGCAAAAGCTTCTTGATGAAGTTGAAAGAGGTGAGTGGGTTAGCGTTCCTAATTTCGAAGAGGAGAAAAAAAGATTTCGGGAAATAGCCCGAAATACACTTAATAAAACGAAAAACATTAACATTCGTCTTTCCGAACGTGACCTTATGAGACTTAAGAGAAAAGCGGCAGAGGAAGGTTTACCCTACCAGACGCTCGCTTCTTCAATTCTTCACAAAGCAACCACTTAACGAACCACATTTATTTTCTTGGTTACAGGGTTTAACCCTGAGTACTCGAAGGGTTAAACCCTGTAGACGAAGGGCTGAGCTGAAATGCAGGCTTTTTAGTTCTCTCTTGCCAGGGTTAGCATTCTCATTTTGCCGGCAAGGAGCTGTTTTACTTCAAATTGGGTGTACTGGTGCGGCCCGTTTTCAATTTGGGCAATTGTTTTGGCTACCTCTCCTGCTGCACCAATGTATTTTAAATAATCAGGGTCGCTTGGCTGATAAGGGGCGGTGCGGTGATCAGGATGGCTGTTTACATCTGAAAGGAGAAGAGTCTCTGTTAGGTTTAGAATGCTTGATTCTCTGGCTGTTTTTTGGCCGTGTGTAAGCGCCATCTTCGCAATTTTTCCAAGTGCAATTTCTTTTGCAAGCTGATGGGTAATTACAAGGGAGTCTAAATAATCGGGGATATCTTCTTGGGGAAGCTCGAGAGTTTTTAAAATAGCAGGGTAATAATACTGGGCTCGATTTTGGGCATCCTGCCAGGTTTCAGTTTGAAGGGCACTGTAGGGTTCTTTCGGTGCCGGAGTATTTAGAATGACCGTTTGAGGGTTTTTCTCTTGAGAAGGCCTTTTTTTCAGAAACGGAAATTTTTCTGTTAAGACTGACATAGTTTTAATTGTAACAGCTTGTCTACTTAAGAATTTTTTTCATTGGCAACTTTAGCCACCTGGATCCATCCCAGTAATCTAAATTACTTGTATTTAAATTAAAGCCAATTGTTCCAGAGTCGGCGTCTTTAGGCCTGCCCGCTGTGTTCCAGGCCGGTATTATCTCGATTTTGGACAAAATAGACTCTTTCTGGCCGATTAAGTGTTTTTCAAAAATGGGTAAATTATATACCATGACGGGCTTCTTTCTAGGTTGCTCTACAGCAACAATAGGTTGAGGGGCACTAGAAGGGCTTGCGGATGGAGAAGCGCTTGCAGATGGAGAAGCGCTTGCTTTGGCTGATGGTGATGGTGAAGTAGAACCTCCACTAGCTGATGGTGAGGCTGAAGGGGAGGCAGAGCCTCCACCGGCAGATGGTGAAACAGATGGTGAAACCGATGCCGAAGCAGAGCCTCCACCGGCAGATGGCGAGACTGACGGAGAGGCACTGGTAGCCGCAGATGGCGAGACTGATGGTGAAATAGATGCTGAGGGGCTTAGGCTACTGGATGGTGAAACAGATGGTGAGGCTGAAGGACTAAGACTTGCACTGGGTGAAACAGATGCCGATGGAGATTGGGAAGGTGAAGCACTTGGACTGACTGATTGGCTGGCTGTGGGACTGACACTTGGAGAGACAGAAGCCGAAGGGCTCTGGGAAGGAGAAGCAGAAGGTGAAACCGATGCTGATGGAGATTGGCTGGGTGAAGCACTTGGTGATACTGAAACCGATACTGAAGGACTGCCTGATGGAGATACGGAAGCTGAAGGAGACTGACTTGGACTGGCTGACGGACTGGCTGAAGGAGAAACACTTGGACTAACTGAAGGCGAGACGCTCGTTACTGGTGATGGGCTAATAGATGGAGAAACAGAAGCCGAAGGGCTTTGGGATGGTGAAGCACTTGGACTTACGGAAGGGCTGACCGATGGAGACACTGACGGAGAAACACTCGATCCCGCTGACGGACTTACACTTGGAGACTGTGATGGGCTAGCAGACGGACTGACAGATGGTGATTCGGAAGCACTTGGAGATTGCGAGGGGCTTATTGACGGACTAACGGATGGGCTGACGGAAGGCGAAACTGATGGAGAAACAGAGGCACTGGGACTTTGACTAGGTGAAGATGAAGGACTGACTGAAGGTGATTCCGATGGTGAAGCTGATGGACTAACCGACGGACTTATTGACGGACTAACACTCGGCGACACGGAGGCACTTGGTGACTGACTTGGTGAGGCTGAAGGAGAAACAGACGGTGACACCGATGCGGATGGAGACTGAGAAGGACTAGCCGATGGACTAACGCTAGGCGACACCGACGCCGAAGGGCTTTGGCTTGGACTAGCCGACGGACTAACAGAAGGAGAAACAGAGGCACTAGGACTTTGACTAGGTGAAGAACTCGGACTAACGCTAGGCGACACCGACGCCGAAGGAGACTGAGACGGTGAAACACTGGGAGAAACACTCGGACTTATTGACGGACTAACGCTAGGAGACACAGAGGCACTGGGACTTTGACTAGGTGAAGATGACGGACTGACCGACGGTGAGACTGATGCGGAAGGAGATTGGGAAGGAGAAGCACTTGGAGACACCGAAGGACTTACGGAAGCACTTGGAGATTGGGAAGGCGATGAGCTTGGACTGACGGAAGGTGATTCTGAAGCACTTGGACTTTGACTAGGTGAAGATGAAGGACTGACTGAAGGTGATTCCGATGGTGAAGCTGATGGACTAACCGACGGGCTTATTGATGGACTAACACTAGGAGACACAGAAGCCGAAGGGCTTTGACTTGGACTTGCTGACGGACTTACAGATGGTGAGACTGATGCCGATGGGCTCTGTGATGGTGAAGCACTTGGACTGACGGAAGGTGATTCGGAAGGTGATGCCGATGGTGATTCTGAAGGAGAAGCTGAAGGACTGGCACTTGGCGAAACTGATGCGGATGGTGACTGGGAAGGAGAAGCACTCGGAGACACCGAAGGACTTACGGAAGCACTTGGAGATTGGGAAGGCGATGAGCTTGGACTGACGGAGGGTGATTCAGAAGCACTTGGACTTTGACTAGGTGAAGATGAAGGACTGATTGAAGGTGATTCCGATGGTGAAGCTGAAGGTGATTGACTTGGACTAGCCGATGGGCTGACAGAAGGACTTACGGAAGCACTCGGTGACTGACTTGGTGATACTGAAGGACTAACGCTAGGTGAGACTGACGCTGAAGGAGATTGCGAAGGACTTGCTGACGGGCTGACAGAAGGGCTAACCGAAGCACTTGGAGATTGGCTTGGTGAAGCACTTGGACTTACGGAAGGTGATTCGGAAGGTGAGGCGGAAGGAGATTGGCTTGGACTAGCCGATGGGCTTACTGATGGACTAACTGAAGCCGAAGGTGATTGACTTGGACTAGCCGATGGACTAACAGAAGGACTTACGGAAGCACTTGGAGATTGGCTTGGTGAAGCACTTGGACTTACGGAAGGTGATTCTGATGCCGATGGACTCTGACTTGGTGATACCGAAGGAGACACTGAAGGAGAAACAGATGCTGAAGGGCTTTGTGAAGGACTTTCTGATGGAGAGACACTTGGGCTTACTGATGGACTAACAGAAGGTGAAACCGATGCTGATGGTGACTGGGAAGGCGAAGCACTTGGAGACACCGAAGGACTTTCTGATGCACTGGGACTTTGACTAGGCGAAACACTGGGACTAACTGAGGGGCTTACTGAAGGACTAACGCTAGGAGAAACAGAAGCCGAAGGGCTTTGGCTTGGACTAGCCGACGGACTGACACTAGGTGATACCGATGCGGAAGGTGACTGACTTGGTGATACACTGGGACTTTTGGACGGTGAGACCGAAGCGGAAGGAGATTGCGAAGGACTTGATGACGGACTAACGCTAGGCGAAACTGATGCGGAAGGAGATTGACTTGGTGAAGCACTTGGACTAACAGAAGGAGAAACAGAAGCTGAAGGGCTTTGTGAAGGACTTTCTGATGGAGAGACACTTGGACTTTCTGAGGGACTGACACTAGGTGAAACCGATGCTGATGGTGACTGGGAAGGAGAAGCACTTGGAGACACCGAAGGACTTACAGAAGCTGAAGGGCTTTGAGAAGGTGAAGCGCTTGGACTTACAGAAGGTGATTCGGAGGGTGATGCCGATGGTGAAACGGAAGGTGAGGCTGACGGACTAACAGACGGTGATACAGATGCACTCGGACTTTGACTAGGTGAAGCAGATGGACTTACTGAGGGGCTTACTGATGGACTAACAGAAGGCGAAACGGATGCCGAAGGTGATTGGCTTGGTGAAGCACTTGGAGATTCTGACGGCACCGCCGCGTGTGTGATGACGAGCTTGGGGTCGAGGGTCGTCCCCGCTGCGTCGGCATCGGTGAGATAGACATACTCGCTGCCAGTCGGCGCAGTTGCATCCCGGTGGCGCTGGGAATACAGGATGAGTGACGTGTTGCCGGTCTTGTTGATGGCTGTCTTGAAATCTGCCGTCTCTGTAAAGGCGTTGTAGCTGGCGGAATAGCCCGACGAGTTCCACGTTGCAAGCTCGGGAGTGGGGATGGACGCACCAGAAACCCAGTCCCCCGTAACCACCGCGCCGCCGTTGTAGGCACTTGCAGCAGCGCCCATAGTGAAGTCTGTTGTGCTTTGATCGGAAGCGCCATCGCAACTGAGGACTACAGCACTTACCGTGTCTGTATCAGGGATGCCTGACGTGTTGAAAATGAGAAAGGATTCCCAGCAATAGCTACTCACCTGCGCCAGCCGTCCCTTGCCCGACCAGATGCAGGCCCGTTGCTGTCAGTGTTCCGCCGGTACGTGCCGTAGCGTAACTAGTTGCATGGTTTGACTGAACGGAGCCGTTCCCACCCGGTGCTGTCGCGTACACGGTCGTCACGGTGCCCCGCGTCCGCCAGCCCTTCGCGTTCGGCGTCAGCTCAATCGAATCCCAGACCGCCTCAACCAGCGCCGCCTCGGGGTCAGGCAGGCCCACGATACGACGGTATTCCATGCCTACCATGGCAATCCATTCGGAATGAGCCACGATACGGCCTGTAGGGACAACCTTCACGGGTTGTACGACACCATCTATCTCCTGCCCCCCCACCACCTGAAATTCCTCGTAGGTCAGGTTGGCGCGGGGCACCAGCGGCGGGTTGATGATGACGCGGTGCGGGTCGATGCGGATCTCCGTCGGCCCTTCGAACAGGCGCACCATCACCGAGACGCCGATGACCGTCCCGTTCTTGTCCAACACAGGCACAGGCAGTTCGTCGAAGATGAGACGCTTGTGCTGCCCGCGCCGGACAACGTGCCCTACGACCCTCGATTGGAAAGCGTCACGGACGGCCAGAGCTTTTTCTGTTGCTGATTTTGATTTTACAAATGCTGCCATAATTAATTTATTACTAGTCTTGAAGGTCTTTTACTGCCTCCCGTAGTGAAATTTTGACAGTTAAATTTTTTTGTCATGATATAATATAATCTTTAATTCTTCGCTTTAGCAATCTACCACCTTGAGTGGTTTTAAGGTATTTTTCTCTCCTAAGTGCATCGCTCTTTTCAATACAGGCCTCAAAATAAACTACTTTCCAAGGTATGTATCTTTTCGTAGAAAAATTTAACCCTTGATTATGTTCTAGCAGGCGGCGTTTTAAATCTGATGTGAAACCTATATAAATTTGCTTATTCTTCTCGCTTTGTAAAACGTAGGTATAGAACATAATTAGTCAAAATTCTACTACAGGATTCATCCCGTACGAAGTTTGGTTATTGTATTCTGGTGACACTGATTTAGCATATTAACGTTCGATCTATTATTTGAGGTAATTAACATACTTCGTACGGGATTCATTTTTGCTACGTCAACAAAGCCGCAAAACGGCTATGCTATTTATACACTTTTTTGTGCGCACTTTATACAATAATTCTTCGAATATAATTCGGGATGGGAAGGGGCGTGAATGAGGGGTTGAGGTTACTATTTGAAAACTGACTGGAGTCTTGCTGTGCGGCTTATTAAAGAGGTTGACCTTGAGATTGTCCGGCCTGAAAATCCTTAATTGAATTGTTTTACCAAATTCATGGTTCTTTTCTGGTAATTCCTTCAATCCTGTCAAAGTCGTGGTCATAGGAATAAATAAGCTTATTTTGTGACGCCTGGGTTAAAACAGCCAACATAGCATCTCCAAAATCTACATTCTTATCTACGTAAAAGTCCAAGGCTTTAATCACCACTTGTTTGTTTTCTACTTTGAAGTTAGATAAACGTAATAACACTACTAAAAGATCCCTGATTTGGCTTCTAGGTAAGCCGTAGAGGTGAGGAGATGAGAGTACAAAAACGGCATCAGCAATTACAGTATCTGGAGCAGATATCTCTAATGCTCCCTTTTCAACTTTTTCAAAAAGAGCTTTTGCATCTTTGCGCTTTTGCTCGTTATCACCAGTGAGCAGTCGAATAATTACATCGGTATCGATGTATGAATTAACGAGGCTACTTGCCATATTTCTCTTTTAAGCGGTCTTCCCTCGCAATTCTTCGTAGTTCCTTCCATGAAAGGGATTGCTTCAGTTTCCCGGCAGCGCCACTTAGTGAGGCAATAGTCGGATATTTGACCTGGGTAACTTTTACCCCACCGTTTGATCCAATAACAAAAGCCACCCTGTCGTTAATACTAACTCCCAAGTGTTTTCTCACTGCAACCGGAAGAGTGATTTGGCCTTTACTGCTAATGGTAGATATAGCTTTTCTCTGAGTAAAGTTTTGCATATGATAGTAAAGATATAGTATCAACTTCTTTACTTATTGTCAACTAATCCCTCCGGGCGTAAGAGTTCACCATTATGATACGATTTTGTCATCTTGAGGCCAAAGACCGAAAGATCTTCACGAAGAAAGATTCTTCGCGGAGTTTACCCTGAACAAGACAGATTCTTCCCCCGCAAAGCGGGGTCAGAATGACAAAGTGAAGGGCTCAGAATATGAACGCATATTTTCTCGACAAGCTCGAGAATGACAAAAGCGACATTTAGTTTTGCGTTAGCTATATAAACACTATTAGGGTTTCCGGCTAAGAGCTTTTATTCAGAAGTTATTTACCTTCATAGTGAGTTGATCTGCCTTTACCTTTTTCTGGAAGAGGGTACACCGGAGGATACCGTATCTCGTATTTGCCGACAATTTGACTTATCTTACGCTCTTTGCTACTATCTTCCAGATTAGTAATTTAACTAATCTTTTAACCAATTGTTTAACTGGTATTTAACTAATTACTGACTGATTTTAAAACTATGGACATAAC
>Ga0210057_1003027_pt1 | contig 23459 bp, 28 predicted proteins | sample CryGeyCG2114_010_2_FD_183968 | JGI IMG/M metagenome (GOLD analysis project Ga0210057, IMG submission 183968) | Groundwater microbial communities from aquifer - Crystal Geyser CG10_big_fil_rev_8/21/14_0.10 (SPAdes) (version 2) | ecosystem: Environmental > Aquatic > Deep subsurface > Groundwater ...
TTCTTCTTTGTTTTTTGCATACTGGACAAATTCCCGTTATCCTTGTTCGCTTTAGATATACCTCCATTTTATCTGAAGCCTGTAAAAAACCACAAACATTAAATCCTTCAAAATCATAAAGTTCATTTAAGGCTGATTTGTATTTATAGGCTCTCATAATCCTATATTTATATAAGTCAGCTTTTCTATTTATTCAACATTGGGAGAAGAGCCTATTTATATAACTCATATATCTGTTACTATTAAGAAGTTGTGATAAAAATAACTTCTCAAATAAATCAAAAACGAAACAAAACAAAAAAAACAAGGAGAAAATTAAAATGGAAACTCAGGGAAGATTAGTAAGAGGATGGAACGATCTTAAAAGAGAATATCAAAATTATGAAAATAAAGAAGAATTACAAAATGAAATTAGAAAAGAAATGAGGAAGAATAGCATGACCTCTAAAACTTATAGACATTATCAAAAAGAGGACACTTATAGAAAGTCATCATTGAAACCTGTAAATAATTGGAGTATCTTTGGAGATGATGGAGAAAATATTTTTACAGGAACTAGGGGCGTTGCTTATAATCTTCTTCATTATTTAGATTTCTATGATAAAGTTAGTTATACTAGTGTTCGGAATGGTTAAGGATATAAAGCTCCAACTCAAATATCTATGGCATATTTATATATTGCATCCAATGAAACTAGTCCAGAGAATTTTCTTATGCCACAAAGGATTCATGATTATATGGAAATCGCGATAGAGAGTAATGAAAGTGCACGCGATGGAGTTAGAAAGTGGAATAAAGAATATAGAGATGTTCATAGTGTATCCTGGCCATTGCCTGAACCAAAACCATTCGCTGGTTCAATTGAGGGTATAGTTAATAAAATAATTAACAGAACTTTAACACAATCGGAATATGAGGGATTATTATCACTAAAGCGTTTGGGAACTGATAGATTTTCAGAAACAAGGGATAAAACTGCTGAAGTGCTCATTGCAAGAGTCTTAAATGACTCTATGGCAAGCAAAGATGAAAGATTAAGAGAAAGTGTTAGAAGAGGGAACATTCCAACGCCGCTTGAAGCATTTAGAAGGCAATGCCTAAAATTTACTGAACATCCAGAATTAAATGAATATCTATCCGGAGAAAAATAAAATGGAAAATAAATTATTGATTGTTGAAGATAAACAAACAGAATTAGACGTAGCTATGAAGCTCAGAAAGTTGGAATAATCGATATTGTAACTGCTTCAAACTTAGAAGACGCTTTAAAATATTTGCCAAGTGTGACTCATGTAGCATCAGACTTATTCATTCCGTCGGGAAATATATCAACAGAGTCTTATATTAAAGAATTACTTCCAATATATGAAAATCATGATAAACGTATTTATCCATTAATTAGTTTGGAAGATTATGCAAAAGCACATGATATGCTTGTTCATTTTAATGACTTATTTAAAACAAAAGGCGCGGAAAGTAGAGAATATAAAGACTACTTGGAAGTTGTATGTAACCTAGAAGGTAATCTAAACTTTGCTTTCATGCTTTTATCTAGATCTGAAGAAGAAAGAGATAAAATAGTTTTTCAAAGACATAATCATCTTGTCAAAGTTATAGAAGATATTAAAGCTGGACAAAATCTACCTTTAGGATATTTTATTAGAAAGGAAGCGAAGTCAAGAAAAATTCCTTCAGTAACTGTAACCTCTACAGACCATCATGACATAGCTTTTGAACCGTTAAGAGATCAACTAGCGCCTTATGTAGATGAGTTGGTTGATGGCAAAAAGGAATGGAAAAAAGGATTTGAAAAATTATTAAAACCAGACTATAGAAAAATTTATTTTAGAGAATAATCTTTTTTCACTCCCATAACCTTTAAATTCCTTCCCCCTCTCGCTAATTCATGGCAATGCTTACAGATGAAGCAAAAAAGAAACTCAAAAAGCAGCAATATATTGTAGTCGGAGACCATTCGGCTGTAAAGACGTGCGGCTGGACAAAAAATATGATCCGAGGAAAAGGCGGATGTTATAAACTCAAGTTCTACGGTATCATGTCAAATCAATGCATGCAGATGACAACTTCGATGTCGTGCGCAAACCGCTGTACATTTTGCTGGCGCGATTATAAATCACCCGTAAGTAAAGAATGGAAAGAAGAATGGAAAATAGACGAACCTGAATTTATTTATGAAAACAGCGTCAAAGCACATCATAAACTCCTTACAGGCTACGGCGGAAACAAAAATCCAAACCCCTCAGACATTTTATATAAAAAATCTAAACAAATTAAACACGTCGCTTTATCTCTAACCGGAGAACCTATCCTCTATCCAAAAATGAATGAACTCCTTGATAAATTTAATAGGGAAGGCATCTCAACATTTCTTGTCACAAATGCTCAGTATCCGCAGCAAATTCGAGATTTAAAACCGGTAACCCAATTATATATTTCTCTTGACGCTCCCAATCCAAAACTCTTAAAGAAAGTTGACATCCCTCTCTTTCGAGATTACTGGGAAAGATTAAATCAAAGTCTAGAATATCTTGCCTTAAAAAAACAAAGAACTTGCATTCGTTTGACGTTGATTAAGGGAATAAACATGAATTCTCCCGATCTTTATGCAGAGATGATAAAAAAAGGCGACCCAGATTTTATTGAAGTAAAAGCATATATGCATGTCGGCGCTTCTCAAGAAAGACTCGAGCGCTCAAACATGCCGCCTCACGAAGAAGTCAAGGAATTCGCAAAAGAACTTCTTGAGTTTCTTCCAGACTACGAATTAGTCAGCGAACACGAAAAATCTCAAGTCGTCATGCTCGCACATAAAAAATATAAGTTCCCCGACGAGAATGGGAACTCGCAATGGCACACATGGATAGATTTCGATAAATATAATGAGATGGTCAATAAGGGAATAGAGCCGGAAAAGATGAGTTATATGAAAAAAACTCCGCCGGGGTTTGTAATAAAATCATAAGTCAATTACCCCAAATTTTCCTCCGATTCACTCTGCGAAAATTTGCAATAGTTTCTAAAATCGCCCGATGCTTCTATGAAGAATATCATAGAACTTATCCGACGGCGATTTTAATCAGTAAAAACTCCTCTTCCCTTCATCTTTAGCCGTCTCAGGAATTTCAAGACTTGCAGGAAACCAAGAACAATATTTTTTCGTCTTTGTCAAATAAATTGATTTAGGCATATGCTCATTGCAATACATTTCGTATTCTTTTCCAATATCTTCAAGTTTTCTTATCGGTAGAATCTTTCCATCACCTCTTCGGTAGTCTTTGAAACAATCTGGATTTTCTAAAGCGCCCCGCGCAATCATATAACCTTGTATATTCTTTCTGTTCGGAATATTTTTAGTGATTCTTTCAAAGTCCGCATAACTTTTTATTCCTCCATTGAGTATTAATGGAAGTTTAAACGACGCAATTTCTTTAAGAAGAAAATAATTATAGGCAGCATACGACGGATCTCGAGCGTGTTTGAAATGGATCGTCACGTTCGTAAAATTAGGATTATCAATTTTCTGGAGTTCTTCTAAAGTAGAAAGAATCTTTTTTTGTCTTACTTCTTCTTCGTTTAATCCTAAGCGTAGTTTTATTCCAACCTTGTATTCATCTTGTTTCAATAATTCATTGATGAGATTAACCACTTTCGTCGGTCTTTTCACAAGCGCGCTTCCTTGTCCAAGTTTTATCACTTCCGGCGACGGGCACGACGCATTAAGTTGAATTCCGTACAGATGATTTTTTTCTGGATTTTCTCCAAGTTCTCTTTTAAGTCTTCCAAGAAATTCGCCAATTTCTTTTTCTTTGACTGTCGCAACTTGAAGCCATTGCCTTTGCCCATTTATTTCATAAGTATCAACTTCTTTCCAAGCTTTCGTTCTGCGAATCAAATAATCCATTGAAAGCATTCCCGTATACGAATCTGTCGTACCAACGCAAAGTTTTCTATAAGGCCAAGCCGAAACATTTTCCATTGACGCTAAATGTAATTCTATTTTAAATTCCTCCAAATTTCCATCAAATTTACTTTGTGGAAATTTACAATCTTTTCCAAATTGCTCTGCAATTTGTTTTTTTCCATTGACGCTAAATGAAGTTCCATAAAATGAAATTAGAATTTAACTATTTTAATTTATCTAATTAATATATCACAATAAAATTTATAAATTCTTTTAGATTAATCTGACGACGGTTGAATTAGAAGATATTGCTGCAGGAGTTGTATTCGCGGGCGTAATCGGTATATGGACTAAATTATACATGGATGAAATCCGATCAGACGAATTTTTCAAAGGTTCACTTTATTTTAAGGATAGTAAATCAGTACTTAGATTTTTTTCAGATATTGTCCTTAAAACGAATAAAATAACTTTTTACGAGGATCTCAAAGATTTAGTAGGAAAAGAAAAAAAAGAAAGGACCCCAGAACAAGTTGATCAAGACGATGCCGCTTTTTTGACAAAGTATCCATTCTTATCAAATTATTATGATCCAAACACTTACCAAGAATTTTTTCAAAGACATCCAGAACTTTCACCAAAGTGAATTTAGTTTCTTAGGATTCTTCAACCATTCTTTCATTCTCGATCATCCATTTGAGAAGTCGTCTTGCGCCTTTTGGTTTAAGTTGTTTTGCAATTTTATGCATATAACAAAGTTTAGTCTGAAAGATATCGTCAAAATTCCTGTTTTGAAGATTATACACATGCGATTCAGAATCCATGATCTCTCCGTTGATTCTAAGAACCGTCCTAAAATTCCTTTCTCCAAGTTCAACTTTTAGTCTTGCATTATTTCCCGTTTCACTATAATACAGAAATCCAAATGGATCGTCACTTCCATTGACAATTTTATATTCATATTGCCCATTATCATAAGGTAATCTCTCAAGTCTTATATCTGTCATAAAAATCATCGATAGAATCACTCTATATAAAAATTGCTATCGTAAAATCTATACTCTCCTCTTTTTTGTATAAAATAAGAGATAATTAATCAGGAAAAGGGCCTTCATCCCTTCTTACCACATTTTTTTCCGCTTCTCTATATATTTCATAAACTGGCCTAAACAAATCCAATATTTCATCTGAGACTTCAGTTTCTAAAAATATTTTAATTGGTATTCTAACGGTTGAAAGTTGTGAAGTGAATTCTTCTTTAGATTCATAAATTCCTTTAATACGGCCCTTAACTTTTGATAATCCTCTTCTGAATTCATCAACTCTATCTTTTTCCACCTTAAATTCCTCAAAGATATCCATACGATATTCTGATACATCAAGAAACTGAGCTAGTCCATGATAATTCATAATTTTGAAATAGATATAACCTTTTTGAGCATTATTATGCTTTATAATAATCTTTATCTTAGAATTACTCTCTCTCACTCTCTGTTTCAGCTTCATCGTTTTCAACTTCGTCGTCTGGTTGAGCAAGTTCCATTATCTCACCTTCTTTCTCAACATCTTCCTCTCCAGCTTCTTCGATTTTTGCTTTTTCTTCATCAGTCAAAACTCTTTCTTTGACTCTCTTAAGTTGACCTTCTTTTTTCATAGGGAAAGGTTTCTTTACAGTGATAGGTAAGACTCCGCTTCTAAATTCAACTTCAGCGATTTTTATCGGATCATATTGTATCTTTTCTAAATCTGCTTTATCAATTTTAATAAGAAGTGGCGCATTCATAGAAATTTGAAGAGCCCGAGCTCCGATTATTCTCGCAATTTCATATTTAGAAAACATGTTTTCAATATTTACTTCGGGGGCTAGTACAGATGACATTTTATTCTATGTATTTCTTTATCAGCGGATAAAGTTTTTTATAATTCTTTTCTGCTAAATCAAGAGCGTTATTAAATTCTTCGATTTCGAATTCTTTTTCATTTCCTTTTTGCATGGAGTGTACAACATTTCCATCAGATAAAGCTAATGTGACTCTCGTTTCAGAAGCGTCTTCCTCTTCTCTGTTTGGATCAACTATTAAACAATTCCCGACTTTGTGGATTGTGCAAGATAAAGGAACTGCTTTACTCAACGGCAATTTATCTTTTGTCCATTCTCCAAAAATTACCTTGCCTTCTTTCTCATCGTATTTTGGAATCTTTGTATCTCTCAGTGCCACAAGTGCCCCGATTGAAGCAGCATCCATCAAATTTCCGTCGTCATTTATCGAGTAAATATCTATGAATATATTCCAAACTTTTTCACCCTCAATGATACAAAGCTTTTTCAAATCAATGAACTTGCTTTCTCTTATTCCTCTATCAGTGATTCTGCCTAACTCTATTCCTTCAAATCTAGGAGGTCCACTTTCAAATCTATCTGAACTCAAAGGCAATAATTCTGCAGTGACCATCAAGTTTCCCGCATCTTTACTATCTGGATAAGGAGTACCAACATCCATTTTTATACCAACAAGAACTTCTGTTTTTCCAATCTTTACCCTTGCTGATCCTTCTGCTTTTTTTGATATTCCTGTTTCGATAACAATTTCTCTAAACTCGTCGGCATCTCTTCCATCAAGTCGCTTGCCATTAGAAAGATAGTCTTTAATTCTATTTTTTGTTAATCTAAAAGTTTCCATTTTATTTTCCTAGATCTACGCTGTCTTTAAGTGCTTTCTTCTGAACTTCGTATATTTTTTCGGTTGCTTTTTTAGCAAGTTCGACAGCTTCCTTTAATTGTTTAGTTGAAATCTTTCCATCAAGTTGAATATGAGTAAGTTTCCCGTCGCTCGTCAATGTTATAGGAATATCTGTTGCGCCCTCTCCTTCTTCCCAGTCTTCTTCTTCTTTATTTACATCCACAACAAGTTGTTTGTCAAGTTTTCCTATTGAAACACTTGAAACTAAACCTTTCATTGGAACACCAGCGTGAGCAAGAGCAAGCGCAGCCGCATTTATTCCAGCGCATCTTGTAGAAGCATCAGCTTGGATTATTTGAATATGAACATCTATGACAGTTGAAGGAAAATTATCAATCATTACAACTGGTTTAAGCGCCCATTCTGTAATCTTGCTTATCTCTTGACTTCGTCTCGACATCCCAGGTTTAATTCTTTCAGTTACTGAAAAACTTAACATGTTATAAGTACAACGCAATTCTCCTCTTTGAGGATTTTGAGAATGTTGCGGATGCATTTCTTTTGGACCATAAACTGCAGCGATTGCAATTGTATTCCCGAATTGGAACATCGCGCTACCGTCGGCATTCGGCACAACGCCAACTTTTGCAGACATCGGTCTAAGTTCGTCTACTTTTCGACCATCAGGTCTTTTGAATCCTGATTCTTTATCGCTAGATTTTTCTTTTACCATTTTATTTTTGTTTATCAAACCACTCCTTAACTTTATCTGTCAATCCTGAAACAAAAGATCTTTCAGTTATGAACATTATCGCGTTTTTTGCCAAGATCTCATCTTCAACTTTTTCGCCTTTGATCCATATATAACCATTTTGTCCTACAGTTATATTGCATCCTGTTTCTTCTTTTATTAAACTTACCATACTCCCTTCCCTTCCGATGACTCGTGGAACTTTGTTCGGATTTATTTTAAATATCATTCCGTCTTCTAATTTTCCCAAACCCCTTGATTTAATACTCAGATCAATACTTCTTCTTTTAACACTCCATATTTTTACGGCCACAGCGTCGCCAATATCCATGACTTCAGCTATATCATTTTTGTTTACAAATCTTGGAACTTCCATTAAAGGTAAGAATGCTCTGTCCGGTGCTCCGACGTCAATAACCCATCCATTAAAAGTTAAATTAGAAACAATTCCTAGAACTACATTTCCTCTTCTTGGAGTATAAATTCCAGATAATGGGATTACTTTCACAAGACCCCTAAATTCTTCAGCTAGACCATATCTTAAAGCTACAATACTATCTCCTCTCTTTTCAGTATTTTCTCCAGGCAGGTAATCGTGTCCTTTTACTATGACTTCTCCAGGTATGACTACCTTTCTTTCTTTTTCTGATTCTACTTCTACCTCTTGTTCAATTTCTTCATTTTCGAATTCTTCATTTCTCATTATAATTTTTCCTTTATTTCTTCAGTTAAAGCGCTTCCGTGAGTCACTGAATTTAATTTATCAAAAAAGTCCATTACCAGACCGGCCGGAACTTTCACGACCATCTGTAAATCGCCATTGTCTTTCCAATCTTCATTTTCTTTATAATGGCCTATTACTCCATAAACTTTTCCCGTATGTATAGCAGGAATTGTTATTTTAAATCTTTTGGTTTCTAATTTTATAGGTATTATTACACTTAACGCATCAACGATCTCTTGGATTTGTTGCTCAACGGGGACATTTTTTATGCTGACATGCGCTTCATGCATTGCCGTCTTTATCTTATCAGGAGTATATGGCTTTCCGCTTCTGGGATCAGACGCATTTTTGCTTAAAAAATCAACAACTTGTTTAATCTTCTGTTCCTTTTCTTCATTCCTATGCTCAACAGAAACCTGAACTTCTCCATCTTTTACTATTTTTCCCGCAATTGTTTCAAGATCAGTTGTTCCAAACGCCGCTTCCATGTCCTCATCACTTGCCTTAAATCCTTTTTTAGTATCAGAAAAAATGTATTCACTTTCTAAAAACCCGCCAATCGTCCCCTGTCCTTTTTTATAAGCAATCGCCTTATCCATATCAACAATAATCTCAAAATGTTTCCCTACTTTCTTAATTCGTGCTAATGTACTTGCCATATTAATTCAATAAAAATTCTCCCATATAATCTTTCCCATTTATTTTTCCACCATATGAACATATTTCTTTTTCATCTCCAGATACATTAAGTAAAATTTGATTTCTTCCAAACTGGATATCAACACCACCTTCACAATCAGACGCAATACTCGTCGGTTTTTTTAATTCTTTTAAATCAGGATATTTTTCCCTAACATACCCAATACTTCTAAGAACCCTGTCTAAAATACTTTTATCTATTGGAGCCATATATCCTTCATCAGATTTATCCAACTTACTTTGTTTTAAGGTTAATTCGCATATTCTATTAATTTCTTCTTCAATTGATAATCCCATTTTACTTAATAAAATCCTTAATTTCCTCTCCAGTATATCGTTTTATTTTTTGATCTTTAGTCTCTATGAATGCAATATCATATCTATCTTGTTTGAATCCTTTATCTTGAACTTCTTTAAAAATATCGAGCGCCAATTTAACTCCTTGTTTTATTGTCAGTTCTTTCTTCCATTTTTCTCTAAGCTTATCTTTTATTTTCGCATCATTTTCGCCTATTGCGTTAGCATAATAAGAAAAATAATTTCCGGTAACATCCGACGTGAAAAGTTCAACTTTCTTTCCGCTTATTCCCACGATCATCATAGATGCACCAAAAGGTCTGGCTCCGCCATATTGAGTGAATTGCTGTTTTATATTAGAAATATCTTTTATTACCAATTCTGTTTCAATTGGAGAATCATAACTTACTCTATGTTGCTGAGCTAAGAGTTGAGCCCTTTCAACCAAGATTCTTCCATCTGATGTTATTCCGGCAATACTTCCGATTATATGATTATCTATTTCATGAACTCTGTTAGATGATTCTTGTAAAATTAATTTGTCTGTTATTCTTCTGTCTGCTATGATAAAAACTCCATCACTACAAACCATTCCTATACTAGATACTCCCAGTCTCACCGTCTTTTCAGCGTATTCGACTTGAAGCAAATGACCTTCTGGTGAGAACATTGTCGCAGTTCTATCATAACCCATCGCTTGATGTTGCATATCTATTGGCATTTCCATTGTTAAATTTGATAAATTCAGAATATAAATAATCTGACAATTTAGTTTCCTTTACTACTTATTTATATGAATTTGGGGATTTTTAAGTTTTTCGGCTGTTATTTCCCAATCCCTTTATCGTCCCGCTCACATTCACAACTTCCATCTTCTCCCTATAAATACACAATGAAGCTCTCACAGAATCTACAGCTTCTCTATTTACAGCGATAATCATCTTTCCATTTTCACTTTTTATAAAACTTAAACCAGTTTTGCTCATTCCATTAACCCCAATAAACTCAAGAATCGCTTTTTCAATATTTTCTTTACTCACTTTTCCGCCAACAACTAAATATCTTTTATTTTCTTTCATTGATGGCTTTAAAGATTTTAATGGAGTTTTCATAAAATAAAAAAGAAAATGTATTTTATATAAGTATTGAATTATTTCTTCACTCCAAAAGCAAAGCCACCGTTGTGGTCATATGGGACATTACCACGAACGGTAAGACCGGCAAAAGCCCAGAGGTTCGTGTCTCGGTAAAGAGCGATAACTTTTGAAACTGGTTCAACAGATTTAAAACCCCCAACATCAACGCCAAAACTATAACTTTTTATAATTTGTTTTAAGTTCTTTGCTTTATTTTTGTCAGTATGTTCAAGAACTCTTGCAAGTCCGCTTCTTAAAAAATCGCCCGCATATTGAACCCCTATCCCTAGACTAAAAGTTTCATTAGGTGCAAATCCCACTTTGTCATTGATTAAATAAATTCCGTTAACTTTTTTTACACCATCAAGCATTTTCTTTAGTTCTTTTTTATCAGTAATTTCAGTATTTGTGAAAACTCCATCTTGGGTTATTACAATTTTACCCGCTTGAAGGTATCCCAAATCAAATATATCTCTTTTAGCATCATATTCTCCTTTTTCTCCAAATCCATATTTTGCAATTGAAATTGATTCTGAAATTGTTGCAGGTCTGAAAGAAATTATGTCGTCTAAATGATGATACTGCTTTTCCATTTCAGCAATATTGTTTGCATATGTATTTGTTCCGAAAGCAGGATAAGAAACTTCCAAAGTCATTCCATTATGTGTGACCTTAAGTAAATCTCTCTCCAGAAAAGTTGGAATTGCCCTTATTATTTCGTATTGCTTTGTTGCTCTTGCCATTTTATTATCTCAGAATTAACTGAGGCTTTCACCCCATCGGTCCAGACAGATAGATATTTATAAATATTTCTACTGTGGATGACATATGTCATAGTCTTATACACTTACATTAACAACTTCCTGTTTCTTTGGATTTGAATTTATCGCAAGTATTGAATCATATAATAAACCCGTAACCATCTCAAGAGATTCTTCGCATAAATGTTTTGCTTTATCTGTCTTTTGATGATAATGTCGAAATACATCCGATCTTTGCATAACATATTGTATCTCTCGTCTAGATAAATCGGGGTTTACAAATTCTGGAGCAAGTTTTAAATCCTCATCGGTGATTGTAGTGATAGTGAACGCATCATTTATTCCATATCTCCTAAATGATTCATGATCAGCAGTATTAATAACAGGTTGAGGAAATCTAAACGTATAGCGTCCTTTATTTTTTGCAACCTCTTCAAAAGTTTGAAGCAATGTCCCTCTTTCATCGGGTTTAACTGGCCATAAAGCAATATTTTTTCCTAATCCCACTAATTCCAAATTATACAGTCCAAGAATATCTTTAGGTTTATTTAAATGAAGATACGATGAACTTCCAATCAACCCCTCTTCTTCTTGATCAAAAAAGAAATAAGTGACTCCAATTTCTCCATCGAAGTCTTGAAGTCGTCTTGCTAATTCAAGCGTTACAGCAACGGCACTTCCATTATCGTTAGCTCCTGGACTTCCTTCTACCGCATCATAATGAGAACCTATCGCAATTCTTTTTTCTTTTTTACATGGAATGATTATATTTTGTCCTATTCCAAGAAACGAAATATAATCCTCGCATATATATTCCAATCCAAAATATTCTATCCATTTAGAAACAATCTCTCTGCGTTCTCTTCTGCTTCTTCCTTCAAGATCTCTTACAATTTCTAGCATGATTGAAGAGATTTTATCTATTTTTAATAATTGTTATATCCCAAAACAATTTAAACCCCCCAAGTTTGTTATTTTTATAAAAGAGTATTAAAATGACAGTAGAAATTCTAGCAGTTGGCGGTTACAATGAAGTCGGAAAAAATATGACTGCAATTAAAATAAATTCTGGTCAGTCAGAGGACGTTTTAATTTTTGATGCGGGGCTATATCTTCCTCCGGTAGTTGAAATCCAAGAAGCAGAAAAAATGGATGTTGCTAACGGTGGCAGACAATCAATCCCAGATGAAAAACGAATGAGAACGATCGGTGCTATTCCTGACGATTACCTCTTAGATAAACTTCAATGGAGAGGTAAAGTTCGCGCAATGGCAATTGGCCACGCTCACTTAGATCATGTTGGCGCAGTTCAGTATATGGCGCAAAGATACAACGCCGAAGTTGTCGGAACACCATACACAATAGAAGTCCTAAAAAGATTAATGTCAGATAATCAGGGCATGATTCAAAATCCGCTGAGAACAATCAATCCAAATTCTTCTTATTATATGAAAGGACAAAAGAACTATCAAATAGAATTTTTGAACATGACACATTCAACACCGCAAACAGCGATAATGGTTCTTCACACTCCGGAAGGCGCGATTGTTTATGCAAACGATTACAAATTAGACAACACGCCAACTTTTGGATCACCGCCAAATTATGAAGCTCTAAGGCGCGTTGCAAAGAAAGGAGTTAAAGCTTTGATAATAGATTCACTTTATGCAGGATCAGAAAGAAAGACGCCCTCAGAAAGAATTGCAAGAGATTTGCTCGAAGAAGTTATGCTAACAGTAAATAATAGAAATCAAGGGATTATCGTATCAACTTTTTCTTCACATATCGCCAGATTAAAAAGTATCGTCGAATTTTCAAAAAAATTAAATCGTGAAGTGATTTTCGTTGGCCGATCTCTAAAAAAATACGTCGACGCTTCTATATCTTCAAATATCTGTACGTTCAGTAAAGACATACGGATGGCTTCGTACAAGAAACAGGTTGAATCGTATCTTAAAAGAGCAAGTAAAAACAAAGCTGAATGCGTCGTCGTATGTACTGGTCATCAAGGTGAACCGGGAAGTATTCTTGAAAGAATGTCAAGAGGTCAACTTCCTTATACTTTCGGTTCTGATGTTAATATCATTTTTTCGTCGTCAACTATTCCTGTTCCAGTTAATGTTGCAAATAAGGAAAAGATGGATAAGCGTCTTAGAAAAGAAAAAGTTAGGATTTTTGATGACGTTCATGTTTCAGGTCATGGTGGAAGAGAGGATGCGCGAGATTTAATTAAATTATTAAACCCTGAGCACGTCATACCTTCACATGGAGAGATGGCTAAAACATTGCCGATGCTAGAATTAGCCAAAGAACTCGGCTACAAGGTGGGCAAAACGTGTCATCTCATGGAAAACGGAAAAAGAGTAGTGTTATAATATGGTAAGAGAAGATATTGTCGGTGGATTGAAAGTTGCTTTGTCAAGAGGTAACACCCTTCAAGCAGCGATGCAAAGTTTCTATAATGCCGGCTATAACAAAGACGAAATAGAAGAAGCTGCAAGGTTTGTGATGAATAATCAATCATCAATGGGGATGTTTTCTCCTCCTCAGTCCGCATCTCCCCCCGTTTCTATTCCACAAAAACCACAAATATCTCCAAATCAGTTTACACCATCCATACCTTCTCTAGGCATACCTACAACAAATACTAATCTAAATCAAAAAGTTTCAAATTATCCGACGAACCTTCCGAGAGACTCCATGAAAAAAAATAAAAGTTCCGGATCTAAAATAGCTATGATCATTCTTTTATTTCTAATTCTATTTCTTTTAGTTGGTTCTTTAGTCGCAGTATTTTTTTTCAAAGACCATTTGATGGCTCTATTTAAGTAGGTGATTTATGGAAATATATGTCCCGCACGACGATTCTTATTTATTATCCGAGTCAATAAAAAAAGAATTATCAAAATCGAGATCTAAAGAAATCAAATTTTTAGAAATAGGTGTGGGTTCAGGTATTCAACTAGAAACTGCACTTTCTTCTGGAATAAAAAATGAGAATATTTTCGGAGTTGATATTAATGATGATGCTTTGTATCTCTGCAGAGAAAAAGGCTTCAATGTAATTAAATCAGCCCTATTCTCTAAAATCTCAAAATCTCAAAAATTTGATTTAATTGTTTTCAATCCGCCATATCTTCCATTTAATAAATTCGACAAACTTCCTGATACTACCGGAGGAATAAAAGGGGACGAAACTATTCTGAAATTTTTAGATCAAGTTAAAATTCACATTAATCCCAAAGGAAAAATTCTTCTTTTGACAAGTTCGTTCACTCCAATGAAACGAATAAATGAGAAATTTGTATATTTTAAAGTTGAAAAGATGAACGAAAAAAAGATATTCGGTGAATCTTTATTCATTTGGAAATTACGACTTAAGTAAAACTTGAATTTTATGGATTACTTCTATAAAACAATCAATTTTATATACGCGCAAAATTTGATGGATTATCAAAGGAGTATTAAAATGGCGAGATTTGCTCATATAGCTGACTGCCATCTTGGAGGATGGAAAATTCCAGAACTTCAAGATTTGAATTTTCAATCTTTTCGCAAAGCAGTTGACATATGTATAAAAGAGAAAGTAGAATTCATAGTTTTTGCTGGAGACACTTTTGACTCGGCATATCCTCCAATAGATATTTTGAAAGAAACATTTTATGAATTCAGAAGATTGAAAGAAGCAAGAATTCCTTGTTTTATCATTGCCGGAAGCCACGATTCTTCTGTTTCAGGAAAAACTTTCTTAGATGTAATGGAACGCGCAGGATTTTGTATTAATCTTGAAAAATTTGAAGAAAGAGATGACAAAATTATTTTACTCCCTACTGTTTATGGGGACATCGCATTTTATGGCTATCCCGGAAAACGTTCTGGCTTAGAAGTTCAAGATTTACGGAGAGTAAAATTTCAAGATGCGCCGGGTCTTTTCAAAATATTTGTGCTCCATACAACGACAACGAAAGTAAAAGGAAATCTTCCGATTGAATCTATTGATGAAGATGTGCTTCCTTTCGCAAACTATTACGCTCTTGGGCACATTCACGTCGTTTTTCAATATGAAAACTTTGTTTATACTGGACCATTATATCCAAATAATTTTCAAGAACTTGAAGATTTGCATCACGGCGGTTTTTTTATTGTCAACACTAACAGAGATGGAAAATTTTCAATAGAGCGAAGAGATGTTCCAATAAAAAAAGTGGAATCATTCGAAATAGAAGTTAATAATGGGATAACTGCAACTGATAAAATAATTTCTGAATTGAACAAAAGAGATATTGAAGATAAAGTCGTCCTATTAAGAGTGAGAGGCGTTTTAGAAGAGGGCAAGCACTCCGATATTAAATTTTCTCAAATAGAAGAATATGTCATTAAAAAAAATGCGTATTGTTTAGTTAAGAATACAAATGACCTCAAGACAAAAGATATAGAATTTGAAATGAAAACAACCGAATCTGAAAATCTTGAAGAAGATACTATTGTGAAATATACCCAAGAAAATCCATCTGATTTCAATAAACTTATCCCAGATTTGATGAACGCTCTATCGATAGAAAAACTAGAGGACGAAAAATCAATCTTTTATGAAAATAGATTGCTCGATGAAGTAAAAAAAATAATTAGTATATAATATGATATTAAGAAAAATTCAGCTAAATAATATAAGGAGTTATAACGAAGAAGAAATAGAATTTCCTATTGGTTCGACTCTTCTATCCGGCGACATAGGTAGTGGTAAGACTACGATATTGCTTGGGATAGAATTTGCTTTGTTTGGACTTCAGCCTGGACAAAAGGGAAGTTCTATTCTAAAAAATAATGTAAAAGAGGGTTATGTAAAATTAGAACTTGAAATTGATGGAAAAATTATTGAAATTGAAAGGACTCTTAAAAGAGCCAAAACAATCACTCAAGATTCTTGTTGTATTACAATAGACGGAAATAAAAGAGAATTAGCTGTAACCGAGCTAAAAAACGTTGTCCTTGATTTGCTCAATTATCCCAAGGAATTTTCAAAAAAACAAAACATCCTTTACAAATTCACTGTTTATACTCCTCAAGAAGAAATGAAGCAAATAATCTCTCAGGATATACAAACAAGAGTTAATACCATTCGGCATATATTTGGTATAGATAAATATAAAAAAATTTTAGAGAATACATCAATTATTTTAAGCAAATTAAGAGAAGAAAGACGTCTTAAGGAAGGGATCATCGTATCATTGGAAGAAGATAAATCTCAGCTTACAATTAAAGAAACGGAAATAGAGACTAAGCATTATAATCTATCATCTGTAGAAAGAGAGCTTTTCTTAAAAAAAGAGTTAAGAAAAAAATTCCAGGAAGAACAGAAGAAGATTCAAGAGAAAATTGAAGAAAAAAGAAAACTAGAGCTTGAAGTTGAAAAATTTAATATAATGATCAATAATAAAAATAATAGTCTTTCAGAAAATAAAAGACTTCTTATTGATCTGAACAATCAAATTAAGGAATACGACAAATATGTATTTGACGATTCAAAATTACCTCAGCTGGAAAAAGAGATACACTCAATAAAAAATGATTTAACATCTCTGAATGAAGAAGTCATAAAACTAACCTCCGGAATCAATTCCCACGTAAATAAAAATGAAGAATCTCAAGGGATTAAAGAAAAGATAATGAAAATTGATGTATGCCCGACATGTCTTCAAGATGTTGATCACGTCTATAAATCAAATGTATTCAATAAAATTGATTATGATGTTTCAACTAATAAAAGGGAAATTGAAGAACTTCAAACCCAAAAATTAAAGATTCGCGAAAAAGTAGAAAAACTAAAAATTCAATTGGATCAAAGAGATAAAGAATATCATGATCTTCGTATTCTTAAAGTCAGGCTTCAAAGCATAGACGAGAAAAAGAAAAGGATTAAAGATATAGAAAAAGTCAATAAGTCTTTAAGTAAGGATATTGAAATGCTTCATCAAAGTAGCGAGATACAGAAGAAGTCAATATTTGATCTTAAAAGATACGATCTGACTCATCAAGAAAAACAGAAAGATATTGATAACGCGTTTAAAGAAGAACGAACTGCTGAAATTAAAGTTGCGGAGTTGAGGAAAGAAATTGATATGTCAGTTAAACTTATTGATATTCTTAGGATAAAGATAGAAAAAGCAGAAGATGTTAAAAAACAACTTGGTTATATTATGAGTCTAGAAAACTGGTTCACCGAAAAATTCATTCCAATGATTTCATATGTTGAGAAAAATGTTATGTCTTCAATTAAAGTTCAATTTTCTGAATTGTTTAACAAGTGGTTCTGTATGCTCGTTCCAGAGGGCTTTTCTGCGAGGATTGACGAAGAGTTCACACCTATTATTGAACAACAGGATTACGAAGTTGACTATGATTATTTATCCGGAGGAGAAAGGACCGCCGTCGCTCTCGCATATAGATTATCCCTCAATCAAGTAATAAATTCTTTGATGAGTGATCTTAATACAAAAGATATAATCATTCTCGACGAGCCAACAGACGGATTTAGCGATCAACAGCTCGACAAGATTCGTGATATCTTGATGCAATTGAATGTCAAACAACTCCTGCTTGTAAGTCACGAGCACAAAATTGAAGGATTTGTTGAAAATATTCTTAGATTCAAAAAAGAGAACGGAATTTCAAGGCTTGAACACAAACTAACTGAAGCAATTCCCAAACCAAAAACTTTATAAAATATAGAAATGCTCTTATACTATAAATTCTAAAGACTTTTGTTCTGCAAGATGGATACAATAAATCAGGAGTTAAGCAACTCAATTTTAAAGACGGGAACGACAATATTAGGAATAGTCTGTAAAGACGGAGTTGTAATGACTTCAGATAGACAATCCACAGCTGGATCGATCGTCATGAACAAAAATTCTCAAAAAACTAAACAGATTAATGACTATATTTTAATTTCAGGAACAGGAATGGTTTCTGACATTCAAAGAGTTTCAAGGCTTCTACCCGCAGAATTGAAACTAAAAGAGCTTAAATCACGGACACGACCGACAGTGAAGCAAGCAGCGAGTCTGCTATCAAATTTATCTTACAACGGAATAAGACAGCCATCTATGATTCCACAACAGGCAGGATTTTTGCTTGGCGGTTTTAATGAAGACGGATCATGCCAGTTATTTTCAATCGAACCCGCAGGCAGCGTTGTTGAAGTAGAAGATTTTGATGCAAACTTTGGAAGTGGAATGCCTTACGTTTTAGGTCTTTTAGAATCACAATATAAAAAAGGTATATCCGTTAAAGACGGAATTGCACTAGCTATCGACGCAGTAAAAGCTTCCTCACAAAGAGATGTTGGAAGTGGATATGGTGTAGATGTATTTACAATCACCAAAGAAGGTATTAAAAAAGTGATATCTCAGGAAGTACAATCTTTGTACAAAGAAGACTAATTAAAAATGGATATTCTTAAGAATATAACCGATCGATTACCCGGTTTAATAAAAGAAGCTAATTTTGAGGGAGCAAATATTGTAGTTTATACTGACAATGAAAAATTCTTCAAAGAAGGCGAAACAAAAATTAAAGAGATAGTCAACGACATTAAAAAAAGAATTGAACTCCGGGCCGATCAAAAAATTCTTCCTTCTCAAGAAAAAGTTGAAAAGAAAATTAGAGAATTAGTTCCAGAGGACGCCGAATTGACTAACATAATCTTCGATACTCACAGAAGTATAGTTGTTATTGAAGCAAAAAAACCGGGATTAGTCATCGGAAAACAAGGTTCAATTCTTGATGAGATTAAAAGAGAAACACTTTACACTCCTCAAATTCAAAGATCTCCTGCAATTAAGAGCAAGATTACTGAAAACATAAGAGAAGTTCTTTATGCAAATAATAATTACAGAAGAAAATTTCTTAATCAAGTTGGAGAAAAGATATACAAAGAGTGGAATCCAGAAAAGGTTGAAGAGTGGGTAAGACTGACATTCCTTGGTTCAGCTCGGCAAGTCGGAAGAAGCTGTTTGCTGCTTCAAACCCCAAACTCAAAAGTTTTACTCGATTGTGGAATAAATGTTGCGGGTCAAGGTTCAGAAAAATTTCCCTATTTTGATGTTCCAGAATTTGATATTAATCAACTCGATGCAGTTATAATCAGTCACGCTCATTTAGATCATATGGGGTTAGTTCCATATCTTTACAAAATGGGATATACAGGACCTTGTTATATGACTACTCCGACGAGAGATATCACTGCCCTAGTCAGCTTAGATTTTATTGGTGTGGCATACAAACAGGCAACAACACCTTTATTTTCTTCTACAGATATAAAAGAAATGGTAAAGCACTCTATCTGTTTAAATTTCAATGAAGTCACAGATGTAACTCCAGATATTCGTTTGACTTTTTACAATTCAGGCCACACTTTAGGTTCAGCGATGTGCCATCTTAATATTGGTAATGGTCTTCACAATCTGCTTTATGCAGCAGATCATAAATATGGTAGATCAAGATTGCTTGATCCCGCTGTCACTATCTTTCCTAGATTAGAGACTGTAATCACTGAATCAACATATGGTGGGAAAGCCGACATTCTTCCTCAAAGAAATGATGCAGAAGATAAACTTATTGGAATTATAAAAAATACTATAGAAAGAAATGGTAAAGTTCTTATTCCTGAACTTGGTCTTGGACGTTCTCAAGAGACAATGTTAATCCTTGAAGACGCGATGAAAAATGGAAAGTTGCCTCAAATTCCGATTTACATCGACGGTATAATGTGGGATATAAATGCTATTCACACTGCTTATCCTGATTTTTTATCTTCAAGAGTCAGATCAAGTATCTTCCAGGACAAAAATCCTTTTACATCTGAAATATTCTCCAGAGTCGGTTCGCCTCAAGAAAGAAAAAAAGTTGTTGAAGGCGGCCCTTGTATTGTTTTAGCAACATCTGGAATGCTTGTTGGTGGTGCGAGTGTAGAATACTTAAAAGAATTTGCTTCAAATAAAAATAATGCAATCTGTTTTGTATGTTATCAAGGTGTAGGCTCTCTCGGAAGACAGATTCAAGAAGGTCTAAAAGAAACGATCATGATGTCAGAAGGAAAGGAAGAAGTAGTTAAATTCAATTTAGAGGTTAATACTATTGAAGGATTTTCAGGACACTCTGCTAGAAATGAATTACTTTCGTTTTTTAATAACATGAAACCAAAACCAAAAAGAATTATTCTAAATCACGGAGAAGTTTCAAAATCTCTCGATCTCGCTTCTGCTTTATACAAACTCCAAAGAGTTGAGACAAACGTACCGAGGAATTTGGAAACCCTCAGACTTAGATAATCTCATATTAAATTTTTTCTACACATTTGTAATTATAACATTTGAAGCCTTCTTTACAGAATAAATCACTATAACATTCAAGGCACTTATATGATTTCTCTGGAACACTACTCACTGTGCAAGTAATATTTGATTGCATTGCATTTTGCGAATGATCACAGATTTCTCCAAAGCCACAACTATTAAAATTATTTAGAACGTTTTTATCTGTACATCCCCAATCTTCACAAATAAAATTACTATCACAATTATTCTTAAATGGAGCGCACGCAATACATTTTCCCTCATCACAGATCATTTGATTATTCTTACATCCTTGGCACGATTCTTTACAATCAGTATTTACTTCACATTCATTTTTTACACACTGATAGTCATGACAAGAGTATCCTTTAATGCATCCACTGACGGTAATATTTCCAAATCCCACCTTCCCATTACATTCTGCACAAGTTTCATTCCAGAGGCATACGGGATATTGTTGATCAGTAAGGGAAGATTTTTCCTGGCATATCACACTTCCACATTTTATTGGCCCAAACTCTAACTTCCAACCATTTTCCTCAATTTCTTTCTCGGCATATACCACCTCTCCATCTTCATATTCATTAAGTGGTTTTTTTAGTGTAGCATAATAGTCTATTTTAATAATATTTTTTTCTTCTAATTTATATTGGGATTTATCTTTTTTTATTATAAAAAAAACGCCAATAACGAGAATTAATACTCCTAAAATAACTAGTCCAATAATCACTCCTCTTTTCATTATTTGCAAATGAGTCATAACTTTTTAAAACTTTATAAACCAAATTCCCCTAATATTATTGTAGCTCACTGAGAATTAAGATTAACAAATCTTTCAAATAGAGTTTTGCTTTAATCTCCGTTTTGCGAAGAAATCCAATGTGAAGCCGAGCATTTATGATTTGGCAAAATTAATAATTAATTCAAATCGTGAATGCGAGCAGGATTTCGAAGAAATTAATCACGAATGAAGTGAGTTAAATAAAAAAAGATGAAACACAATCTGAAAATCACCGCAGTCATTCTTGGTATGTTCCTCATAACTCAGTTCATTGGACTTTACGTAGTTAATTATTATTCTCCTTATCAAGTTGTTCACGGAAAAGTCGTGGAAAAATCATCTGGAACTCTTCCCTATGGGATGGAACCTCCGGAGGTAAAAGAAGACAAAGAATTCGCTCAAGTTTTCATGTCTATAATTATTGCATTTATTATTGCAATTGCTCTTGTATTTGTGCTGACAAAATTTAATGTTGATTTTGTAATTAGACTTTGGTTTTTCATTGTCGTTTCAATTGCCCTTGGGATTTCTCTTAATTCATTCATCCCTAGAATTCCTTATCAAATTTTTATTATAACCTTAATAGCAGCAATTTTCTCGTATGTAAAGATATATCAAAAAAATCTTTATGTCCACAATTTAACTGAACTTCTTGTCTATCCAGGAATAGCGTCCGTCTTTGTACCTCTTTTAACTTTATGGTCAATGATATTATTATTAATCATAATTTCAATATATGACATGTGGGCTGTGTGGCATTCTGGATTTATGCAGAAGATGGCAAAATATCAAATCAATAAATTAAATATCTTCTCTGGATTTTTTGTTCCTTATGCATCTAAAGGAGTAAGGGAAAAAGTTAAACTCATGAAACAAAAAGCAAAAAATAGCAAGAGCGCTAAAAAAGAACTTCGTAGTAAAAGATTTAGAGTTAATGTAGCCATTCTCGGTGGAGGAGACGTAATATTCCCTATAGTCACCTCGGGAGTTGTTATGAAAACGGCAGGATTCGGACTCGAAGGCGCTTTATTTGTAACTGTTGGAGCAACATTAGGATTGACATATTTATTCTTAAATTCAGAAAAGAAAAAATTCTATCCGGCGATGCCTTTCATAACCGCAGGAATATTTATTGCGATGTTATTAGCTTGGCTGTTGTCTTTCTTTTTGTAAAACTTTATTTTTTAAGAGGATCTCTTATAAGTAATGCATATTTATCATCTGTTCTATCGCTTGGAAGATATTTCTGAGCTAATTCTTGTATTTTTTCAGGTGTCAAATTATTATATTCTCTATAAATAATCTCCGGCGTTATTCCATTATCAAGTTTATTTCTTATCAAACGTATATGACCATAATTCGTATCATAAATATTATTTAGTCGATAGTGCATATTCTTTTTTAATTTTCTTAATTCTTCTTCGGGGAGGGGACTTTCTTTTAATTTTCTAAATTCTTCAAAGATAATCTCGATAGCTTCATCTTGTTTATGAGATAAAACATTTCCTTTAATCTCAAGAGTTCCAAGATTATTACTACCATTATATTGACTTCCTATACGATATGCTAGCCCTCGTTTTTGACTCAATTCTTGATATATCTTTGAAAGCATCCCTCCTCCTAAAATTGATGATATCATTGATATTCCGTAAGTGTCTTCTCGTCCGGAAGGAGAGACGAGTACACACAGGGTGATTGTAGAATTACTCTCTAGGGGATTATCTTTATTTAATAGATCAGGTGCGGAGGTGTGCAAAATAATTTTTTCTTCTATTGAATCCTTATATGGAAAAACATACTTAATATCTTTTCCAGAAGGTCTCTCATCAAAATATCTTTTCACAAGTTCTTCACTATCCTCTGGCAGATTACCTACTAGAATTAATTGCATATTTTTTGCAGTATATCCATATGAATGGATTTTTCTTAAATCTTCGATGGTGATCTCCCTTACTGATTTCTCATTTCCAAGTTCATCCAGATTAAAGGGGTGATCATTCCCCAATATCAATTTTTTAAAATGAGAAAGATCCTGATGATCTGGTTTTTTTAACTAAAAAGAAATCTCCATCTTTCAAGATGGGGTGAGTTTCTTCCCGCAAATTATTTATTTCTCGATTTATTATAAAAACGGGCTAGTTTCTAGCCCATTGAAAGTCTAACTTAGTTGAAACTTTCTAAAACTAGATAAATATTTGCATTCGCTTAGCGAATGCTCTGGAGGAAAAATGCAAACGCAAATAAATCAATATCAAAAAACAACTCACGGCGTCGGAGCTGTAATGTTGCACTTAGAATGGTGCACAAAATATAGATATAAAATGTTTAGAAAATTGAAGTACAGAAATTTG
>Ga0210057_1003028_pt1 | contig 23455 bp, 25 predicted proteins | sample CryGeyCG2114_010_2_FD_183968 | JGI IMG/M metagenome (GOLD analysis project Ga0210057, IMG submission 183968) | Groundwater microbial communities from aquifer - Crystal Geyser CG10_big_fil_rev_8/21/14_0.10 (SPAdes) (version 2) | ecosystem: Environmental > Aquatic > Deep subsurface > Groundwater ...
TCATATACGCGAAGCGTATCGCGCGCTCCTGAATAGTGCGAGAGCCTCTGATCCCCCTATTTATGTTGAAAATCCGCATCTCCTTGTTTGATTAAGGAGTGCAATATGTATCTGAGGTTATGCATGCCTCAAATTAGAAATGGAGCAAAGACCCTTTATTAGCAACTTTGGACCCCCACACTAACTTTCACTCAGCTCTCGTTTTGCCACAGTCTTATACTCTTCCATAAGCATGTATTTCCATAAGTATATAGAAAGCGGTAAATGGTATTTCGTAAATATAGACACGTTGAGAGTGAGTTTCTAAACCTTGCGATTAATAGCAAGAATTGGAGATTTTATTTTTTTAAGTTTTTTAATTAGCGATGTAAAGCCGTAGCTTTGCCGTCAAAGCTACGGCTTTACGAGCCCACTGTGTCCGTACAATTACTTGGGAACTGGATTCCCAAGTCGTGAGCTTGCCTGCGCCAAGCGAAGCGCGACAGGTGAGGATCTAATACAGTCAAATACTGCGGCGCTCGCGAATGATTATATTTTGTTAATTACTGGGAGGAACTCCCCTTTGTCCTGTTTCAGCCTGAACACGCGCTTCGTTAATTTGGGATTGAGTGAGTATATTTCTATCAAGTGGATCTATAGAGATTTTTTTGCCAAACTCATCTGTAAAGAAAGCACTGCCAGATGCTACCATCATGTTTGTTGTACCGCTAACATGTCCCAAACCAAGTGCATGACCAAGCTCGTGAGAAATAAGATATGAAATATACTCTAGCGACTCATTTATATCTGCGTCAGCATGAACTGCATTATTTATTTCAGAAACAAATACCACGCCATCACTGAAAGTGATACCCGACCCAACTGAACCGGATGAATAGTAAATTCCGTTTTCAGAGAAAGCGGAAAAGTCTCGTACAATAAATATGTTAAATCCATCCTGGAGAGTTGCCTCGGATGCAAGACCAGGAATTGCAGTGCGCGCAGTGGTAGCGTCGTTGTTTTGATAGGCTTGGTTATATGTCTCATCCGCACCATTTGTCACCGTATGTGTTTGAACTCCCTTAAGATCCCATCGTATCTTTCCCTGTTTCCAATAGTGCTCATTTACTCCCGTGAGTGCGTTGAAAATGGTGTTGACGGTACTCGCGGAATAAGTGGAATTCACGGTATTAAATCCTGATTTGACCAAATGCACATATGTAGGCAAAACAAGCGTGCCATCTGCCTCATGCACTACCTCCGAAGTCGGAGTATCGTCAAAGGTTGCATATGCCGCCTGTGCTATGTAGCCACCCTGGTAATAACTTTGATAATATGCCTGACCATAGTACGAGCTCTGACTATAGTAGCCGCTTTGATAATAACTTTGTGCATATTCTCCTTGTCGTTGCGCAAGACTTTTGTCTTGAGCGACGCGAGATGCTTTTGCCTCCTCTTCAGCCTTTTGTTGCTCAGCAGTTAGCCCACTAGAAATTTCTGTAGAATTTACTTCGGCATCCGTTACACCAATTGTGCTCGTTGTGTTTCCGTCTGTTCCAATACCTTGTTCAATAAAGCTCAACGTTTTTGGACCAACGGCACCATACCCTGTCGTTGCCGGCGTGCCCGAAGAAACAATACCTGTCCTTCGCTGATATTGTTTTACTGCATCTTCAGTAACCCTACCAAAGTATCCCGTAATCTCAGGATAAGTATAATCACCCGTTTTTTTCAAAAACAACTGCACCTCAATAACATCTTGTCCGCGCATTCCAAGTAAGAGCACTCTACTTGCTACACCTGAGGCAGTGCTCGAAACGGAAGTATTGGAGTCAATGTTTGACGGTGCGGGCGGTGTGTTATTCGCTATTTGCGTCGAAGCATTTTGTCCTTGGTCTTTAGCAAAATCGCGTGCAACCTGTACTTTATCCGCAGAAATAACATCGAGGGCGATAAGCAATTCAACAAATGCGCCTAGTGAAATGTCACCGGTATTAGAACTATTCGAACTTGAAGGTGCTACAGTTGACTGAGTCGAAAGCGACGATGTTGCAGGTACTGGGGACGATGTAGAAGATTGCGCAGATGTTGATGGAGGAGGAATTGTTTCTTTTGTTAATTCCGCATAGATTTCATCAACGTCACCGCCTGTAGTGACGGCAATGAGTGTCGCTCTCGTGCGTGGCCCAAGGTTTCCATAACCAGTTGTTGAGGGTGTACCACTACACACAATATTCTGCGCGCATTGCCATTTTTGCACGGCGTCCTGTGTGACCTCATCATAGTTCCCTGTTATCTCTCCAGTGTAATCGCCTGTGTGTTGTAAATATTGCTGAAGCGCGGACACGTCATCACCACTGGATCCGAGTGATAAATTCCTGGAAAGTCTAGTTTGCGCGTTCAAATCCTGAACAAAAAAAACCGCTGCAAAACTTACGACAATAGCCATTACTACAAAACGTCGCTTCAAAAGCATACTCTATATTTTAGCGCAGATATCTGAAAAATTCGTTTTAAATTCTTTAAATTGTGTGGACTAAAACTAGGGCATCGGATGCCCTAGTTTTTCCAAGGGATGGCGTACTGCTCAAATTCCGGGAGTAATTTTTTGTCATTAAGGAGACGTGAGATTACTTCTGCGTGCGACAATGCTCCAGTGAGAGCATTGTGAGGCGTTGGCTCTTCCGGAATACCACAATAGTTCAGCACATAATCTAAATCCATTGCCGAGCGATGGTGTTTTGGGTCAATCTCCGGCTTCATTCCTCGCTTCACAATATGCATCCAGCAAAGCGAGTGAGAGTCTATAGTGCGATATGCGAGCTCCCAGTTCTCCCCTGCCCGCTCAGCTGCGGCTCTTACAAAATCCCTATCAAAAGAAACATTCTGCCCCGCGAGTGTCCTATCTTCTACCCCCTTGGTCCATTCAAGAAATTTTTTAACAAGTTCACTTTCAGTTTGCTTGTTTTGATCGGTAATTTCTGCTTCAGTAAAGCCATTCACCTCAAGAGCGCCATCCATAATATGCGCCCCGTCCCATATTTTGCACTCTTCATAAAAACGATTATCTGGGTTATCAAAATCAAGAGCCCCCAACGACACAATAGAGTGCACTGCGTACTCGGTTCCTGATGCTTCCACGTCAATAACAATCATATTTGACAATATAGTAACGTTTTTGTAGAAATACCACCAGAGTCAAGACAAGAGAACTAGAGGAGTTTGAAAAATGCGTGAAAATAACTTGAGTGCAGGTGATGTTTTGCAAGCGTTTCGATTTCTACAGCCCTCAATTATGCAGGCACTCAGAAAGGGACGGTTCAAGAGACCATGCCTATCCATAGTTGTTGCAGATCGCTTAACATTCTCCCCGGATAGACCTGATGACTTCAACCCGATATTTTATAGATTCGTTAGACCGCGGGGTGCTATCTCACAGGACGACCCGATAATGAAAGAACTCAGTGCGAACGCTAGGGCAAAAGCTCGGATGAGCTGGCGCACAGGTTATTCATCACGAACTCTCATTTACGAGAAACCGCACCTATTATTGCCGGGCGACTCTAGGTTCCCAGGAAGTGCCGTGCTCGATAATGTCGTGACCGGAGTAAGCGGTGCCGATGCGTGGGACGATGAAATGGTTTCAGCTCAAATCAACTCCGCGATTGTCGCTATCCGTCACGGTAGAACAAACAAATTTCTAAGTGAATCAGATGAAAAGTTTTTCTAGCCCCTACTCCAACTACTCCAACCCCTTGCAATTGCCCGCCGGCGTGTGTCCACCTCGGCGGGTATTTTTTTATCTTAATTTTTTACTTATCTAACTAGTCGTTTTGCTCTTGCGCTACTTATATGTGCTACTTACGTGTGCTTATTTTCCAGTATTTTCGATTTTCGAGTATTTTCCAGCTAATGCCCTTAGTCTGTTCTCCTTATAATTACGCGACCGCGGTAAAATAGAGTACAAAACTCGGTGCTATGTATTATTTATTGTGAATTAATTACCTAAACTTATCTATAATGTATCTATGTAAGAAGCTCATCTGTTTAAGACTTTCGCAGTTAGTGGCTGGGAGCCTGAAATTGACGAACTTCTAGCCGGCATAATCGCCTATTGGATTCAGGCGCTTTGCAAATTCAAGGTCAATGGAATCCGTGATTCAGGCGAAATGTTCGTCGCATAATGATCCCAGTAGCACCTCCAGCTTACCTCTGGCGGTGCTACTTTTCTAAATATTTTGAAATGTATTTTTTAAAAAGTCGATTAATTCGCGGGTATGGTTCAATTCTTTTTTCCACCCAATTAGCAACTCTTGGATTTTCACTGGCAATAATAAGAATTCCGATACTCAAAAACAAAAGACCCTGCAGAATTGGAATAAATAAACCAACGAATCCCACGGCAAAAAAGGGTGCTGACAGCATATATCTTTTGAACTTTTTTCTTTTCATTTACTTTATTCAAGTCCCTTGCAATTACTTGCGGGTGCATATCCCGCCTGACGTGCTTCTTCTACAGAATCAAACCATATTTTGTTTCTCTCTGCTATCTGTCCTGCCCCTGCGCACCACGGAAAGTGATATTTCGAACCGTTTTTAGAGGCCACCAATTGCCCTCCCGAGGCTTTTTCAGGCACATCTAAGATTTGTGCCACAGAAGCTGTTTGGATTGTATTTTGGACGTTTTGGAACCCTGAAAGCCGCCCTAATGCAAACCCTCCAAACCCCACTAAAATGACTATAAAAATGACTACCCACTCACTCCCTAAAGTGACAAAAAAGCCCTTGATTTCACCCAGTCTTTTTCGTATACTCTGTACGTTCATGGAAACATGATAGCACTTTAGTTAAGTATCCCGTCACCATTTTTGCGTTTGCAAGACTAACGTGTTGGGAAAGAAACATAAGGTCATATCCATGAATCACAGCATCGCGCTTCGCACGGAAGGAATGCCCTGTTCGGGCACGCACGATGCGAAATTTTAAGACGGCAAAAATGGTGAGGGATGTAAGATTTACTAACCTCACTTTGCTCAGTAAGTAAATCTAACATGGCACATAGAAAAGCAGGAGGTTCTGCCAAAAACCTACGAGATTCAAACCCAAAGTATCTTGGGGTGAAGCGCGCTGATGGGCAGGAAGTAAAAATCGGCGAAGTGATTGTTCGTCAACGCGGTACAGCCACAATGGCAGGTAAGAATGTTGGTATAGGAAACGATCACACCCTTTTTGCACTTGCCGAAGGAACAGTAAAATTCCGTGAAGCACGGAAGACAAAATTTGATGGTAGCGTCAAAAGACGAAAAGTAGTGGACGTTATTTAATTCCCCCTCTGGATATTCAAGATGATGCGCGAAGTAACCTTCGCGCTTTTTAAATTAATAGTATGCTCCCCTGCCTCTTTCAGTGATTGCTCAAGGAGTATTGCAGATACTGGAATATTCTGCCGTGTCTCATTTTTAATTGCTGTTTGAATGTCATCAGCATTTACCTGTTTGTATAAGTGACCTTTTTCGTTTACCGGTAACTGCATTACTATCTTTTTTCCATCAAGTGCTTTGAGTGAGGCGATTATTTCCTTTTCTTTTGCTTCATTTTGTGCTTGTACTTCTTCTTTCTTATTCTCAATCGCCTCTATTTTTTTATCAGTTGCCATCTCAGCAAGTCCATTTGGAATAAGCATATTTTGCGCGTAACCATCAGCCACTTCCTTCACCGCCCCCGTTTGCCCCAGCTTTGATACGTCTTTGAGTAGTATTACTTTCATAAAAGCTAAGTAATTCTACATAATTTAAATGCATCTAGATAGAAGTGACACTTTTTAATATTGTGCTATAATCAAAAAAGAATTCAGATCTAATCATTCTGGAATGCGCGGAAACGGAGGTACTCATGACTATCACACGGCACTATATTAAAAGATTTTCAGTTTCCGTTCTTAGAGTATTTTTTTCTCTACTTGTTTGGGTTACAGTTACAAGTGCTTTTTTAGGATTGGAAAAATTTTTTATCTCGCCTGAAGAATATGAAGCTGGCAAAGTTGTCGTCTTCTTTTCCATTCTTTTAGGTTTCGGGATGGCACTCGAAGAATTAGAGAAAAAAACCTTTTCCAGAGGACTTTACAAACTTTTCAAACTCCTTTCGCAGGATTAACTGGAACGCCTAAGACCTTACAAATCTTATCGTGATTTGTAAGGTCTTATTTTATTCCCCCAACAAAATCTCCACCGCTCTTTCAAGTTGAGGGTCATTCCCAGACTCAATATCCTCTTCTGTTACCTCCACTACAACATCTGGTGTAATGCCATCTTCTGGAATGATGTCACCTCCTGGAAGAAGCCACCTTGCAACCGTAATTTTTAATGAAGTATCAGACGTAATATCCACAAGCTCCTGCACGGAGCCTTTCCCAAACGTATGTGTGCCCACTAATGTCGCAATTCCATAATGTTGGAGCGCCCCCGCTAAAATCTCCGAGGCTGATGCGGATCCGCCGTCTACGAGAATTACCATTTTCAGATTTTCATTGAAAATATTGTATCCCTTACTTCTATGTGCAAGTGGGCTTTGTTTGTCGCCATAGTCTTCCGTTACCACCACCTTGCCGGTTGGCAAGAACCAGCTCGCGATATCAACTGAAGCGCCAAGAAAACCACCGGGATTCCCGCGCAAATCGAGCAACAGCTTGTCGGATCCGGATTGTACAAATCCTCGGAGTGCATTTTGAAACAGCGCCGGTGATACCGCAGAAAAATTGAGAAGTTCTATCGAATATATTCCATCTCCGCGCAATTCGTGATTGAGAGTCGGAATTGTAATAGTGTCTCTCGTAACTTCAATCTCAAAAGAATCCGCTACTCCCTCGCGAACGATCTCAAGGATAACGATGGATCCTTTCGGACCGCGAATCCTGCTCACCGCATCCGATATGTCTATTCCACGAGAAGAAACTCCATCAATGGAAAGAATTATGTCGGCACTTTTAATGCCTGCGTTAAATGCCGGGGTGCCTTTTAGTGGGGAGACGACCGTCAACACCCCATTTCGAATGGCAATTTCCATCCCTACTCCCTGAAACTCGCCGCTGATGTCATCTGTAAAAATTTCAGCGTCCCTAGGCGGAAGAAATACAGTGTAAGGATCGTCCAATGAGCCCGCAAGGCCTTGTATCATTCCCCATACACGACGTTGGGGATCTCCAAAGCCGGTTGGATCGCTTGTTGTGGAAACTTCCGTTTTGGTTGCAACATATTTCTCATCAATCACTTCCCATGCTTTCCATACCGGTGAAAAATCCACGCCGGCGGGCATATGATTATTGAGTATCGCATCGGACGCAAAGGCGGACATTCCAGGTATTCCAGCTCCCTTTCCGCCAAGAATAACCCCGCCGCCAAAAGCAACAAGTATTGCAATACCCGAAATGACAATAGCACTTATTAAATTAATTTTTTGGGTTGATTTTTCTTCCATAACAACAACATTATTGCACAAAGTGAGTCGCAAACAAAATACTCACAAAGCGTGCGTATAAATGTGAGATATGCGCTCCAAATACGATATACTGTTAACTAATGTTGCAAAGATACACACACAACGATTTGACTTGGATAGACTTAGAGTCCCCGACACACGAGGAGGTGCGAAAAATAATGGAGGAATTTGGTATAGATTCGCTCGTTGCAGAAGAATTGCTCCTACCCACTTTCAAACCACGCGTTGAACTGCGCGAACAATTCATCTATATAATTCTTCATTTCCCCGCCCTCAGGCACACTCATAAAAGTATCGAGCAAGAGATTGACTTTGTCATCGGTAGGAATTTCATTATAACGACACGCTATGACACGATTGACCCTATACACAAGTTTTCAAAAGTATTTGAAGTTAATTCTGTATTAGACAAGAGCAATATAGGTGACCATGCAGGTTTTGTCTTCTACTACATGCTCAAAAAAATGTATAAATCTGTCGAGCACGAAATAGGATACATCCAGGGTGCTCTTGAAGATATTGAGTCGAAAATATTCGCTGGAAAAGAAAAAGATATGGTTGAAGCACTTTCTCGATCCGGCAGGGATCTCCTCAACCTAAGGCAAGCGATTGAGCCACACAGAGATATTCTAAAAACAATACAGACAGACTCTCTTCCTTTTTTTGGAGAAAATTTTGAACCATACTTAAGGAGCCTGACCAACGAGTACTATCGAGTACACAACCACATAATGAGAAATACTGAAGCAATGCGCGAACTTAGAGAAACAAACAACTCTCTACTTTCTACGAAACAAAATGAGGTTATCAAAACACTTACCCTAATGGCATTCGTTACATTTCCGCTATCTTTAATTGCCGGTATTTTTGGAATGAACACAGACTATCTGCCCATAGTTGGTCATCCAAATGACTTTTGGATAATCATAGGAACTATGGCTACCGGAATGCTATTTATGTTCATCTTTTTCAAGAGGAAGGGATGGTTGTAATGCGCTTTTTACAAGCCCGTCTTTACGGTACAGTATTCTGATGATGTTCAATTTTTTCAAGAGAAGGGCACCTATAACAAAAAAGAAACCGGACGCTCCTATATATCTCACAAACACACTTTCAGGAAAAAAGGAGGAATTTGCTCCCCCCCAAATAGGGCCAGTAAAAATGTACAATTGCGGACCGACTGTTTATGATACACAACATATTGGAAATTTGAGCGCATTTGTTTTTGCGAACTTGCTTCGCAATATGTTGGAGTACAATGGTCTTGAGGTAAAACAGGTAATAAATATAACGGACGTGGGGCACCTTACTTCTGATTCCGATGAGGGCGAAGATAAGATGAAGAGCGCGCTCAAGCGCGAGGGCAAAGAAGCGACTCTAGAAAATATGGACGCACTCGCCCAGAAATACACCGATATTTTTTGGAAGGATTTAGAAAAACTTAATATTGATACAGCAAAGATAGAGTTCCCGCGCGCAAGCAAATACATAGACGCACAAATAGCATTTATCCAAACGCTCCATGACAAAGGATACACCTATCAAATTAAAGATGGCGTGTATTTTGACACCTCTCTTTTAAAAAACTATGGAGAGCTCGGCAATATTGATGTAGAAAAACAAAAAGAAGGAGCGCGAACCACAGTAAATAAAGAAAAGAGGCATCCTTCCGATTTTGCTCTTTGGAAGTTTAGTAAAGGTATCGGATGGGAAAGCCCGTGGGGTAATGGATTTCCCGGGTGGCACATTGAATGTTCGGCAATGATTCGCTCTACATTAGGCGAGCAAATTGACATTCATACCGGTGGCATTGAACACATTGGTGTTCACCATAATAATGAAATCGCGCAATCAGAATCTGCAACTGGCAAAAAACCGCTTTCGCGCTTTTGGCTTCACCGAGCGCATATTCAATTGGATGGACAAAAAATGGCAAAGTCTGAGGGAAGCGTCGTATACCTTTCAGATATAATTGAAAAAGAATACTCCCCTCTTACATTTCGCTATTGGCTCTTACAAGGACATTACCGTACTCCTATGAACTTCACTTGGGACGCACTTGATGCGGCGAGTACCGCTCTTACCCGTTTGTGGAATATACGTGCAAAATTACCAAGAGAAACAAATGAGGAACCGGATATTACTTGGCAAAAACAATTTAGGGAAAAAATTAATGACGACGTAGACACCGCGGGTGCGCTCGCAGTTCTCTGGGATATGACAAAAGACGACACGCTTGAGCCAGGAGTGTTTTTGGCTACGCTTCTTGATTTTGATAAGGTATTTATGATTGGGCTGGGCGATATGCACGAATCTCCAAAACCAGAATCATTAGAAGTGGAGGATCTACCAAAAGAAATTCAGAAACTACTGGAAAATCGCGAAAAAGCGCGAAAGAATAAAGAGTGGGAGAAAGCCGACGCCCTTCGAAGTGAAATTAAAAGTTTGGGCTATGAAATAGTGGATACCGATAATGGTGTAAAGATTACGAAAATAACATAGCTCGTGCAAACTTGCGCAAAATAGAGCAGGTACTATTCTAATCTAAGGTTTAGGGAATGGGGAGGGCACTAAAATGAAGACGTTTGAAAAGTTCGCTATCCAGGCACATTGGAAGTCAAGCAATGATGATTTGAGGACGCTGAAAGCTTTGAGTTATCATCTGTATGGACTTGTCGGTCAACTAAGATACAATCTTTCTGTTATCATTCGCTTTCGTGGATACGAAAGTGAGGAAGACTTCAGCGTACAGGTCTCCGTTCATACTAAAGATCCTCGAGCACTCCCAGTAGCAGACCTTTTGCGAGTAACAATACGTGAAGAAACACGAAAATTTTGCTTTGAGAAAAACGATGGGAGGGGAACGATGCACTAGAGCGCGCAGTTACCAATACTGCGCGCTCATAATGTTACAAAATTAATCAATCTATTTTGCACGAAAATTACCCTCTCCACTTCCCCATTAAGCCACTTCTCTATTTTTTCCTTCGCTTCACTCTCAATATTTTCCTGAGACGCATCCGACGATACAGACATCTCAGCGCGCACCTTTCCATTTACCTGAACGGCAATGGTAACTGTGTCCTCAACAATTTTACTTTCATCATACTTAGGCCATGGGGTTGTGTGTACTGATGAGTCGTTACCAAGCCCCTCCCACAACTCTTCTGCAATATGCGGAGCAAACGGAGCCAACACTCGCACAAAGTTACCAAATGTTTTTTTTGATATGACTTTTTCACCACTGACAACATTAACAAATATCATCATTGCTGAAATGGCTGTGTTAAATTTTTGCACCTCAATATCTTCCCCTACTTTTTTTATCAATTTATGAATTTCTTTTTCAGTGCGCTCGGTATCCTCGCCAATGTATTTTTGAAGAACTATTGCCTTCTCTAAAAACCTATACGTTCCTACAATGCCATTTTCATCCCACAGCACATCATCCGATAGCGGTGCGGCAAACATCATATACAGACGCACCGCGTCCGCTCCAAACCTACTGACCATATCGTCTGGCGTTACGATATTTCCTTTTGACTTACTCATTTTCACTCCGTTTGCATCAAGCACAAATCCTTGGTGTCGAAGTTTTAAAAATGGCTCGTCAAAGTGTATATACCCAAGCTTGTTGAGCGACTTAGTAAAAAATCGCGCATAGAGCAGGTGGAGATATGTGTGCTCTGAACCTCCTACATACAAATCTACTGGAAGCCAGTGTTTTAATCGTTTTTCACCACAAAATTCTTTCTCATTATGCGGATCAGGATAGCGCAAATAATACCAGGAAGAGCACACGAAAGTGTCCAGTGTATCTACTTCTGGCTTCCAGCCCTTTCCGAATATTTTTTCAGTGCGCTCGTGCAATTCTTTTGACTTTGCAAGCGGCGACTCTCCTGTTGGGATAAAATCAACGTCTTCCGGCAGAAGCCACGGTAAATGTTCATCGGGCACTGTATGCGGGTTTCCTTCAGGATCATATACGACTGGAATCGGAGCGCCCCAGTATCGCTGACGCGAAATAGACCAGTCGCGCAGACGATACGTGCTTGTCATCGTTCCGCCTACAAATTCGGTGATTTTTTGTTTTGCTTCTTCGCTAACCATCTCATTAAAATTATACGAATTGATGAGAATACCTGAGCCGGTATACGCCTCGGTATACGCACAATTCTCACACAACGCACCCCAAATATAATCAAGCTCGCTCACCGGCCTAAAGTCGGCTGGGATACTCTCCATCGGAACCCACACGACATCATGTTTCTCTTTCTCTTCTTTTGAAATTTCATTTTTTTCTGGGCCTCCAAGCTCTACAAGAAACATATTCATATGTGCATATCGATTTTCATCTTTGTGTTCCGCAAACCACTCAGAACGCATTTCGTAACTAAGTCTTTTGACCGATTTAATATTTGTATACCCAGTTTCTTCTTCGACCTCACGCCTGATAGCCTCTTCCGGTGTTTCGTTTTCCTCTGCCCCTCCTATAACAAATGTCTTCCAGCCTAACCCTTGCTTCCATTGAATTTGAACAACTTCGTTCTTCTCCCAGTGTTTAACAACTGCCTGCACCACAGTGCGAGGGGCTCGTTTTTTCCCTTCCCGAGGCGGATTGTTTTGGTCAATGACGTGAGGAGCTATCACCTGCTTAATCGGTAAATCATATTTTTTTGCAAACGCAAAATCCCGCTCATCGTGCGCAGGCACGGCCATAATAGCCCCCGTTCCATAACTGCCAAGTACATAGTCGGCAATAAAAATCGGGATTTCTTCTTTTGTCGCAGGGTTGATTGCTGTTATTCCCTTGAGTCGGACCCCTGTTTTTTCCTTTTCTTCAACCGTCCTCTCCATTTCCGTTTTTTGCTTCGTGGCAATCACATACGCATTCACCTCATCGGCATTTTCCAAAATATGGACATCGGATGTCCATTTTTTTACCAATGGATGCTCTGGGGCAAGCACTATATAAGTGGCACCAAATAGTGTGTCCGGCCGCGTTGTAAAGACTTTAACAGTTGTGAGCTTTGAGCTGTTTGCTGTTAGCACGAATGATATTTCTGCCCCTTCCGACTTCCCTATCCAATTAATCTGATTCTTTTTGGTGTGTTCTGGCCAATCTAACTTTTCAAGCCCTTCTATAAGCTCGTCAGAAAGATCGGTAATTTTGAAAAACCACCCGGGCACTTCTTTCATCACTACTTCGTTTTTACACCTTTCACACGCACCGTTTTCCACCTGCTCATTTGCGAGTACTGTTTTGCATGAATTACACCAATTTACCATCTCCGTCTTGCGATACACGAAATCATTTTCAAAAAAACGTGCGAAAAGCCACTGCGTCCATTTGTAATAATCAGGGTGCGACGTATTTACGCTTTCAGAAAAATCATAATCAATGCCAAGCGAATTCAATTGCTTCTCAAAGTTTTCGGTATTTTGCTTTGTTGTTTCCTTTGGATGCACGCCTGTTTTAATTGCGTAGTTTTCGGCAGGCAAACCAAACGCATCAAAACCCGTAGGGTGGAGTACGTTGAAGCCGTTTGCCTTCTTGTACCGAGAATAAATATCATTTGCAGTGTAGGCTTCGGTGTGACCCATGTGGAGCCCCTCTCCTGAAGGGTACGGAAACATGTCCAAAAGATAGAATTTTGGCTTTGAAGTATCGTCCTTGTTTATTGTATTTGCATTATCTTGCTTCCATTTCTTTTGCCATTTTTTTTCTATGTGCTTGTGATCATATTTTTTCATATTTTGTGGTCGCCTGCCCCGTAGTGAGCTTTGCTCTACTACTGGGGTACGATTTCATTCACCCACGATAGCACAAGGTGTTGTGCCAAAAAAGCGGAAAATATAAAAATCACCTCACCAGAGCTGGCTTCAGAGATGGAAATTTATCCGGATCAACGGTCCTCTCAAAGCACGTCTCCCCCTCGCCATGCTCAAAATAGCTGTCTAGGCCATAAGGTTCATATACCGGTCGTGCCTCCTTTGATATCTCAGGTGACGGCAAATTGAAGACCGCACATAGTTCAAATGTTCGCGCTCCAGTTTTTCGATACGTATATACATACTGTTCACCCTCCCCGCTTTGCGGATCCTGCGGCATTCTGAATCCAATGAGTGGATCTTCAAGATCTGTTAGCGAATTAGGAAGTGCTTCTTTTTGTTGCCAATAGTTTGTCACTTGCGATTGAATATTTTGAAGCGCATATACTTTGTCCTGGTCGTAACGAACTTTACGCAATTCGCCCGGTGAGCCGACGATAAAGAACGCGCCAATAACGGAAAGCAAGACAACAAGAGAAACGACAATCCCGATGAGCTTAGATTGTTTTTCGTTTTGCTCCCACCTGCCTCTTATTTCCTGCAGGTAATAGTAGAAAGCGCCGCCGACTATAATGAGTACCGCAAGCACTTTCAAAATAAACGCTGACGTAAGCACTTCCCCTCCAAGAAATGTGTTGATGAGCACTATAAGGTCAACTGCCAATACGATACCTGAAACGAAAAGCGTAAGCACTAAGAGCCACCTGCGCACCCATAATTCCTTCTTCTGTGGATGCTGGCGAATGTCTTGGTGAAGCACTCGAGTAAACCAAATATATAAAGGAAAAATGATAATCAGAGATGCAACAGCTATTCGAATACCCGCCCCAAGCGGATCAATGTATGAAAATGGATCGTCGCCAAACAATCGATCAATATACTCAAACCAAAGTGCTAAAAAACTTACAACCGATACATAGAGCGCCGCAATTGACGCAAGCCAGAGAAAAAAGTCCCTGGGACCCGTTTTATTTGTTTCCATATGATAAATCCTACGCTACTCCCCAATATTCCGCAATATCAAAGTTAGGACACCTGCAAGCAGGTAGATGCCCCATGTTTTTTAAGATTTTTCAATTGAGGGTTTAATGTACCTCTAGTAACATTGACATATCTGTATTGTATGTTACAATGCAATCAGAAATGGAGGTGCTGACATGAAAATTTCCAAACATTTGGACATAATGCTGGTTTTAGCCAGAGACGAGCTCGTGGAAGCGGGGATAAAAAAATTTCCTTTACTCGAAAAGGAAAAGCATACGAAGGAGGCGACTTTGAATCTTATAGATTCAGTCAAGCGCTCACTTCAAGTGCCCCCTCCCACAAAATCTCCGAACAAGGAAATATCGGCAATCTTCGAAGAAAATCAACGCACAAGAACCGCTTCGCTCTTTACGATAATCGGAGTGGACGAGACTCTTGCATTCGAAATCGCCGACGAGATAATTGCGAATCCTCCGAAAATGAGTTGACTCGCAACAACTACTGATATGAATGCCCCACCTGTGGCACTCATATTTTTTGCTTTCAAATCAAACAGAAATATTACCACATCTATATAAGTTCAACAGTACAGTTAGAGTATTTTCAGAAAGGTTTAACCTTTCTGGGAAAGCCAAGAGAGCACATCTTTTTCCATACTTCTAATACTGCCAAATTTCCATGGGAAATTTTTATTCGTTAAAATTTTACTCTCTACGCGACTGGGACTTCCTTTTTTATAATCAAAAAAACTGGAGTATGCATATGTATCCAAAAACTTTTCTACACGGTCTTGGTTTTTTATTCCTTCTTCTTTCCATGCACGCTCTCCAGGAATAAGCTTGACCGGATTAAGATGAATGTATGAGAAGAGATATTGAAAATATCTATCGTTATTTACATGCACAGCTTTATAACTTCCTTGAGTAAGCCGGCCTTGTCGTTTATATTTTGCATTAAAATACATACTATATGCGGTGGAAAAAATTTTCATAAATTCGCTAATCCCTCCATCTTTTATTTCGCGTACGAAAATATGAAAGTGATTAGGCATCAAACACCACACGCCAATCTCTACTCTGGGATCTTGCTGTTGAACATCCCACAAATCCAGAAAGGTTAAACCTTTCTGGAAGTAGTCATCTATATCAACTCGCGCTGTTTTATTTGCCAAAAACAACAGTACTACGGCACGTCTGTAGTCATGAATGTCAATATAGATATCTCGACCTTCAACGCCACGATTGTATAAATGGTAAAACTCGTTCAGCGCAAATTCAGGTTTTTTAGCCATCTTATGATTGTATATGAAAACTCAAGTTTTCAGACTTTTCTCAGTGGATTCCCGCAACTTGCCACAAAAATATCCCCTACGAATATGGTATTGTAACACATAGAAAGGTTTAACCTTTCTGACTTTCTGAGATTTAGGATTGGCTATGGCGGAATTCCATGGTATCGCCATCTTTTACTATGTATCCCTTTCCCTCGCTCCGTACCGCTCCTTTTTCTCGAGCATTTGACCACGAGCCGGCCTCAAACAGTTTGTCCCATTGAATCGTATCGGCACGAATAAATTTATCTTGAAAGTCACTATGAATTACCGCGCCCGCCTCGGGTGCTGTAGAGCCCTTTGTTATTGTCCACGCACGACTTTCTTTTTCGCCTGTTGTAAAAAAAGAAATTAAATTTAGGATTTCATATCCTTTTTTTATTAGCTGATCTACACCATCATCCACGATACCATATTCACGCCTGAAATCCGCTTTTTCATCGTCGTGCACATCGGCAAGCTCCTGCTCCACTCCAGCATCCACAATTACATATTGCGAATTCGTTTCCTCAAAAAATCGCACCAGTTCTCTCCACTTCTCCCCTTCTTCTGACTTAGTATTCAAGGCACCTGATTTTAAGTTGAGTACGTACAAAATAGGCTTCATTGTAAGTAAGTGCAAACTTTTCACTATCTTCCGCTCCGCGTCGTTACTGTCGCAAGTTGATGCGAGTTTCCCTGCCTCAAGGGTGCGTAATAGTTTCTCCAATACTTTTTGCTCCAAAAGAGCATCCTTGCTTCCTGTTTTTACCTCCTTTTCGTTTTTCGCTTTCCTTTTAGCGACCGTCTCCATATCTGCAAGCACAAGTTCAAGATTGATAACTTCAATATCACGCATTGGATGAATTTCTCCATGTACATGTGCAATGTCGGAGTCATCAAATATGCGCACTACTTCAGCAATTGCATCCACTTCACGAATATGAGACAAAAACTGATTCCCGAGCCCCTCTCCCCTTGACGCCCCTTCTACCAAGCCTGCGATATCAACAAACTCTACCGCCGCATCCACTTTCTTTGCCGATGCGGACATTTCAGCAAGTCTATCCAAACGAACGTCAGGAACAGCAACCAAACCTACTGAAGGGTCTATGGTGCAAAATGGAAAATTTTCCGCCGGCACTTTCTTTTTAGTTAGTGCATTGAATAACGTTGATTTACCAACATTCGGAAGACCTACAATACCAATCTTGAGTGACATGCGCGTTAGTATGAACCAAATTACTATAAACTTCCACTCACAGACTCGTGTCCTGCATTTTGAAATTAGTGCTAGAATATGGTGTCTATGAAATTTAGCGAAACACAGGAAGAAAAAATTGTAGAAAACTTGGAGGAACTTAACGAAAATGTTATTAAACAAAATTCTTATAAAGGATACCTTGTAAAAGGGATGTTTTATGGAATCGGTTTTGTTGTCGGTACAACCATCCTTGGGGCAATTGTCCTAAGTATTTTATATAAACTTTTTGGGAATGTGCCACTTATCGGCGAATACCTCCCAAACTCTCTCTCAAATTAAGAACTAGGACATCCGATGTCCTAGGTTTGAATTGAAGAATTGAAATTGGGAAACCCATACGTGAAAAAAACGCCTTACGGCGTTTTCTTCATTGGTGGCCTGTTCTTGCGAACTGGTCACCGTGGTACTTATGTCCGAAGACATAAGCACCATGGTGGCCACTTCTTACCTTTTTACAGGCTCGATGTGATCACCGTGGTTCCCACGTCCGAAGACATGAAAACCGCGGTGCCCACTTCGACTCCGAAGAGGCGATGTGATCACCATGGCAACCATTTCAAATTCCTAAGAAAGAGAACTAGCCGCCATGGTGCCCACATCATGTTTAACCGAGGTTAAACTTGTTATGGTCACCGTCGTATATGGTATCAACAAGAATAATTCGGTCAATACCATCAATAATGCAATACATCAAATATTCATTTTGTCAAGTAATTTGTTCTTAAAATGCCTCTATTAAAGCATTTTTATTAAAAGACTTTAAAAATCTAAAACGGGGCTCTTTACAGTGAGAGAAAAGAATTGTGTATATTGCGTGGATATCTATGTTGAAAAGATTCTTGTAGTTTACTCCCCCCTGTGTGCAAGACTATCAATTTGCTTCATCCATTTTTTCCTATCCGAGTCTGAACATTTCTCACACGGCCCAAACGCAGATACCGTTACATCCATTCCTGAAAATCCAAGGATGCCCCTTGATATTTCATTTGTAAAATCACCAAATTTAAACCACATAGCAAGTGGGCTATGCGTGCCCGAAACAATAATGACGCGTGAGGTTTTCCCTTTTAGGCGCTTAATTAATTTCCTCGTTTGTTTATCGAAATTAAATGCAAAACCGGGGAGCCACATTCTATCAAACATACCCTTTAAGATAGCAGGCATAGTGCACCACCAGTTTGGATATACAACAATAAAATGATCTGCCCATTTAATGTTCTCTTGAACTTTTACAAGATCGGGCTCAAGTTCTTGAATTTGCTTGTATCCCATATGTAGAATTGGATCAAACTGCAATTCCCCAATGTTAATACGGCGTACCTCGTGTCCGGCATCAATCGCTGACTTTTCGTATTGCGACGCAAGTGCCCCTGAGAAAGTATCTTTATCAGGATGCCCTAGCAAAATAAATATTTTTTTTGCATTCATAATTTTACAATATTCCCTTCAATTTATCCTTGTTCCTCTCGGCAACCGCCATTAATGCAGTGGCCTGGTCTTTCCCACTTTCCATTTCTTTTTGTACATCCCGCGCAAGCTCAACAAACAACTCCGGATTCTCTTCCACAAGTGCCTCAATCTTATCCCTCTTCTCCTTTGGAATTTGCGAAAGTTGCTTACGCATCACTTGTTTCGCAATAAATGACTTAATCATAGAGCAAATTGTAACACTTATATGTTTAAGACGGCTGTGGAGAATACTTATCCGCTTAATGATACAAAAGTATCAAAATTATCCTGCCTTGATAATTTATTTTTCTTTACATGGCGACAAGCAGTACAGCTATGCAAAATAGAGTAAGAGTCACCTCTTTTTTCCGCTGAAGTCGGCATCATCATTCCCCCGCACTCAGATAATCTATCACCGGGATATATATCTACGTGCTTGCTCCAAAGACACCTGGGGCAATGATTGGTGTATCCGTCTCCTTTTACTTTTTCTCCACACCTATCGCAAACAAAACTTTCTTTCACTCTTGTAAAGTGGCCCATTTTATTTCATCGCAAAGTATTTTCTAATCATTTCAAGAATTATAGCAACAACAGCTATCGCAACAACATAACCTGCAATCAGCTCCCAAAATGAATACGGAGTTCGCCACAAGCCCAAAACAGTGGCGCCCCACCATGACGTAAAAGAAAGAGCACTGCCGAGCCACAGCGGTATCCAGCGCTTAGTTAAAAACCACGCGTTAAAGACGATGACAAGGAGCATGACGTCCTTCACCCATATTTTTGCACTTTCAAGCGGCCACACGCGTCCCTCTGCAAAATAGATCCACCAGACTAATGCCACACCGGAGAGCAGGACGATTAATGTACCGACACGAATAACAAGATACGTGCCGTGCATGAGATGCTTTTCGTTTACATCCACTTTTCCATCCTTTAGTGCGCGCACAATATTCACCTCAGCAATCGTGGCGCCGCCAACGCCGAGAATGGCTCCCGCGACGTGTGCAATAACAAGCATAGTGTGTATGTCCATATTTATATTTTATTAATTAATTCGCAAAATGAAAGATGTTTGGGCATCCTCAGGATTTATTCGCGTATCTTTGGGAACACAGCGAAGAGAAAAACGCAGTTCAGTAAGAGGTGTATTCACCGGCACTTGTATAACTTTCGTTCCTTCATTGCCTTCTGCGATAACGCCGCTTCCCTCTGTGCTCTCAGCGCTAAGTTGGCATACGCGGGTGGTGCTTACTCCAACGGTAGACCAAATAACGCTCACTGACTCCCCTTTTTGTGCAGTACCCGGGTGCACCACGAGCGAAAAAGATGGAGCAACCGGCTCTGCGTTTTCGTCAACAGGAGTTTGTTCGACGGTTATCGGCGGCAGTGGTTGTGGAGCTGAACTGCCGCTTGAGCTGTTTGAAGTGTCGCTCGAGACGCTTCCCGAAGATCCTCCGCCGCCGAACGAACCGCCTCCCGAACTACCACCCGACGATGAGCCAAACAGTCCCCCGCCACCGAGGAGGTTTTTCAATAAGCCGCCAATACCGCCTGAAGATAGGCTGAGTGGAGAGTTAACTGAACCATTTAGGTACTGAGTTGCTCTACCGGCAACCGCTCCGAAACCAGTTTTGTCGGCGCTTAAAAATGAAGCCAAAGAATCTGCAGCTTGAGCAACTGTCTTGCCACAATATAAAGCGCAATTATTTCTAACGGTAGATTCTGGGAGCACTCTTTCGATTGACATATTTGGATTTGTAACGTACGCACGCAAAAAATCCTCAGCTCCACGGCTTGATTTTCCTTTCCCACTCCCCATGTTATGTGCCGCATATATTGCAACGATTGGATCCATTCCTGCGCTGACTGCGCTTTCCATCTCATGAGGTATTTGTTTATAATTCATGTCAGCATATCGCGCAAACGCGGCGGTTGAGGCATTTGGATCAAAGGGATTGCGAAGTCCTACATCACGTGCAGTACCTGATAAAAACTGAAAGAGACCACAGGCACTCGAAGATTTCGCGCAAATCCTTGGATTGAACCCTGACTCCGAGTTGGCTATTGCAGCTGCGCCGCCATTACGTAGCGCTTCCTTAAATTTCTCAGGCAAAGACGTTGTATCAAGTGCTCGATTAAGCGTATCCTGGTAGGGAGAAAACAACTGGCGTGCTTTTTCTGGTGCCCTCACCTCCCCACGTACTCTACCTGAATCTCCTTTTGCAGTCCCGATACTTCCAGTATCGGGACCCCCGGGAGCAGTAAAACCCGTAATCTCCGAAACAATTTCTGAGCACGCACCCGTAGTTGCACAAAGATCTGAGGCAATTTTTTCAACAACATCACGTACTTCCTTCGGAAAGGTACTGACGGCACGCTCAGCAAGAGCATGCAACTGGTCAGAAGTTACCCCTAATTTGAACCCTATGTCCCGGGCAATCTCCTCAGCACGCTCAACATTTCCTGCCGCAATATTTGTGAGCATATCTTTAATCGCGTCCGGATTTTTCTGTGCTGCATCAATGAAAGAACTGCTATCGACACCTAGACTTCGTAGTAGTTCTTCGTATCTCTTGTAATCGTCACCGCCAAGCAATTTTGTAAGCGCTCCGGGATCACGTAGTCTATCCGCATTTTCCAAAATTTTATTCACTTGTTCGCTGACTGCATCTCTTACTCCCCTTTTTACAGCTTCTGATTGTATATCGATACTTCCATCAGATTTTTTATCTATACAGGTATCCAATCCTTCAAATTTAAAACACACCTTACCAGTTGTGTCTTTCAGGCCACATTCTGATTTAATAGTAATTTTGCCATCCTCATTTATTATCGTGTCCTTTGTTTCCTTTTTCTTTTGAACAATCTCTAATGCCTCTTTTTGATTTGCCACCTCTTTTGTACCAGCGGTTGAAGCATCTGCTTTCTGGCCTTCTTTTGGTTCGGCAAATTCTGCACACACATACTCGTCGCCCTCTGCCCCATATACAGCCACGAGTGGAATAGAAAAAAACGTGGCTACAAGAAAAATAACCACAGACATACTGACGATATGTCTCAATAGCATCCGCTAATTATATCAGCACTACTGCACGTCCTGAGGTTACTTCCACAAGTCCGTTGGTGATATCAATTTCCATCTATACATAAAAATTTGGCGAGGCTGTTACACCTCGCCAATAGTACTCAAACAGCTTTCCGAATTTTTTCTTCATCACGCACCGGAAATCCTATTACTTCAATTTTCGGATACTTCCCGAATTCTTCCGTCTTTTTTTCTTCCCTACCCTCAAGGGTAAGAACAAAAAGTTTATCGAATCCGTGATATGCGGCCAGTACGAGTATGTCTCCGTTGACATGGCATAACACTGTGCCGAGATCCAGTACAGGAATGATTACCTCTGCATGAATGCCATTATCAGACAAAAGATCTTGCACTTCTGCCTGATTTTTTTCGAGCACGTCGCGTGCAATCTGTCGTTCCTCAAAACTCTTTGTTGCACGCCCAAGAGGACCGAAGTCTGGAGGAATCCCCCTCCTTTTAAACTCTTCGTTTATTTGCGATCCTCCCCCAGTGCAAATGACGATATAATTTCTTCCGAACGCGATGCTTCGAACCCATTCAATAACATCGGGTCTTTTGATGATATCTCCCGAAATCTTTACAAAGATTTTTGTCCTCCTCATTAGAAACCCTTTCTTGAAGTTCTTGTGAACAATCCGGGAGGTACTCTAATGCATAAGAGAAAATAGTGCAAGAAAAGAACCGGGCAATCTACCCGGCTCTTAAATAAAGTGAAACGCGTTAAAAGAACTCGTTAAGATAGGTTCTTTTCCTCTTCAATCAAGCGTTCAACGCCGATAGTAAGCAACTCCGCAATCTCGGCTTCAGAAATTCCAAGGCGACGCTTATTTGAAATATCATATACGCCACCTTCACTTTCAGAATGTTCTCCGTGAATACCGCGAACAGAGAGACCTAAATCATCGCAGATTTCCTTGAGCTTCCCGATTTTCTCAAGATTCGGAACCTTAATATGCACACTCGCACGCATTGCCGTTCCAAGATTCGTTGGACAACTAGAGAGAAAACCGTACTTATCCGAGTACGCGAAATGAAGACGCTCCTCAAGAATCTCGAGCGCACGGGCAAGCCTGTTGAATACCGATGCAACATTCCCACCCTGCTCCATGGAGATAATCCGAAGTTGGTCTTCTTCATTGATCCACACCAGAAAGCGCTTGTCTTCAGAATGGAATATTCCCCTTCCTGAAGGCCAATCTCTATTAGCTCCCGCACTCTCGAGAAAACGGTCTCCCTGCTTGAAGAGAAAATGGTCATTGACCAATTGCTGGCGAACTTCCTCCTCCATATCTGAAAGCGTGTAGTACGAGCCGGCTAGATCACCATCAAGATCGTTAAGCGCTGTGACAATTCGTTGCTCAACAGCATCACGTTCTTCTTTGCTAATTCCCGGAGCGAATGGGACACCGGCTAAATTCCTTCCGACCCGAATACGTGTTGACAACACATACTCATTTTTTGGATCTGGATTTCCAACGCGCCGGGAAGTGATTTCAAAATCCCGTCGGTGTTCAAGCTCGCTTGAGAAGTCATGATACTCTTCTACAATCGGGTGTAGCAGTGCCTCAAAAGCGTCATACGATTCCTCGTCTGGAACATACACCCCGACACCGCTGTCAAGATTCTCTATTCCGGATCGAATCACGTCTTCGAGGGAAAAGCCTCTGTTTGTTTTAACGGATACAAGCAACATCTCCTTTTCAGGAGTAAGATGTCTCGCTAGGAGTGAGCTGCTCCCTTCAAGTTTTTTCGAGTGGTGCATATTGTTTTCCTTCTTTAATGTTCAGACCCCGCACAGTATGCATCACTCGAAATTTCATTCAAGGTTGACATTTTCTACTTTTATATTCACATAGGAAGTGTCCTGTCCTCACCTGGGCTCGATAAATGTTTGGAGCAGAATTATAACCGGCCTTACTCAAGGTAGGTTTTCTTTTTAACGATGCGAGCATCCTGCCCAACAACACGGCCTGCGCATCCCCTTTCGCATCTTATCCAATCCCACCTTTATCCGCCTCTCTCGCGTTTCTTTTTTCTTTGCAGATATCACCCA
>Ga0210057_1003029_pt1 | contig 23451 bp, 26 predicted proteins | sample CryGeyCG2114_010_2_FD_183968 | JGI IMG/M metagenome (GOLD analysis project Ga0210057, IMG submission 183968) | Groundwater microbial communities from aquifer - Crystal Geyser CG10_big_fil_rev_8/21/14_0.10 (SPAdes) (version 2) | ecosystem: Environmental > Aquatic > Deep subsurface > Groundwater ...
CGCACTATGATGTCAGCTGCCATGAATAAAATTATTGAGTCAAAGTACCGGGCGAGCATGCTAAGCTCGGTTAGTCTGATCGGACGTTTCGGAGGAGTGTTTTCATTAGCACTCGTCAGTCTCTCCTTTACAAAGCTTGATGGAGTACAGTCATTATTTTTGATCAATTCAATTTTTATGGCGCTGTCTGCTACTGTCATCATTTATAAATTAATACAAACTTCTTTACAAAAAATAGTGGTGAACTATGCAAACTAAAATAAGTGATACAACAGAATTGATGATCCCTCGATACTTGGGACTAGCGGAAATTCATAGGAATGGTGAGCATTTTGATGTTATTTTGGGTTACAGCTCAAAAACAAAAAAGGAGTTGCAACTAGACGAAGAGGGATTGCAAGGCCTACAGGCATTTCTTCGCCCAAACAGCGCGGAGAAAGTTGCACGGGAGCTTGGAATCTGCCAGCAAGAAGCGAATGAGTTCTGTCAATATCTTTATGATGAAGGTATTTTGAGACAAACAAGAGAGAGCGGTCAGTTCGCCCGCTATGATAGACATATGCTATTTTATGATCTGCAAGGTGAAAACGGTCTAGAAGTTCAAAAAAGGCTAAGTAGCAAATCCATCGCCTTGGTAGGGATGGGTGGAATTGGATGCTGGAGTTCAATCAATTTAATTGGAGCAGGTTTCAAAGAGCTGCGGTTAATTGATTTTGACACTATTGAGATTAGCAACTTGACTCGTCAAATTCTTTTTAAGGAAGAGGATGTGGGGGCATTGAAGGGCGAAGTGGCCAAAAGAGAGCTGCAAGCGCGCAACAAAGAAACAAAAGTAAATTTTGTCGAACTTAAAGTTGATGGGGAAGATGGATTAAGAGACGCACTGGCCGGAGTTGATTTTGTCATCGTCAGCGCCGACACGCCCGTAGGTATTCACAATTGGGTGGATCACGTATGCTTTGAACATAAAATACCTTATTTGAATGTGGGGTACCGTGATGGCGTTGGGGTAGTCGGACCTTTGACAGAACATGGTAAGACCTCTTGCTACGAATGCTTCAAGAAAAAAGGACAAGATGAAGTCTCAAATGTGGTGTTCTCTAACTTTTACGGCCGCTATCAGGCACCCAGCTTTGGGCCTCTCAACGCCATGGCATCAACTATGGCCTGCATGGAGGTAATCAAATACTTTGCACAGATGGGGGAGCTTTTAAGTTTTGACAGCGAAATTAATATTGATCCGATGACTATGGAATTGTCTTTTAAGAAGTATTCCAGAGACGAGCACTGTTGGCAATGTGGAGATGCAAATTGAAAATCGAAAGATCTCTCTCCCTCTATACTCACGATGTGCGCTATGCTAGCGGTCAATTGCTATTAAACAGAGTTGCCAATGAGCACGGTGTTTACGTTCAAAATGGCAGCAGCATTAATTGCTATAGTCGCGCAGGTGATGAAGCGGGGATGCCAGATTCAAGAGATTTAATGGAGATTGCTCAAGCGGCTAATCAGGCACATGGGCCGCACGAGATTCAATTGGTGCGAACAATTAAAATAAGACAGGTAAGTGGTGCTGATAAACAAGTTCAGGATTGGCTTTATTATCGTATAAATGGTGGTATGGCTAAATTAGTTCCCTATGGCAAGACTAGTGAAATGCTGTTACTCATGAGCGATAGCATGAAAGAGGAAGCGTATTACCATCATCTTCCACTCTATACAGAAAATTTCGAGTATGACCAAATCGTTGTCTCCCATAGCGTCTTCGGTCATTTTCTGCATGAGTCCTTGGGCCATAGATTGGAGAGTGACGACTACTCCATGCCTGTGGCCTGGGGACCTATGCCTCATTTGAACTTTAGTGTTTATGATTGTCCCGGAGATGAAAGTATGAGTGGCCACACTCCATTCGATGACTATGGGGTAATAGGCAGAGAGGTCTGTCTTTTTGATCCGACAAATGGAAGATCGGAATTACTAAGTTTTGAAACTGGAAATGCGCGAGCGACACACTATATGAATCATCCCTTGGTTAGACAGAGATGTCTTGATGTCAGAGTTCTTTTCCCCATCGCATCGCCAATATGTGGCGAGCGGCTTCATTTGGATGAAGTCGACCTGGCAAGTTACTCTGAAGGTGAGACGGTCATTAATGTATCGAGAGCGCGACTGGTAAAAAACGGCAAGCAGTATCGTCTTCCAGCAATTGAATTAAGTTTTTCAGATGAAGACATTCTACGCTTTTGCGCCTTTGGTGAAAAAAAGCTTATTGAGCCGGCAGGAGGCTGTCACAAGAGTTTACAAAGAGGGCTAAACGTCAGCTATAATAGCACCCAAGCATTCTTACAAGTTAAGGGAGAAATCACGATATGATTACTTTGCGACATTTAACCATTTATGATCAAGAAAAATTTATGCAGGCATTGAGTGCGGACTGGGAAAAAAATTTTGATTTTGCCCACTATTGGGACACGATGACGGAAAAAAACTTTGCATCGTATATCAAAATCATTCCGGAAATGGCCCTCGGTATGCATTTGCCTAAGGGGCATGTGCCTTGTACTTTTCTTTTTGCTTTTAACTCTGAAGGCGAACTGGTGGGGCGCACCTCCATTCGCCATGAACTAACTGACTATCTAATGAAATACGGCGGCCACGTCGGCTATGGTGTTGTCCCCGCACATAGACGAAAAGGCCATGCCTCCGCTATTTTGGCCGAAACGCTGAACTATATAAAAGAAAATCTGCCCCACTTGTCACGCATCTTGCTTACATGTGACGAAAGCAATACTGGTTCACGCAAAACGATTGAAAACAATGGAGGGATTTTGGAAGACATCTTGCCGACCACCGCTGGCGAGGGTAAGATGCGCTACTGGATAAATATATAATGAGGCCCTCTCAAGGAAGGTAAGATAGCCCGTAAGGGTCGCAACGGCCTTGGTCAGAATTGAAAGATTTTTTAGAAGTTGATCAACGGTGAACTTCTTAACCTTATAGTTGGTAATCTCAGTCATCTCTTTTTGCTTCTTCCCAATCTACTGTATTAATTTTTGATTTAAATTGTTTTGCAACCACTCCTTATCAATGCTTAAACCTTGATCTTTCCAATGGCCTAATTGATTAAGAGCGTTTTTAAGCATTTCTAAGTTTACTTGCGCACCTTTGCCTGGTTTCCGTAGTCTAAAAGTCACCCACCTTACAATTACCAATATGACTATATAAAACCATATTGGATACCTACAAAGAGTAAAGCGAGGGATCATTTGGAGACTAAAAATGAGTTCTTTAAGTATAGCAGTGATCCTTTCTATTACTTTTCTTCAATCTTGTGCAAAAGACACCTATAAAAGGTAGATGTGCACAAGATCGTTTTAGGATTCCTCAAACTTGGTTGAAAGGTAATAAAGTGGGCGAGCGCTACGTTCAGGACATCACTAAATTCACATTGGTGTCCCATGAAAATCTTTCCCTTATAACACCACCACAATCTGTTTTGACTTTTATTAAGAATGGGAAAGATGAATATTTTCAGATTGGGGTCAATCTTCCTGCCAGTACAAAGGAGCGGACTCCCTATTTTTTTATTGTAAAATTTAAAAAAAACTATAAAAATTTGAGGATAGGAAAAAAAATTATTGAAGCAAGGACGTTCGATTGAACGACTACAAATTGATAACAAATGGCCTTTGTTTAAATGCTATCGTGAGAATGGAGGTAATGGAAGGGTGAAATGTTTGACTTGTAAAAAAGAATTTGCTGCAGATAGCGAACCAAATGCCGCAATATCGATTTTTGTTGCTGGCGATGAATATACTTATTCATATTGGAAGTGCAAGGAGTGCTCATTTTATACAGTTGAATCTTATCATGATCGCTTCCTCGGCGCAGAAGATGAGGCCTTCTTTTTGCCCCCGTTTTCTGAAGAAGAGGGAGATCGTTGCGTGGAATTAGTGCGAGCCTGTCCTTCGCCTTTTAATAAATCCTGCCAGTGTGCTTCTCATGATGAACTATATTATGGGACACCTCGAGGATCCAAAGCAGAGTCTTAATAGAATTTGATTTTATAAATCTCAATTAGCGTGAAATTTCTCTCGCCTGGTTGCGGCTCCAAGCGTCGCTGTCTTGCAAAGAGCGAACGCCAAAGCCAACTGACTAAAATATGGCGTTTAAAAATTAAAGAAAACAGCAACCGAGACAGCACGGGGAAAGGGAGAACAAAATTTGCCACATACATACTGCGATCAATTAGATTGAGGTGGCGTCAATGATCATAGCGGCTCCCCAGCTAAAGGGACCTTCTGCGCGATAAAAAGGCTTTTTAAATGGAAGAAGCGAATCCGGCTTAAAAATTTCCTTAACCATGAAATCCCTCAATAAGATTTCATCCAGTTTACCTTCTAGTTTATTGGCCTCTTCTTTATCATTCATGTGTTTAGCTAATTTTAAGGAAAGACCCTGCAGCCACGACCACAACATATTATCATGGTAATGTCTAAGCCCAACTAGCATAGTGGTCCAACTCATTTGATTTAAGGGATAATTGGGAAAGGTAGCAAGGCCAAAGCCTGTCCATAATTTTGAATGCTTTAGGCTCTTATAGGAATGAGTTCTGTCTGCTTGAGCGTTCCAAAATGTTGAATTGAGGAGGGCAAAGAGATTGCCTTCCAAAGAGATTTGTTCACTGCCCTTAAGGCTTTTAAAAAGTCCCTCATTGGGACTGTAAAACCTTTTCCAAAGCAACTTTTTGAGATTGGAGAGTGTTTGCGCATTAATCATGAATTTAAAATATTGATTTAAATTAGAGCCCGTCTCCCAATATAAATAATTTGTTAAGAAAGTTGAGCCTGTTCGCTTGACACTATCCTGCCAGTCGGAAAACTTTGGCTGGATAATCAATCCATGGTTAAAATACTTATTATAAAAATCAAATAATTGCTTTAATTCACTGGCATAGAACTTTTGAAAATAATCATCACCGGTATATTTGAAATAGAGCAAGGTTCCGCGTAAAACCAGAAGATTTGAATCAATCGCTAGCGTGCCATGCTCACCCTCAAATTCAGCTTTTAGGGGGTCTTTGATAGGTGGAGAATATTTAATCAAACTTTCTAGGAAAACTCTGGTGGGAGTAGCGATGCTATCCAATGATCTTGGGATGAGGTTATCTGATTTTCTCCTGGCAAGAATTAATTTTTCCAGATGATTTTTAACGATATCGGCGTGACCCAATTTGAGCAATCCCTCAATCGAAAAGCAAAAGTCCCTGGTCCAAAGGCTGGCAAATTGATGGGCGCCTGCACGTAAATACGGGCCGGAATCGAGAGTCACTATATTGGCCTCAAGAGATTGTTTGGAAATCCAGTATGAGGGAGAAAGCTCTGATGAAAATGAGAGGGTTGGCAAAGAGCATAATATAAATAGCGGATACAGAAAGTGAATGAGAGAGCCTGTTTTTTTATGCAACATAAAATCCAGAAATAAGTGTAATAATAAATTCTAATCAATACTGAAAAGGTAAGTCAGGCCTTAATATGATCAGTTCAGAAATCATTAACGCCGAGAGTAAGGACGTCATCGTCTAGATAATATTCAAATATTTAAGTGCTTTAGCAGTGACGGTAAAAGTTAGAAATAGAGAGCGCTATCTTGTTGAATCAGGAAAGATGCCACGATGAGATCGTATGCGTTGACAAATACGCCGGGCCTCCGCAATGGGGTAAGGGCGAGCAACGGTGGAGGGGCCGTAGACTCCTGTTGCGCTATCTAAAGATTGGGCAGGCAAATTATCTTCAACCACAGAGGGATCAATTTCTGTTAGAGCGGCCTCACAGACTTCTGGGCATTGATAGGGACCGTTATCAGAATAAAATTCTTGCCCAGAACGAACATTAGGGAAGCAGGCAGATTCAGTGAAGTAGATGCGGTCGTAAAAAATTGAGTTGTTACAACCTGTTTTTGCACGAGAAGAGAGATCGTTGTGCCAAGATCGATTATTCATGGCCAAGACGTGCATCGCTTCATGCGCTATAACTGAGCCTAGTTCAGTGACATTCCAGGTTTCGAAATTGGGACCATTAGTTGTCTCACCATTTTTAGTCTCTGGCATGGCCAATGTCATCTCAAAGCGGTGAGTAGAGGTTGCAGTCATACGTAAATGCGTGGCCGGGCAATTAAATTCGATTTGCATTTCGCCTAGTCCGCTTTGACCTAAGTCTCCGCATCTAATGCGCGTTCGTCTCAGAGTACTGATGATATCTGGAGTCTCGATAAATCCTAAGGCCTGGCCACAGGCATGCATCTGAGCAATGGCACTGCCCAGACCTTGCTCAAGCTGTGCGATTCGTGCCCGATGCAATTCAGGCGTTAGGCCGCGCAGGCAGCCCTCATCGACAATGGTGCCAAAAACAGTGCGTTCATCACCTGCTCGTAGCTGGGCCAGCATGTTGTCATGCATGTAATCCCACTCTCGCGCTAGGTTTGTTAGGCGTTCTAAATCGATATTGGGCGCCAAGGGACAGACTTTTTGTGCCAAGACCTGGTTAGAAATAGGAGAAAATAAGCAAAAGTAGATCAGGATATAGAGCTTGAAATTGATTTTATTCAATCGACCTCCAAAAGAAATTTAGGATAACATAAACCAGGCAAGAGTTCAGCTACGGGAAAGGTCAGACACAGCTCGACACGCAAAGGCTGCAAGACATTGTGTTTCGCTCGGATATGCTAAGGACTTTTTAAGATGACGTCGAAGTTATTAAAACAAGCGTCGAGAGCACGACGCAAAAATCTATCTATATCTGTATCATTCTCATCGTTATAATCGGTAAAAGTATTATTTGATCCTGGGAAGAGAGTTGTATTGAACATAAGGGCAATATATTTTATGGAGGAATCGATGAGATTTTTTTTATTAGCGGCATTAGTCCTTAGTTCTAGCATGGTCATTGCCGGCGATCTGATTAATGTAAAAAAACCATTCCCGCTTGAAATAAATGACGAATTTCAATTAGGAACATACAGATATATTGGTACTGTCTCGCAGGCGATTATTAGCGATGACAAACAGGTTTTAACACTCAAAGGTCACTACTATACTAGTCATTGGGAAATTAAGTTAGATTATCCTGGAGATTCTAAGGATTGGGATTTTTCTTTGATTGAAGAAGTGCTTAAAGGGCAACACAAAAGAAATGTCACTTTGATTCAGATATCGAGAGAGCTATCGGATGGGCAACATAGTTTTAGTATACATTTTGACAATATATCAAGCTTGTATAATGTATTAGCAACAAATATTCCGCCGCTTAATGAGATAACTCAATCTGATGATGTCCGCTGTCAGACGATGGGGACATTAAAATATTTTAAAAATAAACAGGAAGTAAAAGAAGAGAAATTGCCGCTGGCCAAAATAGTGAATCAATATATGGCACGAGGAGATAATGATGTTAATGTCAAAATTTCAGATCGTTTTGCGGACATTGAAACTTCTCGTTACGAGTTATCTTTGTTTAAAAATCAGCTAACACTACAATATATTTATAATGATAAATTGCTAAGCAGCTTTGAAAATTTAAATGAAAATATTTCAGTACGGGAGGCATATAGCGGACGCAGAATCCAACTAAAAGAAAATGGAGTCTTGCTTGTAAAGGAATCTGATGAGGAAATTAGAAGCGGTCAAATTGCAAAATTAACCAGTCAAATTGAAAAAAATCAAGATGAGATGGGTCAATTAACTAAAAAGCTGAGAAGAATAAAAAATTGGTTTAATTTTAGTGAAATGAAAATTGTAAGAGAGAAAAAACGTGCTCTAAGACGCACATTAACGGCCAATCGTCTTGAACTAAAAAAAATTCAGAGCACAGACATTGTTGTAAAATCCACAAGACTAGTGGAGCTTAATCTCAGCTGCAAAACAAACTGATTTGAATACACCTCTTTACTTGAAATTTCTTCCAGACCATCATTTCTATTAATGAGACATCAAGCTAACCAGTTGAAAACATGCTTGTTTTAGGACTTTTGTCAGATTGTCAGAACATGGTCATGCATCTTCAAACAAATTTTTACTACTCTTAGGTTAAGAAGAGGAGGTAAACAATGAAAACAATATCAGCAATTATTATTTTTTTAATCAGTAACGTTCTTTGGGCCAGCGGACCTGACTTTCGGTGCGGTAATAACAATCTGGACATTTTAGATTTCATTAATTCTCGCATGACGGGCGTACTGTCAGCGTCCTTGACCTCAAGCTGCGAAATGTCTTCGCCCGCAAACCAAGCCACAAAATATATTAAGGCACTGGAAGGAAGAATAGACGCGGTTAAAGATCAGATTCATGAAACACGGACGTTTTTAGCTGTGGGAGAGGTAATTGATCAGATGAAAAGAATGGCCAAGGCAGATGAAGTTTATAAATCGCTATTTGAAGAGGCGCTGGGGCATATTCCAGGGGGGAGCCAGGTCTACAAAGCGTTCGATGCACAAGAAAAAGAAAAGATAACGAATAAGGAACTTAAAAATGCTAAAAGTGTGGATCAGGCAGTCCACAATGTTGTGCTGGATGTGCTGGAAAGTTTGGATGAAGTAAAGACAGCATTTTCTTCACCAGAATTTATCAACAAAATTATATGCAAATTTCAACCTGATAATGGTGATGAGACAGCGAATATTTGTCGCGCTAAAGGTTATGAATTAAATAAATTGAATTGCCAGCATATTGCCCAATTAAATGATTCTGCTAAAAACAGAATTAGAATGAAAAAATTTCGTTCATATTTTGCTGGTCATCTTGCCAAGTCAATTTATGTTGAATCACCTAGAGGTTTTGTTGGTGATAAGCTGGCTACTGCAAGATTTGAGGTTGAAGCGAGTTTTGAATACGAAAATCTTGAAGATGATGGCTTCAGTATGAATCTTACTTACAGAAGAGTCCATTTTAACTCAGTGGCAAGTGAAGAAGTCCTTTGCAAACTAGTTGAAGATCCAAAATTCTGGCATAATGGAAAAGTTAAAGCGGCTGTAAAGATCGAAGAGTTGGGATTCCCCGTTCTTGTTGTAGCCAAAACCAATGGAAATACCTATTGGCAGAATTTTAACAGCATGGGAAATCAAGTTGGCACCACCAAGGGGGCATATTTTGCAAAGAAGATTGGCTGGATGATTAATCGCGTAAGGCGTAACTTTACCACAATTCCTTTACGCCAAATGACAGAGCACTGCCGGTAAGTAAGGACTGGCAGTCCTCTCTTCGATCGGAACAATTTCAATCAACCTGGCAAAGAGCAATAGTCATAATCATCAACTTATCAAAATCTTCAATGTCCGTTTCATCAGAGATTTGCAGAAAAAAGTCATTTGACATTTTTTTTAAAACCTTTTTAAGTTCCTGGGCCTGCTTTAAATTAGATGGAAACACAATGTGGGAAAAAAAATTCTGAGGAGCCTTGAGTTCACCTCTGTCCAGGTTTTTAGCAATAAGTTGGAAATAGCGAATATAGCGTTTGGACATTTGCTCAACATTGGCATTAATTTTAAATACGTCGTACTTATTCATACGGTAAGAAGCATTATAAGCCTGAATCGTGTCACTCTCTAAAAGAGCATTAAAAATTTCATTTACTTCGGGAATTGTAAGACCAAATTTTTTTGCAAAATAACCTTCACTAACCTCCTTTTTCGCCTTAAATGCTTTAGTGTGCATGGTATTCAAGATAAGGCTCACTTCAGGATATTTGTAGGTGATGGATTCACGAATCTGCAGTTTTGTTATGATATCTTTTAGGCTGGGGATATTCTTTGCTCCAACAGTTGAGTCTAAGAATTTTATAAGTTGCCCCGCATGATAATGAAACAAAAATAGCATTTGTTCCAGCGTCGGATGTGCTTGCCCTGATAGCCATTTAGAGACAGAATTTCGGGGCAGTCCGTATTTCTTGCTGAATTTATCAATAGTCATATTGCCCATGAGAAATTTAATAAGGTTACGCGATTCAATTGAATCTTCTTTCTTATCTGATTTCATGTCAATGAGGCCAATAAACAAGGTTTCCATTTTAGCAGTCAGGGGAATATGACAGAATTGACAAAGTATAACCAATTCTGGCCAGCTTATTTTTGTAGCGCCTTTTTCCCATTTATAGATCTGGTTAAATGAGAAACCAAATTTTTTGTTAAGTGTCTCTTGCGAATGTTTACCACGAATCGCCTTGAGAAACTCCCTAATGACATCTTTAAGGAAAGTTTTATCCATATGTAAGCAGTATAATCGAAATTAACAAAAGTATCATATAAAATTACTGTTAATGAATGCGAGGATCAGTTTTTTTAACCAAATGGTTTGCTTGATTTTGGTTAATGAAATTCTCCAGTTTTGGGTGTCCTTTGCGCCAAAGATAGACTTCTCTAAAATCCATCCAATCCAAAGTACAAAACATCCATTGCGAAATAATATCCCAATCTTGCAGATTTTTCTCTTCAAAGTAATTCAGGATATTTTTTATCCTAGCAAGATTATTGCGTGAAAACTCACCTTGGTCTTGCGGGTCAGTCTTAAATTTTCTGAGTTGAAAAAGTTGGATTCCGGCATCATTCATTTCATTGATGAGAACTAAATTTTTTTGTACTTCCAAAGAAAGAGGACTCGGTGAAAGGTATTGCGTAATGAGAAGTGAATCCCATATGACATTCTCGTTATCAATTAAAATTGGTATTCGACCAGTCGGAGAATATTGTTTAATCATCTGTTGACCTTCTTGAGCAAAAACAGCAACGGTAACAAATTCGTACGCCATGTCTGCCAGCATGAGGCGGATGCGTCTGACATAGGGAGAGGTGTTCGAACCAATCAGTCTCATTTTGCTACTTCCTCCTAGTTCGAGCTGCCTAAGTGATCAAGAAAGCTGATAATCTTGGGGATATAGAGGCGATAGGAGCTTATAATCCTTTTAATCCCAAACTCTTTTTCATATATTTCCTGCAATAGAGGCCGTGATACTTTGAGGTAATCCATATCGGGATGACTTAAGCGACACATGCTCTCTCCTGTCACCATGGCCTTGGCAAGTAGAATGAGTTGGGATGGAAAATACACGGAATATTTAGAACCACTACTGATAATTTTGTAAAAAGTTTGGGTGAGAGTGCTGCTAGACGAATTTTCACCACTTAAAAAAGAAATAATATGTGAGGCCGCTTCAATTCTAAATTGCTCGGGATCAGAATTTTCATTACTTTCCACTAGCCCCATAAGATAAAATAGTGCCATTTCTATATCTTGCTCAGTAAGCGCTAGGAAGAGCAGCATTAAGCGTTGTTTAAGCTCTCTTGATATAACACCCATCATGCCAAAATCAAGGTAGCAAACTATATTGCCATTTAATGCCCAAACATTGCCAGGGTGGGGATCGGCATGGAAGAAGCCATGTGAAATTGGAGGCAAGAGACAAGCTCGAGTGCAATGATCCATGAGCTCTTGGTGATTAAATCCCTGCCGGGAAAGATTGTTCATATCTCCCATCCTTGTGCCGGAGATAAATTCCATGGTGAGAACTTTTGAAGTGCTGTAATCCCAAAAAATTTTAGGAATTTTTATTCCTACTTCTTGACGGAAATTATATCGCATAAGATCGGCATTTCGACCTTCAGTGATATAATCGAGTTCGCGCTTCATCGATTTTTCAAATTCTTTAATTGCTTTGGTTGGCCTGTAATTTCTGACTTCAAGAACATGCTTTTCCAGCAAGGCCGCAATTTTGTGTAGAAGTCGTAGATCTGTTTGAATCAAGGGCGTAATGTTAGGGCGCTGGACTTTTATTGCAACTACTTCTCCGGATTTTTTTAGTCTGGCGCGATGAACCTGGCCAAGCGAAGCAGATGCCAAAGGGGATTCATCAAATTCACTAAACGCATCACTTAAGAGAGTTTTTAATTCAGTCTCTATAATTCTTTTAATTTCATGAAAATCTACTTGAGGGGCATGTTCTTGGAGCTTTTTAAATTCCTCTACGTATTCAGGTGGAACGAAGTCGGGGCGCATGCTTAGAACTTGGCCAAGCTTAATAAACGTCGGCCCTAGCTTTTCAAAAGTAACTCTTAGCTGTGTGGGGTAGTCATGAGGCGGGCATCTTTTCCCCATGGCAAAACATTTAATCCGGCACCATAAGGGGGAGCACCAATTTAAGCCTAGATTTTTAATAATACGGCCCAATCCGACTTCTATCAAAGCTGAGATGATTTGGCGCAATCGTAAAAAATCTCTAATCAAGTTCATGAAACCACTTGTTCAATCACCAATAATATTAAACCTTAAATGTATAAGTCTATGCTGTCTTGACGCAGACCGAGTTTTATTAAGGTAAAAGGGTTACGGAACTTTTCTTTAGTTATAACCATTTCGCGCTATAACTACACGATTTTACGTGGTTCTTTCTCTCGGAAGTGAGCTAACGAAATGGTCTTATTTAGACGATAAGACATGAGGTGAAAAATAGAAAATGATGACAAAAATAAGTAGATCTATTCTTGCAATGTGTATGTGCTGTGCTTTAAATTTTAAAGCTTTGGCAGTAAGTGATTTGCCACCTAACTTTAAGCAATTAGAGTCGCAGGCACTTAAGTATCTGGATGATAAAAAAATTGATAACGAGAAACGCTCGGCACTCTATCTTCTGGCCGGCCGCGAGTTTTATAGTTACGGGCTGCTTGACAAGTCTGAGGAATATTATCTCAAGGCACTAAATTTGAATAGCTCTGGCAAAAAGGCCGAAGCCTACATCAACTTGGTGGCGATTGCAGTCGATAATGGGAATAAGGACAAGACACTTAAGCGTTTTAATTCTGCTGAGAAATATTTCAAAGAACATTCCAATGAGAAAGATTCAGGTGTCAGTTTGTGGTTAAAAACTATGGACCGTGTGCTACGAACTCCAGGCAAGGGAAGCTATCGATATACAGGATTATATGGACACTATGCCGCTCTCAGTGACTTGCGAAATTTTATCGAGAAAAGGCAATATGCTAAGGCCTTGTCCATTTTAAATCCCACTTCCATTTCTGAGGCCTCTTCACCTGTCGTACTCATTTCCTATGATATATTACGGGTATTGGTACACGGCAAAGTGGAAAAGAAAACTTTAAAATGTGTACCTATTCAAGAAAAGGCCGCAATCGATGACAACGGTTATACCATACAAATTTGTGGCATCCTTCAGGATTACTTGCAATCGAAAAAGATTTCACCTGAACGCCTATCTAAATTAGAAAAATATTTATCTGCAATTCACAGGGACAAGACGTATTTATTGGCAGCAATAAAGGATCTGCAGTAGATGAAGGTATATGATAAAATTCGCTCATTTATTTTAGCCATGGCGTTGTTGCTGACAACTTTTCTTTTTCAGGGTTGTGATCAAGGCGCCTTGGGCTTCGTCGAGGCACTTCATAATATAGTGGGAGGCGCTTCAGACCTGCTAACTTCATTTCATAATTTTGCAACTGGAAATACCTGGGCGCAATACAAGGAAAAAACGCAAGAGGCTAGAAGACAGGCAAGCATCAGTCCCTCTCGCATGTGCGTGGCCCTTGACCACTCTTCGGGGCAACTTTCCTCTTTGCAGGTGGATATGGACCATGTGCGCGATCGCTTTTGTACATGCAAGGCCTGGGGAACTTGTGGCAAAGGAAACTGTTCATGCGATACCCTTTGTCCTGATAATTTTGAGATACTCAATCGCGGCGGGCAAGAAATGGGGCCGACAGATAAAGAAGACTTTGTAATTCGCAATAACGCTCAAGATTTCGCTGGTGTGCATAATATGACCGGAGGACTTTGCTGGGGGCTGGCCGCTATGAACAGCCGCTTTAATCATTTGGCATTTTTTCAACCGGCAAAGCCGAAGCCTACCTTTCCAGACGCTGAAAGCCGTGGACGATACTATCGCTATATTGTTGACTCGATCAGAAATAATTCACCCTTAGATATTGACGGGTTTTCCAATCTCAAAGAATTTTCGAGTGATACTCAAATTAGAGAAATTTTAGCGGATGTTATTGGGCATGAATGGGGTCGTCAGGCCATAAGCTTTCAGGGAATTAGTTCCATTTCAACATCATCGCCACTCGATAGTGAGGATGCTATTTCTCTAGTTAATGATCTTAAATATCGTACAGAAAATTTTCAGACTCCCAGCTTGTTATTTAATGTAAAAGGCGACGCCGCAGGTTCGGCCCATGTAGTTTTAGTTACAGAAGTTCGAAATGGGCCTAATGGAACAAGTATTCTTTGTATTAAGGATAACGCGATGGCGGCGATAACGAATAACAATTGTGGCAATCAGATGATAGTCGAAAGATCTAGTGGCAAAATTACCTACAAGTCAACAGGAAATGCAGATGAGGAAGTGGGGTTTGCCCAGATTGCTCACAATGAAAATAGCGATGTCGTCTCGCAGATCAATGCTTTACGTGCAAGGTGCCTGGCAGATAAGTCCGGTTGCTATAGATCGATTTTTCAGCAAGAGACCATGGATATACCAAGAGATGTATTCTAGAGATATGTTTTAAGTCTTTCAGGTGAATCCTTTATTCAATTGGATTTACCTGAAAGGTTATAAGGAAGACTATCTGTTATTCAGCGGCTGGAGCAGGAGCTTTTTTCTTGGCGGGGGCCTTAAGTAGACCTTCTGCCATAAGGATTTTTATTTTTTCCTCTCCTGTCACCCACTTACGATTGGCACCTTTAACTGCATATCTGCCAGAGCGCTTTTTTAAAATCACAAAGGTATCTGTTTTTTTTACAACATTGCTTTCAACTTTTTTAGGAGCGGTTTTTTTTGCCTTTGGGGCAGTCGCTGCTTTAGTTGTTTTAGTTTTTTTAGGTGCCGCTTTTTTTGCTGCTGGGGCCTTTGCTCCTGCCATAAGTCATCTCCATGCTAAGTTTCTAATAAAGGAAAATATCATGGCAATATGGCATACAATCGTCAATGGCATACTGTGCAATTATGCTCTATACTTATCGCATACTTGAAAAATAGCTAATTTTTTTTAAATATAGAGGTTAGGAGAAACGCGTCATGCAATATTCCGAGTCGGCCCAACGGGCCCTAAACATACTTAGAGATCCGACTCATTTTGAGTGGTATATAGTGCCAATTTTTGCCATTGTTCTCTATTTTTATTTTTTAGAGATCAAACAGAAAAATTGGAATGTAGTCTATGCTGGGCTTGCATATTATGGGATCGAATGGCTGGGAGAAATCGCAAATTCGTTGTGGATGTATGTGTCTGGCTACGCACCACTGTGGGGAGAACCAGGAAAAACCGCTTATTTAATTTTAGTTGGAATCAATCTTGAAACGACACTAATGTTTTCAATTTTTGGTTTGGCGATTGCCAAATTATTGCCAAACGATCCAAAACTGAAACTTTGGGGCCTACCTAATCGTGCAGTGGTGGTCTTAGGCCTTTCATTCTTTTGTGCTTTGGTTGAAACGATTTTAAATAAGTTTGGCGCTTTGACTTGGGATTACTGGTGGTGGGGATGGCCACATATTTGGTCTGTCATCCTTTTTGCATATGCCCCCGCTTCTGCTTTTGCCGTCGTTATTCACGATATGCAATCTATGTCAAAAAAAGCATGGATCTTGCTTGCAGTCTTTACTTTGGATGTGATTCTTATGGCAATACTTATTCCTCTAGGTTTAATTTAGATACTAGGTAGATACTAGGTACGTGATACTTTTTTGTTGTGCAGAAGCCAACAAAAAAGTATCACGTACCTAAATGATTTTGAGTGCGGATTGACGAGCGACTACGAAGTGAACGCTGGCTTGAGAGCGGTGGCCTTCGTCAACCAGGCAGGCCATGAATCGCATACGAAATTGTGAATAATTTTCACCACAAAATTCTTGCAATCCTTGCATGCGATTTAGTCGCGCCTTCCAAGCATCCAGGATGGCAGAAGGCGCCGGGCCTTTGAAGCACAGTTCTCGGTCCGGTAGTGTTTGCGCTAATTCAATATCAAGTCCTGCCAATTCGGCATAGCTTTTGAGTTTTTCTCCCATCATAAAGTCGTAATGTCCTTTCGTAAGGCTCTGGGAGTAATATTGTGTCAATATTTTTTTGGCCCGCTCGTCCATAGGGGAGTGAGCAAAAATATCACTGGCCTCGACCATGGCAATCCAGCCGCGTGGGCGTAGGTATTGGCACCATTTTTTTAATTGGGCATCAAGATCAGGAAAATAGGCAGCTGAAAATGATAGCAAAATTCCATCAACTTGCGGGAGAGACAATGTAGATAGATTGCTGAGCTCACAGTGATAGTAAGTTATATTTGTACTTTCTTGTTGCTGTGCTTGTGTGATTAGCTCCTGAGATCCATCAATGGCAATGACCTGGCAGCCGAGGGCCGCTAGGTCTCGTGATTGATCACCTATGGCACATCCCAGGTCGAGGACAACTTGACCCTTTTTTTGCGGCAGTAAAGAATAAACAGTCTTCCAATCGCGCCATTTATATTGCTTTTTGTATTCATCAGCCAGTGCCATGAAAAATCCTTACTCAATTATCCCGATCATTTTTCTAAGCGGCTTTTTTACCAGGGAAGTAGATGATGTTGTCCATTTGATATCTTTTGCTACATTCAGAAATATCTTTTTTTAAAATGACAGCTTTAAAGGCCTCATCGATTGCCAACCATCTTGCTCTTAGGTCATCAGGTACTTTAACTTCTTCAAATGCCATTTTTAAATATTTTTCACGCAAGGTCCACATTTCTTCATCCACATAAATATGAGGATGAGCATCTTTGGGCGTGCGCCCGCAGTAGCGTTTTGGCCCACCTAAGGCCCCAACTATAAAGTCAGTTTGTTGCGAAGTAATAATTTTTTGGTCTATGACGCTAAAAACATTTTTAAGCCATTCGTCCTTATAAACATGCTCATAGAATGCTTGATTGGTATTAAATACTATGTCGTAGAGGGTTTTTTCATCGTAGCTTAATGCCATACAAGCTTTTCGGTTGCCTAAGAGAAAAATTTTATTAAATAATTATGGAGAAATATAAAATGAACGTATTTACTCGGCTATTAGGCGTTGCTACTTTCTTTTTTCCAGAATGACATTCATGGGGAAGCCAAATACCGCCTGGGCAAACCATAACAGACGGCGCTTTGCCAGATTTCTGAAGGCATTAATTTTCCAAAAGCGAACAATGAGTCTGGCCAGGCCAGAAAACCGGGTTTCGGGATGAATAACCGCATTTTTTAGTTTTTGATCATAGTAATCACTAAATAGGTGGGTCGCCTTAAGTTGAGATTGGCGAAAAAGTTTATTGTAATGCCAGATGCTGTACTCATTTTCGTTTATGTGATCGTGCCTAACAGCAGTATATTTTCCGCCCAGCTTTTTTAATAGTCCATCTGTTGGGTCGTTAATCATTAGGCACTGGCCACCAGGACGCAAGACGCGGTTGATTTCTTGCACTAATAAATGAGGAGTATTTGAATGATGGCTGGTGGCAGAAATGAGAACGACGTCTAGTGAGCTAGAGGCAAAGGGAAGTTCATTCATATCGGCAATAACCTTGATCGGCCAATCGTGAAAGTCTTTCAAATTGGAGTAATTGTAATGAATATTGAGAGAGTAGCATGTGGCACCTTTTGCTTGAAAATGGCGCAGAAAGTGATAGTCATATTGGGCGCCAATTTCTAACACATGCGCCTGCATGATTGGTACTTTTTTTTGAACCAGCTTAAAGGCCTGTTCAAAGTTCATTTGGGTCTGTTGATAATATTGGTTATGTTCATTCGCGGTCTTTTTTGCCAAATCATCATACGTTTTAAGATCGGGGTTTTCTTTAATTTTGAAATTATCCAAATCATCAGGTTGGTAACCATTTTCCACTGCCATACCACGCAGCTCTTTGACCGTGTCTGGTGAAGGACGGTATAAAAAATCAATAATATTTTTATTTATTGGAAATGAATGAGAGCAATGAGTGCATTTTAAAGCATTTGTCAGAATCTGGAAGGAAGCATCTTTTTGACAGTTGATACATTTTAAATGAGACGTATCTAAGGCTATATTCTCAACCATTTTATAATTTTCCATTTTATAAATTATAATGCCCATATGCGGCCATTTCTATAAGGTAATACCTTCCAGTTGTTGGGTAAAGTTAGAGTATAAATTGGGAGGGATTTAAAAAATATAGATTAAAGTACAGCAATCAATATTTGATCACTGTACTTTAAGTTAACTAGTAAAAAGCGCTAATACCTAGTGCAATATTAGTCTGAGATCGTTTATCTTTATCTACATCAGCTACGCTAGTACCAACTTGATCTTCTTTGTATTTGACGCTGCTGTAATTTAAATTAGCGGCAAAATCAACTTTATCTAGAGGCTTGAACCAACGAGACAACATCAAATCAACTCCCAGGTGAATGCCAAAGGGTTTTTTGTATGTTACTTCATTGTTACTAAGGTCCTTGTTGGAAAGCTTGTGCTGACCTAAAAAACTTACTGCACCTGTAAAGGAAACCATTTCATAGGTATAAGAGCTACCAAGGCCAATAAGATAGCCACTGCCTTTTAAATTTTGGTTGTTGACTTCACTCGGTTCAGTATTTTGCCCAACGCTTCTATATGACAGGTAGGGCGCTACCAGTACATCCCAAAAACGATATCCAGGCATGGCGGCAAGCTCGAGCATGTTAGTGTCGCGCTCTTTTATTGAGCCGGATTCATTTTTCATTTTTCCCATACCCCAGCTGATACCACCTTTAGCTGAAAATCCACCTAGGGCGTCAGCAGCAGAGCTGGAAAATGAGAAAAGACATAAGCTGGTAACAATCAATAATTTCTTCATATTTCTTTTCTCCTATCGAAACTTAAACGTTGGCTGATTCATTTCACAATATGATCCATTGTCAGTTACTTTGTTTGTCCCATCGACAACGAAAACTCCAGCTGAAGTGCCGTTTACAACAAAGGGGTTGATCAGAGTAATACCTTGAGTGGTTCCTCTCTTAAACGCAGAGTTGGTGTTAGGAGAGTCAGTATGAAGATAGATAGATACTTTGTTATCTCCAATATTGGCAGCAGTAGGAGGATTGATGCCGGTACAGTTGTATGTAGTGGTCGTGGAGCCAACTAATTGGTCTGTCGCATCGGCATTGTCTGAACGGCAGACATCTGAAAAATATTGGGTACCGGCAATGCAGCGAGTGCCATCGTTAGCGACAGGACGATACTTAATAATATCACTCATGGTGATGATAACGCAGTGGTAAGTACCATCTGGAATATTGCCGCCACCTAGGATAGGGCTAGTTAAAAAATTAGTTTCAACTCCGTCAGTTGAATTGAAAATCACCAGTGGGTTAAGACAGCTAGTAGATTCTGCTACTGCTACCTGGTAAACTTTCATCAACAGTTCAGATGGGTTTGTGGTAGCAAAAGTATTTTGTGAACTCACAAACAAAACGAGAAAAAGTATTGTACTTATAAATTTCATAAATCCTCCTATTAGCTACCAGCACCAGAAATAATAACTTTTCCTCCGACCCCTTTGCCCCCGCTTTTGCCGCAGCTATAGACGAGTAGAAGCGAGAGAATAATGAGTATTGATGAAATGGAAAACTTCCATATTCTTTTCATAACGACCTCCAATTTTTATCTGTGGGACTATTATACATATGAAAATAGTGAAATCGAGCATTCATAAGGAATGGAAGAAATTGCTTAATCAAGTACGGAGGTCAGGTAAACCCAGCAGCAAATTTATCCGATAGCATCTTTACCACTTTGGCGGCTACGAATGCGATAGGCCTGCTCGATCGGTAGAACAAAAATTTTCCCATCGCCCAATTGACCAGATTTACCGGCCTCTAAAATCGCATTGACTGCGACCTCAACAAATTCATCATTAAGTGCAATTTCAATTTTAATTTTGTTAATCAAATCTACCTGTATTTCAATCCCTCGATATGATTCGGCGATCCCGTCTTCATCACTATGACCATATACGTCTGAAACGGAGAATCGCTTGATGCTATTATCATAAAGCGCCTGTTTAACAACTCCCAGTTTATCAGGTTTAATATAGGCAATAACTAGTTTCATGACTCTCTCCTTAGAGCTAAGTTACTTAGTTGTGTAATAAGCTTCCATCCCATGTTCTTCAATGTCCAGACCTACATATTCTTCATGCTCGGTGACCCTTAGACCAATGCTATGTTTAATGGTGATAAATAACAGGCCACCCATTCCAATTCCCCAGGCAAAAGCAGCAGAAGCTCCGATAACTTGGCTGATAAGTTGATTGATTCCTCCACCATAAAAAAGACCGGTGCTATGCTCTGCAATTCCCAAAGCTCCTTCCGCGTTAAAAAGACCGCATGCCAGAGTGCCCCAGATGCCGCAAACGCCATGAACACTAACAGCTCCAACCGGGTCATCAATTTTAAGATATTTTTCAATGGCAATAACTGACAAGACAACAAAAATGCCAGCTAGAAATCCGATTATGAGAGCGCCATTGGGTGTGATGCTATTGCAGCCAGCGGTAACGCTGACAAGTCCGGCCAAGACACCGTTAAGAGTCATAGAGGCATCCGGTTTTTTAAACAATATCCATGCCGTAAACATGGCACCGAGCGAGCCCGCTGCTCCTCCTAAATTAGTTACAAAGGCAATGCGACCAATTGAAGCAGTTCCAACGGTAGTGCTGCCAGCATTAAAGGCAAACCATCCAAACCATAAAATAAAAACACCGATGGCAGCTAAAACGATATTGTGACCGGGAATGGCGCGAGGATTGCCATTGATGTCAAATTTGCCTTTGCGTGGTCCTAAAAAATAAGCACCGGTGAGCGCCAGCCAACCTCCAATAGAATGAACAACAGTACTTCCAGCAAAATCACAAAAAGCGCCAGTTGGTAGGGTCTCTAGCCAGCCCTTGCCATCAAGTAAGCTGCCCCAGGCCCAGGATCCAAAGACCGGATAGATGATGGCCGAAATAAAAAAACTATAAATTAAATAAGCTACAAATTTTGTACGCTCTGCCATGGCGCCAGACACAATTGTGGCCGAGGTGGCAGCAAAAACAGTTTGGAAAATAATGAAGGTGTAGTTCCAGTGCTCACCAGTGGTGCCTGAAAGATAAAAATGTGTAGTTCCAAAAAAACCATTGCTCTTGCCAAACATAAGTCCAAATCCCAAAAGGTAAAAGGTCAGTGAACCGATGGAAAAATCCATCAGGTTTTTCATCACAATATTGACGGCATTTTTAGCGCGGGTTAGTCCAATTTCGACGGTGGCAAATCCCGCCTGCATAAAAAAAACAATAAAGGCTGCCAGGCATGTCCAGACGACGTTTAAATTGGTTTGGCTGGCGACGTCATCTGCTGATTGTGCTATTTGAGGCAATAAAAAAAAAAGTAGTGGTAAAAAATTGCGCAACCAGTAGGTAAATTTGTTTGTCATCGCACATCCTTATTTTAAATGACTTTAAAATAATAAAGTAATTGCGATGCCTTCACTATAAGAGCTTTATAACAGTTTCTGTCAAACGGGTTCCATCACACTTTTATTGCCGTAACTACTTGCGACAAGAAAAGTGTGATGGAACCTTCTAGGAGTAGTGGTCGTCGACCATTTTTACGATAGAGGCAACAGAAAGATAATTTGCTAGATCGCTGGGCTTAAGTTCTTTAGATTCATCTAAAGCGGGCAGCCATTCTTTTAATCTTTTCTTGGCCTCAGTTGTGAGTAGCCCTTCCTTGACGCCTTCTTCATCCGAAAGGCCCAGGCGCTTGAGAAAATTAAAATCCTCTTTTTGTAAATTGATATTAAACTTTTCTTCTAAATGGAACATAATATCCATAACATCTAGGGAGTCGGCACCCAATTCCGAGATGAGCAAGCTGCCTGCATTTATGTTGGCAACGTCTTGTGCCAAACTATCCGCCACACACTCAATAACACCACTGACTAATTCTTCATGACTTGGCTTACTCATATATTTTCTCCTTTTATAATAGTAAATAACCGCCATCAACGGGGATCATGGCGCCAGTAATTCCTGAGGCATCACTGGATAATAGAAATCTCACTGTTTTGGCAACTTCTTCGGCGGTAATTAGTCGATTAAAAGGTACGCGCTCTGATGGGTTGTCTCCAGTTGCATCCATGCTTTGTTTCAGCATTTCACTCATGACAGGGCCAGGTAAAACGCAATTGACACGAATTTGTCGTTTGGCAACTTCTGCTGCCAGAGCTTTGACAAAACCTTCAAGTCCGGCCTTGGCTGCAGAATAAGCACTATGGCCACGAATCATTCTATGGGCCGAGACTGAGCCTAAGTGCACAATGCTACCAGATCTCTTTCGGATCATATTTTTGCAAGCTAAACGCGTGAGGTGAATGGCCCCCGTCAGATTGACATTAATTTGTCGTTCAATATCGCTACTTGCGAGTGAAATCAACGGGCCGGCGACATTAATTCCACTGGCGTTAACTAGGCCATAGAGGGAATCCAGCTGGTCTTTATGCTGCTCAAAGGCCTGATCTAATTCGGAGGCAGATTCCATGTTCAGTTTTAAGCAGCTTGCTTGGCCACCTTGCGACTTGATTTGTTCGGCCAAAATTTCTGCCTTGGATTGATTGCCATGGTAACCAAGTATCACTTGAGCATGCTTTTTTGCACATTCCATGGCGATGGCCTGACCAATGGATCCTGAGGCACCGGCAATAAGGATGGTTTTAGACTTAAGCATTAATTCTCCCACCGTCCAACTACCAGGGAGCCATTTTGCCCGCCAAATCCGAAGGAGTTTTTTAGGATATAGTTTCCGTGAAATGCAATCGGATTGTTAAATATATGGTGAAGTTCACAACCTGGTGCAACTTTTTTAAGATTTTTGGTGGCATGCAATTTATTTTCTTGAAAGGAAAGAATGCAAGCAACAGTCTCGACCGCTCCAGCAGAAGAAATGCCATGGCCAATGAGTGACTTTGTAGCGAAAACAGGAACTTCCTTGTAGCGGAGACCTAGAAGAGATCTAATTGCTTGGGCCTCGGCGGGATCATTTTTGGGGGTACCTGTCCCGTGGGCATTGATTGCAGAGATATCCTGCGGGCGCAGACCCGCGGCAGAAAGCGCGCGACCCATGGATTTTAAGGCACCTGCTCCCTCAGGGTGGGGATCGCTGATGCTGTAAGCGTCCAGGCTATTTCCATAACCAGCAATGAAACCTAAAATTTGGGCCCCTCTTTGTTTGGCATGTGTCTCATTTTCAAGTACTAAAAAACCTGCGCCTTCTCCAATAACAAAACCATCACGTTCTTCATCAAAAGGCATGGAAGCGGTTTGAGGCGTATCATTTTTTGTCGTCATGGCGGTTATGCGACAAAAGCCGGCGATACCCATGGGATTAATCATGGAGT
>Ga0210057_1003030_pt1 | contig 23448 bp, 25 predicted proteins | sample CryGeyCG2114_010_2_FD_183968 | JGI IMG/M metagenome (GOLD analysis project Ga0210057, IMG submission 183968) | Groundwater microbial communities from aquifer - Crystal Geyser CG10_big_fil_rev_8/21/14_0.10 (SPAdes) (version 2) | ecosystem: Environmental > Aquatic > Deep subsurface > Groundwater ...
CCGCCATTATAGGCAGCCAAAGCCACCTCAGTATTGCCATGATATTGATCCAAAAGTTCCTTTAAGTAAAATGAGCCAAAGCGGATATTGGTCTCCGGATCATAGAGTTTGTCTGGCGTATAACCTTGATAGCCCATTCTCTGGGCGATGGCATTGCCGGTGGCTGGCATAATTTGCATGAGACCCCTTGCGCCCACCCGGGAAGTGGCCTCGGGATTGTAGTGGGATTCCTGAAAAATAACCGCTGCCACAAGATAGGGGGAAATATTGTTTTCTTTGGCGTATTTTTGGATTATATCTTCATAAGCCAAGGGATACAAAACCCCACCCCAAACTTTGGGGAAATAAAAATAGATAATTACACCTAAAAGAAGGACCGACAACCCAATAATAATGCCTTTTGTCAGCTTTCTCATTTCCCTCATAATATCAGATTTAAAAACCCTTGACAAATGATAAAAAATATGATATTTTTGAAAGGATAGAGAGATAGGTGGTGAGGAAAGTGTATGTAGCCATCGTCCAGATGCAGGATGGAACGATCCATAAGATTCCTACTGGTAATTGCCGTAATCTCGAACTGATAGGAAGAAACCTACATCAAGAGTATAATGGTCAGTTGGTCAATTGGTGGCTGCTGCCACTTAATAATCTTCAACGGATAGCCAATTTGATTTGTCGGTTGGAAATTGAACCAATTCTCCAAGCGCCCTTTCCAAAACTGATTGAAATGGTGGGGTTTTCTCAAGCCGGAACAAAACGGCTGGCCCAAATTCTTGAGGGAATAACTCAACTGGAACAATACTATCCCAACGCCCAACTTGGCCCCAAAATCACTGATATCTTCCGCGCCGCCCTCATCGTCCAACTCATAACTACCCCTACTGTTCCCTAACCCCGACGGTTCCGCCAGCTAGCGAATGGTGGATATCGGGGTTTTTTGATGCATCAAAAAAATCAAGAAAAAAACAGGCATTGCGGCCTGTTTTTTTCTGCTGGTGCCGGGGGCGGGACTCGAACCCGCACGGGCTTATTCAGCCCACAAGATTTTAAGTCTTGCGTGGCTACCGGTTACACCACCCCGGCATAATAAATAAAATCAAAAATCAAAATGTAAAATTCAAAAATATAATTCAAAATTTTTTAATTTTTAACTTTTAATTTTAAATTACAATCTTCCACCCCTTCTTTTCTATCATAATCCTTCCCGGTATTATAAATCCAGCCGCCTTTTTGTGACCGCCACCACCAAAAATCTCAGCCAAATGTGCCATATCAATATGAGCTTCTTCTGTCCGTAAACTGGCCTTTACTCCTTCCGGCGTCTGGGAAAATAATATCGCTCCCTTTACCCCTTCTGTGGCTGCCATCAAATTGGCCAGCCCTGATAGAGCTGATTCTTCCTCGCCCGCTTCTTGTAAATCCTTGGCCGATATTGCTGAAATTAACAGTCCATAACTGTTTTTTTGCGCCCGCTCTAATACCTTGCCCCAAATTTTCAAGGTGGAAACTGATTTATTCAAACTTATATTTTCCACAATTTCTGGCAAACGCGCCCCACAAGATAAAAGTTGAGAGGTAATTTTTAGGGTTTGTGGCGAGATATTGGCATGTTGGAAGCCGCCAGTATCAGTATATAAACCAGTCAAAAGACCCGTTGCCATTAAAGAATCAATTTTTATATTCAGTTGACAAAGCAGGCCGTAAATAATTTCCGCCGCTGAAGATACATTATAATCGAAAAGATTGATTGTGGCAAGGCGGTGGATGTCATTTTTATGGTGATGATCAATATTTAAAAGGGGCCGGTGAGTGTGGGTAAAATCTTTCAGCCGCTCTGAGAAGCCAGTTCTCCGCAGATCTCCGCAATCAATCAAGATGACATTTTCAAAATCGCCCAAAAGGAAATCATGGACAATTTTTTGCTCTTTGATTAAAAAATCAAAAATTGCTGGCAGGGGATCGCGACAGGCCAAAAGGGCTTTTTTGCCCATTTTTTTTAATCCCAAAACCAAAGTCAGGGCGGAGCCAACAGCGTCGCCGTCTGGATCAATATGAATAATAATTAGAAAGTTATCTCCCCGTTGCAAAAATTTGAGTGCGTCTATCATTTAATAATAACCAGTTGGGTATTCTCCGAGATTAGATTTTTTTTGGCAACTTTTAAGGTTGACTCTTCCTTTTTGGGCCAGCCGCCTTCTTTTGCCAACTCCTCCAACTCGTGACAAAATACCGGTATGGCAATTTTTGGTTCAATTTGGGAAATTGTTTTGACAGCGGCGGAGACGGATAAAGTATCCTTGCCCACTGGAATCAGCAAAATATCAGTATCATTAATTTTCTCCAGTTGGTCATCGCTCGGTGGCTCTTTGAGATGATCTAAAAAGCAGACGGTTAAATCCTCACTTTCAAAGATAAAAATACCAGATGACTGGCCTGTGGCCATAACATCAGCCACTTCATATTCGCCGGGACCAGATAAAATAACATCATTTATTTTAATAGCATCATCAAGATGAATGGTGGCTTCTTTAGTTTTAATCTCATAAAGATTGGGTTTGGGTTGTGTAATTTGCATAATCATATTTTAGCAAAAAAATCCCCCTTTGGGAAGGGGGAAAGAGATTAGCAATAATCACCATTTGCGCTGGAAGGTCCTGGTAGCAAGCAACTGCCCGTCAACATAGGCACGTAGAGTGTACTGGCCGGGCGGATACAAAATCCCATATATCTTGTTCCAGTCCACCCACCTAAAGCTACCGCCAGGAATTTCTCGCTTTTGACTAAACCAATACTCGCCGCCGGGAATATACCACCTTAATTCATAGTGATGATTACCGGATGGAAGAGAGGCACAGACATAAGCATAGATGCATTCAGTCATATTAAAAACATCTGTTGGATAGCGAGGTCTATCGGTCGGGAAGGTGCCCTTGTCGTATTCGTAGGGATCATTGGCTCCGATAACGATTTTAATCCAAGGGGGTGGAGGAGGGGAAGGAGTGGGAATTGGCGGCCGATCAAGGATGACAAACTGAAATTGTGGCCCCATAACCTGACCGGGCGAGTAAATACACAGGGTATGCAGGCCTTGAGACAGTTCTGGCAAACGGAACTGATAGGAAAGCGTGTTAGTAGTCAACGGCACGATGATGTGTCTTTGACTGGAACCTGGCAGCTCTACCCCATCCAGTAAAAGTTTTATCTCTTTGTCAGCAAGGAGAGGATTGGGCCAAACGATGCCAAAGGATATCTTTATTGGTTGTTGATCGGTATAAATCTCGTATTCTTCATCTCCCAATGGGTAGAAGCCGGCAGGTGTGGGAAAGGAAATATTCTCAACTTTTCCACTCCAGGCCGAGGCATAACTTTTGCCAGAAAGAATCCCGTTGATGAGATCATTTCTATCAATCCCATCAGCCTGGATGAAAGTATAATTATGCTTTAACCCAACTTCTGTGTAATGCATATCGTTGCCGCAAGTAACGGCAACACCTGGCAAGAAGATATCGGGCCGCCAACGAAGAAACTGCTGGTACAAAGCCAGTTGGATTTCTTCCTTGGCACGAGGGGAAGGATGGAAGAATTCAATTGCATCAATGGGTGAAAAAAGTGGACCGTCGGCCTCGGGTGAATCAATGGTTTTGTAAGATGGAAAGTCAAAAGGCGGATTCCAGAGGGAAGGATGGGCAATAACAACGGCGATGGGCTGCTTTGATTCATCAAGACGGAATTGATCCCAAAGGATCTGGAGGACTGGTATTTCATCTAAGGGCCGATAGGGCAGATACCAATACTTGGCCGGAACAGACAAACCCGCATGAGGGTCCCCCTCTTGGTCTAATCCCAAAAGAAGCATGTGACGGGAGAGTTTATAGTCGCTACAGGGAAACTCAATGCCAGGGATTATTAAAGGTCGGCCTTTTGGGGAAAGTTCTTGGCAATGATAGACATAGGTATCATAGTAGTTAGGATTAGGATGACGGTGGGCTACAGGAGAGTGAAATTCAGGAAAAATGAAGTTGGCCCCAATGGAATGGTCGACATCTTCGCCAAAACAATCCACATGATCAGTCATAAAAATGAAATCCAGGCCCAGTCGGCTACCTTCCTGCCAAATTTCATCCAAGCTGACTGAACCATCTGAGTAGGTGGAGTGGCAATGGATTATTCCCTTATACCACTGGGCAAGACAGGCAGAAGTTGAACAAACCAAAACTGCCAAAATAATCAGCACTGCGACCAACCAGACCTTGCGCATTTTGCCTTCCTCCTTTGAGTTGTCAAGGTGCGGGTTATCTGTAGATTGTTCTATAGAAAAAATCCCCCTTTGGGAAGGGGGAAGGGATGGTTTGGAGAGAAAGAAAAATCAGGGAAGGATAGTAAACCCGATCAACCCACTGCCCCCGCTGGTGGTCCCCTGATAACTCCACGAGCCCTGATAGACCCCAGTTTGGGCATCGCCGATATTAATCAGAGGCTCGTAATCCAAAAGCCAAGGGCCTGGGGAGTGACGGGTTTGTCTTTGAATGCTCTTGACCAGCTTCCCATCCGGCGAGTTAAGGGTAATCTCCAGACGGCCCGGTTGCTCAGGAGCTGGATAAATAATAAAACAAACGCAAATCTTGTCAGAAGGCGAGAGTTCTCCCTTGGAAAAACGGCCCTGGTAGGAAGGATAGAATAGATTATCTGCTTGTTGGCACCATTTTTCCAGGTCGGGATGGAAAAGACATGACCCTGCTCCGCTACAAGAACCAATCTGAGAGTTATCTGGTGGAAAGTAATCACGATGCAAAAAAACTGGTTCATCTACTACTTCCACCCGGTTTGGGGAGGTAACATAAAGCAACTGACCGGTGGAAGCATCACGAACAACCAGATTGTAGATATGCCAATCGGTCTGTCTAATCAAACGAAGCTCAAAAAAATCGTCCAGAAATACTTCCTCTTTGCCGGCCTCAACCGATCGGAAGGTTGTCTCCAGAAACTCGCCATCCCGCATCATCACTAAAGCTTTTTGACCTTGATGAAACTGGTTATTGCAAGTAATACGCACAACTTCAGAACCAACATATTGTCGCCTTGTCGGGCAACCGCCGAGAAAGAGCTGACCGCTATCTATTTTTACCCCCAAACGGCCGGCTGCTGTCCGCCCCAGACGAAAGGCCTCAATAACTGCCTCCTCGGCCTTTCTTGCCTCGGCTAAAACATCAAGCCGAAGTGGAATTGCTTTTCCTTCCAGATAAGGGATTTGAGAAGATGCTACAACGTAGGTGGTGTAAGAAAAAGGTTCTGACTGCGGACCCAAATGATAGTCGCAGTCAGAATAAAGAGTAAGGTGTCGACTAGGATCTTGTCGAAGATTTGTGAGCTTTTGGATGAGAAGATTTTCGTCTAAGCTCTCGTGGTTGCTACCAGGGTAGAAGAGACCAAAGCCATCGATATCCATCAATAACCCCGGGTCATAACGGTAATCAGACAATTCCCAAGGGGTTAGGCTGGCTTGTCCAACAGTAGTGGAATAAGGATGGGCAGCCAGAACCGGCAAATTACAACGCCGTAAAACCTGATGGACTTCTCCCAGCTCTATCCGGCCATTAGTATTTAAGTCCCATTTCTGGTTAGGATTGGGACCGGTGAAGCTAATGAAACCAGCCTCTATCAACGGCCTGATGCTCAAAACAAGAGTGTGGGCAACTGATTGGTCACCTTCCCGACTCCATGGGGTGGCTATTTCTGCTCCCGGTAAAACTAAAATCTTTCCGTTGGCAGTAATTTGATCACAAACTTCAAGATACTGCTTAACTCCCACCAGTTTGTAATTGGTATATTTATAACCCGCTTTATCGGTTGAGTTGATCTGCTCCAGATGGGGAGTGGCGACCATTATCTGGTAGCCCAGGGAGTTTAACTCTTCAGCCAACTGCTGGTAAGGAACAAAGCCATCCGAAAAGGGATCATGGATATGAACTAATGCTTTATACTGCCTTGACCAGCAATAGGCTGGTTGAGAGGAAAAAACAATCAACAACCCAACCAGAAGCAAGAGAGACAACCGTTTCATCCACCATTCCTCCTTCTATTTGTCAAGGTGTCTCCACCCATAGGGCGGAGCTGGTCGTCAAAACTGCTTTTTTAGGCAGTTCCAACGTCAATTATTTTTTGCTTTTGGAGACCTTGGTGGTTTTCTTGGTGGTTTTTACGACTTTGGTCGCTTTTGTGGTTTTAATGGTTTTGATGGTTTTGGTGGTTTTGGGAGCTTTGGCGGTTTCCTTTTTACTGGTCTCCTTACTTTTGGGTTTTAGGGAAATTTTATGGGCCTCTGGTTCAATAGCTAAAATTTCAAAATCATATTTTTCACCTTCTTTAAATAAATCTTCTGGCTTGGATTTATCTAAAACTGAAATATGAACTAATCCTTCTAAATTTTCTTTTAATCTGACAAAAGCGCCGTAAGGAGTAATTTTGGTCACTTCGCCTTTGACTTTATCGCCAACTTTTAGTTTTTTTACTTCTTCCTGCCAAGGATCTTTTTGCAACCGTTTGATGGAAAGTGATACTCGTGGCCCTTCAATGGCAATAACTTCCACCTCAACCTCATCGCCGACTTTATATAATTTTTTCAAATCCTCCACTCTATCCCAAGAAACCTCAGAAATATGAACCAGTCCTTCTAGCCCGCCAACATCAACAAATAAACCAAAATTAACTAAACCAGTTACTTTACCCTTTAATCGCTGGCCAATTTTAAATTGTTTAACTTTTTCTTCCTGTTCTTTATCACCGGCTGCTTTTTCAGAAAAAATTAGTTTATTTTGAGCTCGCTCAAAACTTAGCACTTTCACCGTTAAAAATTGGCCAACAAAACGCTGGAGCTTTCTTAAAATTTCACCAGTGTTGCCGCCAGGTACGCGGGGATAATGGGAAGGGGAAAGTTGGGACAAAGGTATAAAGCCTTCCATATCGCCATAGACCACCAAAAGCCCACCCCGATTAGCTTCTTTGACCATAACTTGCAGCGGGTCACCAGTTTCTAATCTATTTTGCAGGGTTTTATAAATCCGTTCTTTATCGGCTCGCCGCAACGATAATATCACCATACCATCATCATTTTCCTGAACGAGTACATAGGCCAAAATTTTATCACCCGGTGCAATATCAGAAATTGTTGTTGACATTTCCTTGGCCGGGATAACTCCTAAATTAAGTTTGCAGACATTAACAATGATACGGCTTTTGGAAACAGATAAAACTTCCACCTCTACCAAATCGCCTTGCCGGTAGGGGACAAGGTTAACACTTTGGGCTGCTTCATCTATTGTCAGCTCTTTAGTCACTTTCTCCTCTTTTTACTAGTTGGCAAATATTGAATAAATCTTGTTTGCTTTTGAGAATGTTTAATTTTGGTCGGCAAAACTCGGATAAAATAGTAGAGTAAATATCCTCCCCAAATAATAAAGCCGGCGACAAGCAAAGCCAACATTAGCCGGCTGGCAAGATAGGGGAGTGTTTCAAAGCGGAAAAAGAGCAAAACCAAACCTAATATACCAAAAGTTAGAAAAAAGTTCAATAGTTTTCCGCGGGTCTCAAGATAAGGAGGATATTTTTGGGAAAGATGTCCTAGCCACACCCATTCCCCTGCCCCAAAAATTATAAAAAAAACAAATATACCCAATAATATATATAATGTTTGGGTGGATGGCGCTGACGGATACGGATCAGCCAGATAATTCCAATCAAAAAATTTAGTAAAATCAAACATAATTTTTAATTTTTATCTTTAAATTATTTTTGGTGCCTGGGGGCAGAATCGGACTGCCGACACCAGGTTTTTTCCGCCTTCGCTAAAGCTACGGCGGACCAACCGAAGATTTGGTGCTGGGGGGCAGAATCGAACTGCCGACTCCAGGTTTTTCAGACCTGAGCTCTACCACTGAGCTACCCCAGCGAAGGTTGGCACACCTGTGCTCTACCACTGAGCTACCCAGGCGCTTCGATAAACTCATTCTTTATCTTAACTATTTTTATTGCTATTGTAAAGATATGAAAAGATTAAAAAATCTTTTTTTAGTCCTTTGGCCATGGCTTTTGGTCTATGGTATTTTATGCTGGATCTTGCCGCCCTGGCTTTTATTCAATCAAACCCCTACTGTCGGCGGTGATTTGGGCAGTCAAGGCGCCGCCTTATATTTATGGCTAAAACAGATTTTCCCCCATTTTTCTGGCTGGACTTTTTCCTGGTATTTTGGCATGCCGCTTATGGCCTTTTATTTCCCCATCCCCTTTTATATTGCCGCAATTTTAGCCAAAATCTTTGGTGGCGCCATTGGTTTCAAGCTGGCCTATATGGGCGGGGTTTGGCTGGCTCCTTTTTGTTTTTACTTTTTTGCTAAAAAAGCCAAATTGCCTATGCCTCAAACAGCCGTCCTCTTTTCCCTCTTACCGCTCTTTCTCAAATCCAATACTATTGTCGGCGGTTCAGTCCAATCAGTTTTTTGCGGTGAGTGGACTCATATGTGGAGCTTGAATTTTTTGCTCTTATTTTTGGGTTTTGCCTTGGCTCGGGAAAAATGGTGGCTGGCTGGAATATTTCTGGCCTTCTCTTTATCCAGCCATATTTTAACACTACCTTTTATTGCTATGGCGATTTTAGCAATGCTAATTTTAGAGAAAGGTAAAAACTGGCTTTATCTGCTGTTGGCCTGCCTTTTGGCTGGTGCGATTTTATCACCTTGGCTAATTCCTTTTGTTCGCTATCATCAATTTTCTGCCATTACTGGTTACGGTGGAGGCCAGGAACTTTATCGCTATTTATATCAAGACATTATCATACCAATTGCTGCTGCGCTGGCATTAATACAAAATTACAAACAAAAATGGGTTTGGTTTCTTTTAGTTATGACTTTATGGCCGCTCGCCCTTTGGCAATTTTTCCCACAAAATTATGGGATTTGGTTGGCCCGCTTTTTTGGCTATTTTTACTGGTTTTTATTTTTACTGGCAAGTCAGTGTTGGCTTTTCCAAAAATTTACCAAAATCAATTACGCCCTGGGCAGTCTAATTGTTTTGATATTTTTCTTTGCCGGTCTTTTAACTTCTTCCAATGGCGATTTAACAATGAATTATAAATATGCGGTCCATGCGCCAAAATATTCCGATGCAACTTATAGATTGATTGATGATCTTAATAAAAAATATTTGCCCGCCGACCTGTCCGCCGAAGATTCAGCGAAGGCGGGAGTCTTGGCGAAGGCGGGTCCACCTCGGTTGATTAATGAATATAATGATAGCGTTAATAATTTCCACTCGCCCCGCGGTTTTGAAATGTTGCCAATGTATGCACCCATTGATTATGTTGGCGGGTTGTATGTTGAGTCAGCTTTGTCGGCTGGAACGTTTTTCACCCTGCAGGCGGAGATTTCCGAGGCCAAATATCAAGTCGGCAATTATTTTCCAGCGCTCGTCAATTTAAATAATTTATCGGCCGAGGATGCCTATGATGATTTAAAATTTATGGGAGTAAAATATCTGGTGGCCAATAAAATGGCGTCTTTTTTTGAGGGAGAGCCGGCCAATTTTAAACTTTTGGAAAAATATGATGAGGATACGGTTTTGTTTGAAGTGATTGATACTGACCTAATTGTTTCGCCGGTTTTAACCCAGCCAGTTGTGCTGGCCTCTCAATTAACCCAGCACCAGCGCCAGGATATTGGGCTGAAATGGCTAGTGGAAAATCAAGAAATCCCGTTGATTTTTGGGCAGGGCGATTCCTCTTGGGCGACAATTCAAAACTACGATGAAATAAAAAATATGGCGCCTCAATCAATTACCGGTGCCGAGGATGTAAAGGTTGAGTACAAGATTGATAAAGATAAAATTGTAATTAAAACTAATAAACCCGGTCTTCCGCTCTGGGTCAAAGTTTCCTATTTCCCCACCTGGCAGGCAGAAGGTGGAAAGTTATATTATGCCGCACCATCTGTCATGATTGTGGTGCCAGAAAAAGAAGAAGTAGTACTCAAAATTTAATTTTTTACGAGAACTTTTTCAAAATCTTGGATAATAAATTTCTGGCCTTTTCTAATAACTTTATGTTCCTCTTTTTCCAAAAGTTTCCTCTGCGCCTCTACCCCACCGGGATATTTTTCGTTGATTGTGCCATCAGATTTTAGAGTCCGCCAGTAGGGGATTAAGGGCTTGCCTTGTTTGTGTAAATCCTCGGCTGCATTGGCGGAAATAACGGAAAAAATCCCACAAGTTATCGGGCAACCGATAGTGGCTTTGTGTTTTTTAGCAATCATCTTTCGTATTTGATTAACAGTAGTCAGTTTACCCTTGGGCACTTTGGCCATAATTTCATAAACTTCCCTGGGGGCCGGAATAGCCACAGTGCCGGTTCCCCACCTTGTTGTCAACTTCCCTTCAATTTTTTCTACTTTGGGCAGGCCATGGGTTTCATTTAATTTTTCGATCCATGTTTTTCGTTGGTACATATTTTTCCTTTTAATGGTGGGCGGTGGGGGATTTAAACCTCCGACCTCCTGCGTGTAAAGCAGGCGCTCTAATCGCTGAGCTAACCGCCCCTGGTGCCGAGGGCGGGACTCGAACCCGCACGCCCTTACGGGCACCACCACCTCAAAGTGGCGAGTCTTCCAGTTCCTCCACCTCGGCAAATCGCAATCTTCTCCTATATTATAGCAATTTTCCCCTGAAAAATAAACTACCTCTCAGCAAGTCTTCGATCCTGAGGCCTCAGACCGAAGGGCTGACGAGGTATTCCTTGCGGAAAAGTTTGTTTTTAAATAGGTTTTCAACCTCTTAAAAATAAAGAGATAAAAAAATGCCAGAGGTGGGATTCGAACCCACAACCCTTGCGGGACACGGCCCTGAACCGTGCGCGTATACCAAATTCCGCCACTCTGGCTTAATTTTGAATGTAATGAAAAATCAAGGTTCTCGCTCTAGGCGAGGTTCTTACTTCCTCCCACTTTTAATATACCACTTCTCTATAGTTCTAAAATGGTCGGCTAAGTTCATGCCAAACCCCATTTCCACCCCTTTGATTTTTTTAGAAATAATATAATTTTCTGAAATTTCGTCATAAAATATGGCCGGCACCTCATCTTGTAAAAGCTTTTGGAATTGCTGATAGCGTTGCTGTCTAAATATTTCATCAGAAGTTAAACGGGCATCCTCTAGCCATTTATCGGCCTGGCGGTTTTTGAAGCCAGACAAATTTTTGCCAGGTTCGTCAACTTGCGAAGAATGCCAAAAAGGCATTGGATCTAAATCTGGCGCGTAATCTAAACCGTAAAGGAGTAAATCAAAATTGCGCGGAGCAATAATCTGCTTTTGCAGCTCAATGCTGTTTTTATATTCCACATTAATTTTTACTCCCTGGCTTTCCAATTGGCTTTTTATTTTTTCTGCCAGTTCTTTGCACCAGGGCGCAGAATTGGTTACTAAATTTAAGGTAATGCTTTTATCCAGTTTTTCACCTTTGGCTAATTTCTGTCGTAAGGTCTTATCCTGCAGGGCACTTTTGCGCAGATTAAAAAACAACACCGGCCAGCGGGGCAGTTTCATCTCGTATAAATTAAATTTATCTTTATTGATATTATTAATATCCACTGCCCCCTGAATTTCACCTTTGGAAAGCGCCCGCTCAATTTCTCCTTTATCTTTATAAAATTTAAAAATTACTTCTTCTAAATAGGGACTGCCGGCCCAGTAGTCATGATTGGCCTTTAAAACAATTTCTTTTTTGGTTTTGCTTTTGACGATGAAAGGACCATCGGGAAAAAGTGGTTGAGTTAAAAAATAAAGAAGCTGACCATAAGGCTGAGTAAGAGAAATTTTGACAATCTTTGGCTCTGGTATCTCAATTTTGGCATTTTTCAAAAATGATTCTGGCAGAGCATTGGCCTCCAGCGATTTTTTAAGATGAAAAGTATAAACCCGACCATCGGGTGATATCTCCCATTTTTCTGCCAGCCCCGGGATAATATTGCTATCTTTATCAAGAGAAATTAAAGAAGATTTTGTAAGTCTACTAAGTGCCTCATCGGTTTTATCAGTAGAAAGCATCCCTTCAATATAGACGCCACCTGTTTTGGGTATATTACCGTGGTTTGTTATTACCATCACCCCCCAGATACTTAGAATTAAAACAAGAAAGGCGCAAGTCAACCCAATTTTTTCCCATAGGGCAAGTCGTTGGATAAAATTTTTTGCCCCTCCCAGAATTTGGGCAAAAGTTAAAATTTGAACCTCCTTTAGAGAACGAGGTTTAAAATGGCACTGACAAAAAATAAGACCGCTAAAATAATTGTTGCAATAAATAAAATTTTTTCAGCCCCCCGGCGGGAACGGTAAAATTCTCCCCCTCCGGCAAAGGCGCCACCCAGGGCTGTTCCGCGTTGCTGCAGAAGAATTACCAACATCAGTAAAACTGCTAAAATAATTTGAACAATTTTAATCCACATCATGACATCATCTATTATATGTCATTGGTAAAGGTTGTCAAGGGGAAAGAAAATATGGTAGAATTAAAAAGGAAAAATGAAAAAAATATTGATAATTATTTTAATAATCGTTGCCTTGATTGGAATTGTATATTTTGCTAATAATAAATACAATTTTATTTCTCCTGGAGATTGGTATTGTACCAAATTTTCAATAAATAATTGTCCACCGGGTTGTAAGATTAGCCCTGTTTGTGGTGGAAATGGTATGATTTGTGAAGCGATTGGTTGTTATTCCAAAAAACATTTTGAACAGATATATCAAAAATAAATGCGAGAGTAGTTCATCGGTAGAACGTCTCCTTGCCAAGGAGAAGGTAGCGGGTTCAATTCCCGTCTCTCGCTCCATGAAAAACCCGCCCTGGGCGGATTTTTTGTTTTCTTTTAAAAAGATCCCCCACAAGTAAGTCCTGTGGGGGAAATTGGGCTAGGCAGGAGCGAGGGAGAAGAAATAAGAACAGCTGGTGGAATCAATCTGTCTGTAACAACATCTTTGCCGATCAGGTCCTTCTCTTTGAGAATCCGATGGAGATCGTCAAAGGTATCAGCCACCGCAACTACCTGTTGGTGATAAATGGCGATCCATTTATCGGGGTGTTGCTGGCGTAAATTTCCACGGTGGCTCCAAAGATATTCCTGATCGCGCTCGAACTGTTTAAGGTTCCTTTGCTCTTCTGGCGTCAAAGGCAAAGTCTTCACCTCCTTTTGGTTCTAAGTAGATCTTAAGATAAATCCTTGTAAAAGTCAAGGGATTTATGGTAAAGTATTAGGAGAAGGCCTGGTGGCGGAGTTCCGCCTTCGTTCAATCTCATCAAGAATTAGATGATTGTTTCTCTTCTTGATATAAGGTTTCCTCGTTTTCACTCAAAAACCTTGTTACTCGCTACACTCGTAATAGATTGCACTTCGGCGGACAGGGGTTATGCAGCGGTCTGTCCGCCAAAATCGGCGGATTTCGCTGACGCTCAACAAAACTTAATGGCGTCGTGGCCGAGTGGTTAGGCAGAGGTCTGCAAAACCTCTCACCCCGGTTCGATCCCGGGCGACGCCTCCAAAGGAGAAACATGTCCAAAAAACATAAGAAAAAATTTCAAAAACAAAAACGAGCCCAACTTTTGTCTCAACTGGCCCAAGCCGAGGGAATCTCCAGTGAACCCGCCTCCGCCAAAGCTACGGCGGGCAAGCAAGAATCAGTGAGTAATCAACAACAACCAACCCAACCCCAACCAGTTGCCCCCTCACAACCAGTCATTCACCCACAACAAATCACCCCATCACCGCATGCTACTGTCACCGACCTAACCTCCCAAAGTTATATCCCTTTTGTCATTTCTGACATTAAAAAAACCGCCATATTAGTTGGCGCTTTAGTTGTTATCCTTATTGCCCTCTTTTTCCTTGATCAGAAATTTGACTTTTTATTGCCTTTGGCAGGAAAAATCAGTACTCTGTTGCATATTAAAATATCTTAAGGCGATACAACAATGGCAATTGCCATCTTGCCCTCTTCTCGTGGGATAATTTGCACTGAAATTTGGCGCTTATCTTTTTTGGCATCAATCATTTCCACGCCAGCAATGGTTTGATTTTTAGTCAATATCCAGTCACTTTGTGGCAATTTTTCTTTATAGAAAGCAGAAATTTTATCAATAGGATCAGTTGTTTCTAAAGATAAAGTATATACTCCATCAGGCGTTTTGTTGGAGGAAATTGGCGTGGCGCCAGTGTAAAGAGGAACATCAGTGGGGAAGCCGGCCTGCAAAATGACTTCATCGCCAGAGGGGGTGGTAGATGAGGTTAAAGCGGCTGTGGTGGTGGTTGAAGTTGAGGATGATTTGACAGCCGCCATTTTTTTCCAGCCAACATAAAAAGCTAAAATTATGGCAATTATGGCCAACAAAAAAATAATAATTGTATTGCCTTTTTTCATCTTTCAGTATTATTTATATTGCCTTGATGCCTTTTCATTTTTGAGTATTATAAGATGGATTTTCCCGCACTAAATTTATTTTAGCTTTTTTCCAAACAACAATAATTGCTCCAATTAAAATAAGTCCTGCAATAATAAAAATTAAATATTTCTTCATTTGCTTTTATTATACTACACTAAAAAAGTTTGGGCAGGGAAACGATATTGAATAGCCTCAGCAACATGGGCGGATGAGATTGATGTAATCCCCTCTAAGTCAGCAATTGTCCGAGCAATTTTCAAAAGCCGGCTGTAAGCTCGGGCCGAAAGGCCAAATTTAATCATTGCTTCTTTAATAAGATTTTCTGCTTGCTCATCCAATCGGCAATGCTCTTTCAATTCTTTATTACTCATCTGGCTGTTAGTTTTGGTCTTGTCAAATCTTTCCAGTTGAATTTGGCGGGCTTTTTCCACTCTTTTGCGCACCTCTTTTGACTCTTCTGCCAATTGCTCCTGCCTCAATTTTTCATATTTGACTGGCGGCACTTCAATGTGGAGGTCAATTCTGTCCAATAGCGGCCCAGAAATTTTCTTTTGGTAACGCAAGATTTGGGACGGGGCACAAGTACATGGTTTGACAGGATCGTTAAAATATCCGCAGGGGCAGGGATTGCGGGCAGCGATTAAAATAAACTGGGCAGGCAGATGAAGTGAGCCGGCTGCTCGGGAGATTGTGATGTGCTGATCTTCCAGTGGTTGGCGCAAGGCTTCCAAAACACTGCGCGGAAATTCTGGCAACTCATCCAAGAATAAAACACCTTTATGGGCTAGCGTTACCTCGCCCGGCTTTGGCACATTACCGCCGCCAACCAAGGCAACATAACTGGCTGTATGATGAGGGGAACGAAAAGGCCGTTCTAAAACTAATTGCTCTTTTGTCGGCAAAAGGCCGGCGACCGAATAGATTTTTGTTACTTCCAAAACTTCCTCCTCAATCATGGCTGGTAAAATAGAAGGAAAACTGCGGGCAAGTAAAGTTTTTCCGGCGCCTGGCGGGCCGGTTAAAAGCACATTGTGGCCGCCAGCGGCGGCAATTTCCAGCGCCCTTTTGGCTTGCTCCTGACCTTTGATGTCAGCAAAATCAAATTCATATTCAATTCGTTTAGGAATAAAGCTATTTTTCTGCCCAACAGCAATTTTCAACTGCTTTTCGCCCTTGAGGTGAAAAATGAGATCTTTGATAGTGGTAACTGGATATATTTTTAAGCCACCAACTACTTGCGCCTCTAATAAATTATCAGCCGGTAAATATAAATTTTGAAAGCAACGCTTTTTAGCCAATAGAGCAATTGACAAAACTCCTTTAATCGGCCGCAGCCGACCATCTAAAGAAAGCTCGCCAACAAATAAGGATTTTTCTCGTCCGCCAACCGGCGGATTAGGAATTTTTTGATCAGCAATTAAAATGCCCAGGGCAATCGGCAAATCATAGGCCGGGCCTTCTTTTTTCAAATCAGCCGGGGCAAGATTAACTGTGATGCGAGAGGCAGGCAAAATGTGATCAGAGTTTTTTAAGGCCGCCCTCACCCGCTCTTTACTCTCTTTTATCGCCTCATCCGGCAGACCAACAATATTAAAGGCCGGCAAACCCCGGCCAATATCCACTTCCACTTCTATCGGCTCTGCCTCCAACCCCACAATGGCAGCAGAGAAAAGTTTGGATGTCATAGAACTCCTTTGGCACTATTATAACAGTTTAAATAGCGGGTGGGAGAATACCGAGCACCCGCTTATATTACATATTAATAAATTTTTTTATCTTTTTTTCTGCCTGATTATAATTTTTTACCCAAATAATATTTTTATCCTCCTTCGTCCCGTTTTGCGGGACTTCGGCGGATTTCGCTCTGCCGTAAGAGGAGAAGATATCCCGCCTCTGGCGGGGAGCTTCATTTCTTCTAAACCATGTCAATTGTCGGCGGGCAAAAGCATGGATGGCGAATTTGAGTTTTTGTAAAGTTTTTTCTAAATTTTCTGCTGATCTTTCGCCTTCTAAATACTGCGTCAAAAATCTATATTCCAGCCCCAAACTTTTCAACCATTTTTTAGATACTCCTTTTTTAATCAGTCCTTCTACTTCCTCCAGCATCCCTTCGTTCATCCGTTCATCTACCCGCTGGTCGATCTTTTGATAAAGTTCTTTTCGCGGAAGATCAATCCCCAAAATTAAAATATTATAGGGCGGTTTTTCTTTTTGCTTAGTGTACGAACGTGAAGAAAGTAATGCTATTTCTATCGCCCGTATTATTCGCCGGGGATTTTTTAGATCAATTTTTTTAATTGCCTCGGGATCGAGGACCGTTAATATTTTTACTAGTTCGTCGGTCGTGAATGAAATAAGATTATGACGGATGTCTTTTTGTAATTTCAAATCAGTTTTTGGAAATTGAAAACCCTCTACAAGCGCATCAACATAAAGTCCTGTTCCTCCGACAACCAAAGGAATTTTGTCTTTTTGAGAAATTTCAGAAATTTTTTCTTGAGCCAATTTTTGCCATTCGGCGACCGTAAAGTATGTCTGGGGTGGAACTATATCAATTAAATACTGCTGGAAACTTTTATCCTTACCACTGCCAAGATCCAGTCCTTTATAAACTTGCCGACTATCCGCCGAAATTACTTCCAAGGGAAATTTCTTTATCAATTTTTTAGCCCAACCGGTTTTGCCCGAGGCAGTTGGACCCACGAGAACTATAAGTCTAATCTTGCTCATTAAATTCTTTTTTCTCTGTATCGTGATGCTCAATTTCACCTTTCTTAATCGCCTCCTGAATAGTAAAAACGCTTTTGCCGGAAACTTTCATATCTCGCTTTTTCAGCCGGGCTTGTTTTTTCCGCTCTTCTTCTTCCAATTTTTCCCAATTTTCTTCAATATGTTTGGTCATTTTTCTCCTTTGGTGCGGGTAGAGGGAGTTGCACCCCCACGTCCTTGCGGACACCAGGTCCTAAACCTGGCGCGTCTGCTGTTTCGCCATACCCGCGTAATATATATAATGTTAATCCAGACACAACTCGGCTTTGCCTCGTCGTTTCTGGCACTTCCTGTTCCTCCAGACTTCCCAAGTCTGGTAGTTCACAGGAGCGCTGTCTTCCAATTATATCGTTATTAAATCCTTAATTTTGTTAAAGGTTGCCGGGCCGATGCCTTTGACATTCTGGATTTCATCAATTGATTTAAAGCCGCCACTGCTATTTCTATAATCAATAATCCTTTGGGCATAAACTGGGCCAATTCCTGGCAAACTATCCAGGGCTGATAAATTGGCAGTATTGATGTTGATTTTGCCAGTCGGTGTCTTTTCCTCACTTGTTGTGGCGCCGGCTACTTTGGAAACAGTTTCAATGACAGTTGAGGAAGTGCTGATTTGTCCGCCACCGGCCAGTTTTTTATTTAAATCCTCAATTTTAATGTTCAAATCAGCAATATCTTTTTGGATTTTTTCCAACTGCTCTTTGGGGGCATAACTTTCGGGCGGCCGTTTGTAAAAAAGCAAAAATCCACCAACTGCAATCAAAACCAGCAAAATCCCGGCAATCGGCAAACGATATTTATCAATAAATTCGTTAATCTTCATATTACACTCATTCCCCTATCATTTTAGCGGGTGGGAGGTATCTAAATTTGCAAGACCATCGCGCAGGTCTTGCTGCATGGTTCCCGAAGGAGAAGCAAGGCCGAGCGTGAGGAGACCCGACACGCTGGGGCGGGGACTCCGTGTCTTCAAATTGGATACCCGACCAGGCCCCGCGTTCACTCCAAATGCCGCTCCGATTGGAACTCTTTTAATTTTTCTAAAAGGGCTGGATATTGGTCTAATTTGGCAATAATCTCTTCTGCCGAAGCCCGCGCCCTTTTCATTAAAATTATATCTGAAAGAGAGGCCATTTTCAAGTCCGGCATGCCAGATTGGAGTGTACCATAGAGTTCGCCGGGACCACGAATTTGCAAATCCTTTTCAGCTAAGCTAAAACCATCATTGGACTCAACCATGGCTTGTAATCTTTTCTGAGTATTTTTGGACCAACTTTCTGTGAATAAGAAACAATATGACTTATGGGTGGACCTTCCTACCCGACCGCGGAATTGATGAAGTTGGGCCAGGCCAAATTTTTCCGCTCCTTCTATCATCATGACGCTGGCATTGGGAATATCGACACCTACTTCTACCACAGCAGTTGAAACTAAAATATCAATCTTATCATCCTTAAAATCAGTCATCGCTTTTTCCTTATCCTTAGCTTTCATCCGGCCGTGTAATAAGCCAATTCTTAAGTCTGGAAAAATAATTTTGGATAGTTTTTCATACTCCGCGACAGCCGCCTTTTTCTCTTGTAAATCAAATAATCGGCCTCCGGCAGTAGTTTCATCTTGGCCGATCAAAGGACAAATGACAAAAGCCTGCCGATCACCTTTAATCTGATCTTTTATAAACAGATAGGCCTTTGCCCGATCATCAGGTGAAACAATTTTGGTCTCAATTTTCTGTCGGCCAATTGGCAATTGTTTAATAAGCGATAAATCTAAATCGCCGTAAAAAGAGAGGGCTAAAGTGCGGGGAATTGGTGTGGCGGTCATAGAAAGAAAGTGGGGGATTAATCCTTGTCTACTATTCATTGCTCTTTGTTTTAATTTAGCTCGCTGTTTTACTCCAAATCGATGCTGCTCATCAACAATGATTAAAGATAAATGCGGGAAATGAATATCCTCTTGTATAACAGCATGGGTACCGATAATTAAATCATTATTTGTAATTTGTTTAATTTGAGATTTTTTGTAGGAAGAAGTCAAAAGCCCAATTTTTACCCCAAAAGGGGAGAGGAGTTTTTTAACATTTTTATAATGTTGTAGGGCTAAAATTTCTGTCGGTGCCATCCAAACTGATTGGTAAGCGGCATTTTTTATAGCCAAAACTGCCATAGCCGCCACCACTGTCTTACCGCTCCCCACTTCCCCTTCCAAGAGTCGGTTCATCGGCCGAGATTGTTCTAAATCTTTTAGAATTTCCCAGGCGGATTTGCGTTGGTCATCCGTCAATTTAAACGGTAAAGAAGCGACAAACTTTTTCAAAAGTGAGATATCTAATTCAATCTTGGGGGCGCTATTTTGCTCTATTTCCTTCCGGTTTGATAAAACTTTCAAAGACAAAAGAAAAAGTTCTTCAAAGGCAAGGCGCTCACGAGCCGCTCCAAGCTTCTTAGAATTATCGGGAAAATGAATTTGCTTGATGGCCAAACGTACATCAAGTAAATTTTCTTTTTTTAAAATTTCATCTGGTAAAAATTCATTAATTTGACTAACCATATTCAAAAGCGGTTTGATAATCCGGCGCAAATTTTTACTGGTCAGCCCCTCTGTCTCGCTATAAACTGGTAAAATGGTTGCTTCACGTTCGTATGAAGGTGATTGTAATATCAATTGCTTGGTTCGGAAGTCAAATGTAACTTTGCCAGCGAAAATCCATTCTTGTCCTGGGCGTAAATTTTTGATCAAAAAGGGCTGGTTAAACCACAAAGCGCGAATTTCTCCACTTTCATCCTCCAAAACTGCTTTGGTCAGAGCCATCCAGCGCCGGGGCGAGCGTTGATTTTCAATTGTCAAGACTTTCGCGCGAATAATTGCCTGTTGGCCGGAATATAAACTGCCTCGCAGCTTGCTGCGAGGCATCCCTACGGGCAAGTTTGTTTTTAATAGGTTTTTATCCCCAAAGCAAGCTTCTGGGTATTCAACCTCTAAAAATAAATCACTAATTTTACAAGGGTGGGATAAATCATCATGTCGGCGGGGAAAATAAAAAAGAAGGTCCTCCACTTTCTCAATACCCAAATGCGATAACTTTTGAGCAAATTTAGGTCCAACTCCAACGATTTTAGAAACTGAGGTCGCCAAAGTGAGCATATTAATGTTTTTTCTTCTAGTCCTCAATCACCTTTTGATAAATGGAAACATATTTTTCAACCATTATAAATCTTTAAGATTCGTTGTGCAAGCTCCTGTATATATCCATATATTCCTCGGCCATTTTTTCCCATGAAAAATTCTTCTGTAATTCAAAACCCGATAAGGCAAGGCTGTGGCGTAATTTCTCATCTTGAACAAGTTTGGATAAAGCTAAATAGATAGATTTGTAGTTTTCTGGATTAAAGTAAAAAACACTATCTTTATACAACTCATGAAAGACCGAAATATCTGAACAGGTAACAGCTTTCCCAAGATTCATTGCTTCTAATATAGGCACCCCAAATCCTTCATATAACGATGGATAGACAACGAACTCGCTGTGTTTCATTAGTGCTGCCCTTTCATTATCATTTATATATCTTGGCGGAAAAATTGCTTCATTTTCAAGATTTTTACTTCTCAAAAAATGTAAAATTTGAAAATAAGTCCTTTTGGTCAGGTCTCTATCAAACTTCGATACAAAAACAATTTTGTGATTAACTTTCTCTTTCTTTTTTAATTCGGCAAATGCTCTGGTTAAATTTAATAGATTTTTTCTGGCAACTGCACTACCTACATAAAGAATATACTTATCGTTGATATTCATCTCTTGCTTAAGTCTTGGAAAAATCTTATCTATTTGAAAGTGGTTTGGAATTCGATCAAAACCATTGTAAATAGTACAAACTTTTTCAGGATTCAAACCGGGATAGAATTTTCGAAGTTCTTTTTTGGTGAATTCAGAAATTGTGACAATCTGATCCGCTCTATCTAAAGCAATTCTTAATGATTTTCTGTAAATCAATAACTGTATAAAACTCGATTGATCATGACCAGACAGCGGAATAAGATCGTGTATCGTAAGTACAACTTTTGACTTAACTTTTGACGGAACACCAAACCCAAATGGACTATGAAAAATATCTAAATCACATTTGTTTATAACTCTATGAAATTGGAGCTGCTCGTAAAGAAAATTTCTAAAATCTAAAAATTTATTATTAAAATAAACAGATTTGATATGAAAATTTTTATTTCTCTCTAGAGAATTAAAAACATGTTTATATTTTGCCTGCGAAAAAACAAAAATTTCTAACCCAGAAAGTTTTGAGAGTTCGTATACCAAATTCTTAACATACCCTACTAAGCCGCTACTCTTATCCGTAACATTTCTAGCATCAATACCTATATTCATTTTTTACACCTACGTAGCATAAAGCAATTTTGCGTATCCTTATTTTCTATACTTGTGATTATTGATGATATTGCGGTACAAGTTCTCATAAACTTTCTCATACCCATCAACCATTTTTTCCACGGTGAAGTTTTTCTCAACATGCTCGCGGCAAGCCCGCCGCATCGACTGATACTCTTTTTCCGGCATCTGCTCCAACAATCCAATTGCTTCTATTAACCCTTGTACGCCAGTTTTTTTCACAACCCAATTGCCTCTTTTGTCATTTTCAGAATAATTCACAACAAATCCAGTTTTTCCATCTTTAATAATCTCAGGTACCGATCCCCTAGCATAAGCAATAACTGGTGTACCAAAGGCCATTGCTTCAACAAAAACCAGCCCGAAAGGCTCTTCCCACTGAATCGGCAAAATAAAGGCCTTAGATTGGGCATAGGCCTTGACCCATCCTGAAGAACGGTATTCAACCATACCTTTGTATTGAATTCCCTCTCCTGTTTTAGGTAAAACATTTTTTTCCAAATACTCTTTATCACCGGGACCAAAAATGAGCAGTTTCACTCCTGCCTTCAAACAGGCAGCGATAGCATCTTCTACACCCTTCTCCGGCGAAACTCTACTCATAAATACATAGTTATCACTTCCTGTCGGTCCAAATTGGAAATTACCCACGTCAATGCCATGATAGATATTAGCAATATAATTTAAATTAGGGATAGCTTGTCGCTGGGCATAAGATATAGAGATTAAGTTTGCGTCTTTAAATTCTCCCATAATAGGCGCTAAGTGACTTACCAATGACTCATGAAGGGTAAAAACAATCGGACACTGACTAAATCTTATGAAGGGCTCGCCGAAAATCGCTCGTCCTACATGAAGGTGGATAAGATCATAGTTGGCGGAATCAGCTATCATTTGGCTAATATAGGTTAGTCGATAACCAATATGTAAATCTTTCACCCATTCCTCCCGCTGATAGGCATAATCAAGTTCATGGGGCACAAGATTTAAATCAATAATTTTAGCTCCCGGCATTGAGGAACCTTTAGAAGCATAGACAGTTATATCGTGACCTTTACCAATCATCCCTCGAACAATATTAGCCATCACATCAGCATTAGCAGCAACAATGTTTGCAGGTGGAGGAAAGACCGTTCTGTTAGAAGAATAATAAGCAATTTTCATCTCTCCTCCCCCGATAACTTGTAAAGTGAGGTAACAAACCAAGGGCGTCTTCGGGATTAAAATCACCTTGTTGTAAGGCATGTATTAAACCTTGGGTAGCCTCTTCAATTTTATCTTGACCGATTAGAATTTTTTGGCTATTAGGTAACTTTTTCACTTTTGAGTTAAAACTTGGAGTATCTTCAAATCCCATGACAGCTGTTCGCAATTCTTCTCGGGCGCCACCGACCACTATGGCTGGATGACCTCCTTCAATCAACATAGTTAGATCATTACCGCTATCACCCGCTGCCACCCCTCTGATCCCCAACTTCTCTGTTAAATACCTCAAGGCCATTCCTTTGCCGGCGTTGGGAGGAAGTAAATCAATATTATGTTTTTGGGGATCATCGATATCCGCAGAGAGGATAACTTGAGCTCCCTTTATCTCCGACTCTAGTAACCGAGAAGTTTTTACTGCCAAGGCCCTATCTCCAGTCACATTTAGGCTAATTTTAAATTCTTGAGGCGGTTCTTTGACTTTACCTGACTCGAAAGCTCCCGGTTCATCTCGGGATTGAAAAATAATTTCCGGATGCTCCGCAACAATTTTTTGGGCAACTTGGTAAACCTCGTCCCTACTCCAATTTGTTTGCAG
>Ga0210057_1003032_pt1 | contig 23447 bp, 19 predicted proteins | sample CryGeyCG2114_010_2_FD_183968 | JGI IMG/M metagenome (GOLD analysis project Ga0210057, IMG submission 183968) | Groundwater microbial communities from aquifer - Crystal Geyser CG10_big_fil_rev_8/21/14_0.10 (SPAdes) (version 2) | ecosystem: Environmental > Aquatic > Deep subsurface > Groundwater ...
TTGATTGGTCGGCGCAAAATTTAACCAACACTTTTTCGGGCATTTTGGGGCCAGCCAATCCTCTGGTCGTACTGATCTTCCAGGTGGCGCCCTCCGCAGCGACGGGCCAAGTGACGATTAGGGTTAACCATACGCCGGGTGAAACGACTGATACCAATTTGGTGGACGCGGTGTCGGTAAGCGATATTTTAGTTACGGCTAACGCGATGACGGTCAATATCATCGGGCTGGCAATCCCCACCTCCATCGCACATTGCCAGCCCTTGGGAGATGTGGATTGTTCCGGGCAGGTTAACGCCATTGATTTTTCCTATATCGTTGCCCTTTACAACACCAATGATCCCAAAGCGGACTTGGATGGTTCCCAGCTAGTTAATGCCATTGACGTTAGCATTGTTTTAGCCAATTTTGGTCAGACAGCGGAATGATAAAAAAAAAGAACGCCTGGGGTTTGTTGGTGGTTGGCTGGCTGACTTTGATGTTGGCTTTGATTGTTTGGCAGTTGCCGCAGCGGCAGTTGCTCGAAAAAAAAGCCACTGTTGGTGATGGCTACTACGTCTCCAGTTTTAATTATCTGCAAAACATTTTTCCCGGCAAACCGGTTTTTAGTACTTCGGCTGCTTCGGTTTCAATCTCGGCGGCCAGAGGGGAGCAGGAACCGATCTCTGTGGCGGTACGGGCCTTAACCACATTGCAGGATGTTTGGGTAAGCGTGACCGATTTGACCGTGGGGAGCGAAAAGATCCCTAAGGAAAATATCGATGTCCGTATTGTTGGGTTGATGTGGAAAAGGGAGCAAACTCATGGCTCGGAAAATTTGATCATGGTGCCGGAAATATTGGAAAAGAATCGGCCGGTTTCTTTTGTTGGCAATAAACAATGGTGGCTGATTGTTAAAATTCCCGAAAATGCTCCCGCCGGCACCTATCGCGGGTCAATTACCGTTAGCCCGGCAAACGCCGCTCCTTATAATCTGCCTTTAGCCGTGGAAGTTTACCCTTTTTCTTTAGTGACACTAACCAATAAGCACCCGGGAATTTTTTATTATTTTTTCACCTGCAACGATACAGAAACAAATACATGTTCGATTTCCAAAGACCGTTATGCCCGTTTAAGAGAAAATTTAGCGGTGATCAAACAAGCCGGGTTGGAAGGAGTCATTTTGGATTTTTCGCCCGGTATTTCCTTTAACAATGGTCAAGTACAGCTGAATTATGAAGATTTACGCCAAGTGCTGGCGATTATTAAAGAATTTGGCTTTACCCAACCGGTGCCCTATCACGGGATTATGAGAGCGTCAGTTAGAATTGCCGCTTTGCCGTTAACCGAGGCGGAAAAGAAAGCGGTTTATTTGCAGATGATTAGGGATCTTCAACAATTAGTGGCAGACAACGATTTGCCGGAAATTCTTTTTTATCCGGTAGACGAAGCGGATACGAAAACTGGCGGTTATCAGGAAGTGGCAAAGTATTGCCAATGGATTCGGGAGGCTGACCCAAAAGCAAGAATTTTTGTTTCCGGAGGGGCAGCTTTTCTCGATCAAAGACGGGACCTTTTGGATAGTTGTGCTGATATCTGGTATGTTGGTGTTTTAGGTGATACGGGGGCGGTCCGGAATTATTGCACCGGCCGGCCGGCGGGCAAAGAGTGCTGGTTTTATGCCAATTCAACTAACCGGGGCAATGAAACGGAATTTGCCCGTAGAACTTTTGGCTTCTGGTTTTACAAAGTCCCTTTTACCCATCAGTACCCCTGGGCTTATCGCTATTACACTCTTGACCCCTTTGATGACACCGATGGTTCGTGGGGTGATTTCGTTTATATTTATCCCGATGAAGCTGACGATTGGTCACCGAGTTTGCCGGCCCTAAAATGGGAGGGAATGAGAGAAGGGGTGGATGATTTACGATATTTAGCCACGCTGGAGGCAGCGATTAGTGCTGCGCCGGCCAGTTTAGCGGCCAAGAAAACCGAGGCAATTAATTATCTTAACGAATTGAAGCAGGCCCCACAATTTGATATTTTTTGGGAAGTAGTCTATCAAGTTCCGCCAAGGGATTTAAGTACGGCGGATTTAAGTAAACTTGAATTTTATAATGTGAGCCGAAAAAGACTTGCCAGCTTCATTACTCAATTGCTGCCAACTGGTGTTCCTACGTCTGCTGCCACTCCCACGACGACAGTCACCCCGACCGCCACGGCCACGCCCACCAACATGCCCACCAACATGCCCACCAACACGCCCACCAATACGCCGGTACCGACGGTCCCACCTAGACCCACCGCCACCCCCACTCCCGTCGTTCATTGTTTGCCCCTGGGTGATGTGGACTGCTCCGGGCAAGTCAATGCCATCGATTTTTCCTACGTCATTGCCGTTTACAATACCAATGATCCCAAGGCGGATTTTGATGGTTCCCAACTAGTCAACGCTTTGGATATCAGCATGGTTTTAGCCAACTATGGCCAGACGGCGCCGTAGCGGTCAGCGGTAATACTTTTTCCCTTTCAACTTGTCCGGCAGGAGGTCCTGGTCGGTATAACGTTCGTAGCCCTGGCCATAGCCCAACGCTTTCATTAAGTCCGTGGGCGCGTTGCGCAGATTCAGGGGAATAGGCAGATTGCCATGGGTTTGGACATCTTTTTGGGCAGCCCGCAAGCCATTATAAGCGGACCGGTCTTTGGGGGCTTTGGCCAAATAGACGACCCCATGGGCCAAGTTGATGGCACATTCCGGATAGCCGATCACCTCACAGGCACGGAAAACGGCGTTGGCGACCACCAGCGCGGTGGGTTGGGCCAGGCCGATATCTTCGGAAGCAAAAATCACCATGCGGCGGGCAATAAACAGGGGGTCCTCCCCTGCTTCCACCATCCGCGCCAAATAATAGAGGGCGGCGTCGGGGTTGGAAGCACGCATCGACTTGATAAAAGCAGAAATGGTGTTGTAGTGCTCTTCACCGGCGCGATCATAAAGCAAAGATGAGCGCTGAAACACCGCTTTAATTAAGGAAAGTGGCATTTTTCTCTTGCTTTTGTGAATTGAAGCGGCGATTTCGATGGCGTTGAGGGCCACGCGGGCGTCCCCGTTGCTGGCTTGAACAAGTAGAGCCTCGGCGTCGGCCGCCAGGCTGATTTTCAGCGCTTGAGCGCCCCGCTTGATAATTGCGGTTAGCTGGGAGGGCGAAAGCAGTTCTAAGACAAACACCCGGCAGCGGGACAGCAACGGACCGATGACTTCAAAACTGGGATTTTCGGTGGTAGCCCCGATCAGAATAATCGTGCCGTTTTCAACGTGGGGCAAAAACGCGTCTTGCTGGGCCTTGTTAAAGCGGTGAATTTCGTCCAAAAACAAGATCGTTTTTTGACCATACAAAGTTAATCTTTCTTTGGCCTGTTTGACCGTTTGGCGGATATCGGCGAGGGCGGTAGTTACCGCCGAATAATGGGCGAAATAGCTTTTGGTGGTTTGGGCAATGATGCAAGCCAGAGTGGTTTTGCCGGAGCCGGGCGGCCCCCAAAAAATCATTGAAGGCAGCTGGTCGGACTCAATCAGCTGGCGGATAATGCCGGTTTTGCCGACCAGATGTTTTTGGCCGACGTAATCATCCAGATTGGTGGGCCGGATCCGGTCTGCCAGCGGGGCATACTGGCTCACGGCAGGAGCCTAAGGGCTTTTTCCAACAAAACCAAAAAGGGGTCTTCGGTCAACGGGGTGCGGACAATAAAAAAAATAGACCCAAGGGAGATGAGGGCACCCGCCGCCAAGTGAAAAGGCCGAATTTTTTGAGGCGGCTTAAAAATGAGGAAAAACGCAAACAAAACATCAAGACTAATCGTGATCCAGTAAATGATGGCTTTTTCAATCAACCCCTCTTCAATGAGCCCGGTCGAGCCCTGATCGCGTAAATTAATTCGTGGATAAACAAAAATCATCAGCACGGACGAATAGGCAATTTTGTAAAGACCGCTGGCAATCAGGGTCAAGGAGATCAGCTTGGTCAAAAAAGACCGCTTACTCATAAGGCCCATCTTATCACTCGTAGCGGAGCGCAGCAATAGGATCGAGCTTGGCAGCTTTGGCGGCCGGCGCCACGCCAAAGATGATCCCGATCAGGCTGGAGACGCCGAAAGCCAGCAAAATTGACCAGCCGGTGATCGTGGTCGTAAAAAAGCGATTGATGATCAGGGCACCGCCCACACCCAAGAGAATGCCGGCCGCGCCCCCTACAAGCGAGAGCACAGTCGCTTCGATTAAAAATTGGTGGAGAATATTTTTGGGTGTTGCGCCGATGGCCTTGCGCAGCCCGATTTCCCGAGTCCGCTCCGTGACGGACACCAGCATGATGTTCATGATGCCGACACCGCCCACCACCAGCGAAATAGCGGCAATTCCCGCCAGGGCAAGCGTCAATGTTCCCAAAATTTGGGAGATCACGTTGAGGATACTTTTGGTGTCGATGATGGAAAACTCGTCGTCTTTAAGGTAAGCGCCCAAGATGGTTTCAATTTCCTGCTTGGTGGCCGGGACAGTCTCGGCACTTTGGGATTGGACCCAAAAAGACTGAATATACTGCAGGTCGAATTGGCGCATCGCTGTCGTGGCGGGAATAAAGACTTGGTTGTCCATGTCGATATTGCCGAAAGCACCTTTTTCTGCCAAAACGCCGATGACCGTATAGCGTTGGTCGGAAATCGTGATTTTGCGGCCGACAGCGGTGGCTTGGGAAAAAAGCTCCTCGGCCACACTGCTGCCCAAAACAGCCACTTTTTTGGCCGAATTGTACTGGGAGGCGCTAAAAAAGGCTCCGGATTGGAGGCGATGATCGCGTACTTGGGGATATTCGGTCCCAACCCCGCTGACTTGGGAAATTTTGGTGTGACCTTTGTACTTGATTGTGCCGTTGCTTTCAATATAGGGCATGACGACTTTGATGGTTTGGCCTTGTCTTTGCAGTTGTTTCAGCTGGGCAAAGGTAAACTTGGGGGCGGTGGCCCCGGCGCCCATCATCCCTCCCTGCTGGCCCTGGCCGGAACTGACTTCAAACTCGCCGGGAACGACGAAGAGCGAGCCGGCGCCCAAGTCTTCCAATTGGCCGGTGATGTAAGTTTTTAAGCCGCTGCCAATGGCGATCAGCAAGATTACCGAGCTGATGCCGATGATGATTCCCAACATGGTCAAAAAAGACCGCATTTTGTTGGTTAAAAGGCCGGTTAAGGCCAAGCGGATGGTTTCTTTAAGATTCATCGCCGGTAATGACGATTTGGCCTTCTTGGAGTCCGTGGCTAATTTCGATTTGGCTGTCCGATTCCAAGCCAGTCTCGACCTTAATCTCTTGAATTTGCCGACCGTCGATCACAGCCACGTATTGATAGTCATCTTTTTGCTTGACTGCTTCATAAGGGACTACCAAGACGGCCGGTTTTTGCGCAATTGTAATCTCGCAATCGCCGTTCATGCCGTCTTTAAACCGGTAATCAGCGTTGCTGCCAAGAATGATTTCTAACGGAAAGGCCGTCCCGCCACCGCTGGTGGTAAGGGCCGAAAAGCCGATTTGTTTGACGGTACCGGTAAATTCTTCGTCGGGATAAGCGTCCAAAAAGACGGTGACACTCTGGCCAAGCTGAATTTTGCCGATGTCCAACTCGTCCGCATTGGCCACAAACTTCATCACTTTGGGGTTAACGACTGTGAATTCGGTGGTAGTATAAACAATATTGCTGCCAGGAACGGCGTTTTTGATTTCCGTGACTAAGCCTTCAATCGGGCTGGTCAGGGTGGCCATCTTCACGGCGTAGTCGGCAATCTCCACATCGGCCACGGCTTTGTCCAAATCCCACTGATTTTTTTCCAAAAGGCGCTTGACGGTGTCAGTCAGGGCAGTTTGGGGGGTTTGCCCCTGATAGGTAACCCGATATTCTTGTTCAAAGTCGTTTCTTTCGAGTGCGTAATCTCGTAACGCCCTCACCAGCGTTTTTTCCAAGTCATGTTTGTCCAGCGAAGCGAGCACCTGCCATGGCTTAACCCAATCCCCTTCTTGGACGCCGACCCACGCCAGCCTGCCTGAAGTGGGAAACTTTAGGGTGGCCTTGTTTTCGGCCTCGACGCTGCCGGAAGCAGACACGATTTGGCTGATGTCCTGTTGGGTAACCACCGCGGTTTGGTATTTTTTGGTCAGCGGGGTGGTCGCTGCCCGGATCAGGCGCGTGGCCACTACCCCCACTACCACGAGAATCCCGACCAGAACAACGGCCAAAAGAACGTGGTTTTTGATCAAGAACCAGATTTTTTTCATTGTGGACGGGGCGGGAGTTGAACCCGCACAGGTTTTACCCCACAGGATCCTAAATCCTGCGTGTCTGCCAATTCCACCACCCGTCCTCCTCCAGAGCCTTTAGACTGCCTGGCGGCAGTGTCTGCCTCCCGCATAAACTTAGCACTCGAGCCCGTTAGACGGGTCTCGTGCTGCGTTTTGCGGGATTGCGCTGCGCTTAAATTCCACCACCCGTCCTGCCGTCTATTCTATTTTAGCAGAATTATAAAGTGAGTTCGAGGGCTTTTAGGTTGTCGAGCTGGTTGATGAAAAAAGCGACTTTGACCGCCCAAGTGGAAGAGGGCGGGGCGTAAACCGGGCCGATCTTGCCAGGCGTGTCTAGGCCACGGCCGACGTATTTTTCGGCCAGAACTCGCGTCACGTGATCAATGGATTGCGGCCAGGAGGTAAACCGGTAAGCGCCATTAGCCCAACCATAGGCGTTGTAAGAATTGCCGGGAATGTGTTTGCCAAAGGTGGATTCCACGCCGGTAATGGCCGGCACCAGCTGCCAGTCAAGGCCGTATTGGTCCGCGGCGGCCACAAAATCAGGCGCATAGGGAGTCAAAGGTGAGTCGTAAGACGCCAAAAACTTAGCCAGTCGTTCGACCCGGGCGTCCGGTTCGGCAAAGCCCAGCACAGCGTTTTTGAACGCCGCCGAACCGGCCGCTTCTTTGGCTTGCGCCGGCGCCGCGGTTAATAACATTAAGTTGATGATCATGACGAGAAATTTGGTCATAAAAAAAATCCTAAAGTAAGCCGTGAGGCGAACTTTAGGATCTGGAACGTAGTCTACTATATATTATAGGATTTGTCAAGGCTAGACTGTGGTAAAATAGACTGATGAAATTTAAGCTTAAAGCGCCGTTTGCCCCGGCAGGAGACCAACTGGCTGCGATCGAAAAGCTGACGGCCGGAACGCAAGCCGGTCAAGAACACCAGGTATTGCTGGGGGTGACCGGTTCGGGCAAGACCTACACGATTGCCAACGTCATTGAACGGACCCAAAAACCGGTCTTGGTGATCTCTCACAACAAGACCTTGGCGGCCCAGCTTTATCAGGAATTTAAGGAATTTTTTCCCCAAAACGGAGTGGGTTTTTTTGTGTCTTACTATGATTACTATCAGCCAGAAGCTTACGTGCCCCAAACGGACACTTATATTGCCAAGGAAGTGGATATCAACCAGGAAATTGATAAACTGCGGTTGCAGGCCACTTCCCTGCTTTTTTCGCGCCGCGACGTGATCATCGTGGCTTCCGTGTCCTGTATTTATAACATCGGCTCTCCGTTCGAGTACGGCCAGTTAGTCATCCGACTGGAAAAAGGCCAGCCAATTGACGGTGAGACCTTGATGCAACAGCTGGTCAGCCTGTATTACACCCGCTCCAGGTTGGAGTTTGGCCGGGGGATGTTTCGCTCCCGCGGCGAGTCAATCGAACTGATTCCGGCTTACAGCGACGAGATTTTGCGGGTGGAAATTGAGGAAGGGGTGATTAAAGCAATTACCACCCAACCGGTTTTGGGCGGGGTTACCCAGACTTTTGCTCAAATGATGATCTATCCGGCCAAGCATTATTTGGCCAATCCGGCGATTTTGCAAGGCGCCTTTAGCCAGATCAGGCGTGACTTAAAAATTCGCGTCAAGCAGCTGGAAAAAATGGGGAAAGATTTGGAAGCGCATCGGTTAGCCCAGCGGGTCAAATATGATTTGGAAATGATGGCCGAAACTGGCTATGTTAACGGCATCGAAAACTACTCTCGCTATTTTGACGGTCGCCAGCCAGGGGCGGCGCCGTGGAGCTTGCTGGATTATTACCATCATGTTTATCAGGATGATTTTTTGGTGGTGATTGACGAGTCACACATGACTATTCCCCAAATTAGGGGCATGTATTATGGCGATTTGTCGCGTCGCGAAATGTTAATTGACTACGGGTTTCGCTTGCCTTCCTGTAAGGACAACCGACCGTTGCGCTTTGCGGAATATTTGGCGCGGGTGCCGCAAAGTCTTTACGTTTCGGCCACGCCGGCGGTTTGGGAAATCAGTCAGGCGGCAGGGATTGTTGAGCAACTGGTTCGGCCCACCGGCCTGGTCGATCCGACCGTCGCCGTCCGGCCCACCAAGGGGCAAATCCAGGACTTGGTGGTCGAAATCAAAAAGCGGCAAAAGCGAAGCGAGCGGGTCTTGGTGACCACTTTGACCAAGAAAATGGCGGAAGAGGTGGCCTGGTGGCTATCCGACCCTAAAAATACCGGCACGGCCCTAGCGGTTCAGTATCTGCATGCTGACGTGGACACTTTGCAGCGGACTGATATTTTGGCCGACCTGCGCCAGGGTAAGTATGACGTGCTGGTGGGCGTTAATTTGCTGCGGGAAGGTTTGGATTTGCCGGAAGTGTCGCTGGTGGCGATTTTGGACGCGGACAAGCAAGGCTTTTTGCGCTCCAAAATTTCGTTGGTCCAGACCATGGGCCGGGCGGCCCGGAACCGCGCCGGCACGGTGATTTTGTACGCTGACCAGGTGTCGACGGCGATGAGTGAAGCCATTGCCGAGGTGACGCGACGACGCGCTTACCAGTTGGAATACAACGCCAAGCACGGGATCACCCCACGGACAATCAGCAAACCCATTCGGGGGCAAATCGCTAATCGAGAGGCCGAGCAAGCAAGGGGCCGTAAGGCGCAGCCAACCAAGCTGAAAGAGGTTGACGTGGATTCACTGACCCCCGGCGATAAAAAGAAGCTGGTGTCCCGCCTACGGCGGGAGATGCGCCAGGCGGCCGCGGCGTTGGAATTTGAGCAAGCCGCCCAGATCCGTGACCTGATCAAAAAGCTTGGCCGATAAGGTATAATCAGGCTGAGCCACGTCAACCGTGGAGATTTTTTTATGCAAGACCAAATTGTCATCAGGGGGGCGCGGGAGCATAACCTCAAAAATATTGATTTGGAAATTCCCAAAAACAAGTTGGTGGTTTTTTCGGGAGTTTCCGGTTCGGGTAAGACCAGCCTGGCTATGGACACGCTCTACGCTGAAGGTCACCGTCGCTATGTCGAAAGCCTGTCCGCTTATGCCCGCCAGTTTTTGGGGATGTTGCCGCGGCCGGAGGTGGATAGTATTACGGGCTTATCACCGGCCATTGCCATCGACCAGCATGGTCTTTCGCACAACCCCCGTTCGACCGTTGGCACCGTGACGGAAATTTATGATTTTTTGCGGGTGTTGTATGCCCGGATCGGCCGGCCTCACTGTCCCCAGTGTGGTCGTGAGGTGGCGCGGCAGACGAGTGAACAAATAGTTGGCCAGGTAACCAAGTTAATCAAAGAGGAGTTAGCTAACCGGCCGGGTCAGCCGGGGCGATTTTTGCTGCTGGCACCGGTAGTACGCGATAAGCGGGGCGAGTTTGACCGGTTGTTTGACAACCTCAAAAACAAAGGCTTTCACCAAGTGCGCCTTGACGGCTGGATTTATGATTTGGCCACCACGCCGGTATTGATCAAAACCAACCGCCACAATATTGAGGTAGTGGTGGACCGGGTGACGGCCCAACCAAAAACCCTGGCCGAAAAAAAGTTTTGGCAGCGGTTAAAAGACGATGTGGAAATTGCTTTGGAAATGGCGGCGGGGATGGCGGTGCTGGCAGTGGTTAAGGACGCTTCGTTTGGTTGGCCCCAGCGGCCAGCCAAAATGGAAGGCCATTTGTTTTCTTCTTTGTTTGCTTGCCCGGCTTGCAACCTTTCTTTACCGGAGATTGAACCACGGTTGTTTTCCTTTAATTCTCCTTTTGGCGCCTGCCCGAAATGCAATGGTTTGGGAGTAATTTTGAAAATTGACCGTAGCCGGGTTTCTCAGTGGCGGGCAGATGATTTGGAGCGGCGTTATTATAGTACCACTTCGGAGGTGGTGCGTGAAGAGATTGAAAAATTAATGATCAAGGAGATTTGTCCCGCCTGCGAGGGTGCCCGTTTGAAAAAAAGCGCTCTCAAAGTGACGGTTGAAGGCCAATCAATTGCCCAGGTGGCGGCCCGTAGTTTAGCCAAACTGAAACACTGGGTGGGCTCGCTTGGTCATAATCTGGCTTCAGAACAGCAAAGGGAAATTGCCCAAGTGATTATTGCCCAAATTAGCCGCCGCTTGGATTTTTTGACGGCGGTAGGAGTAGGCTACTTGAGCTTGGACCGGCAAGCCGCGACGCTTTCCGCCGGTGAAGGCCAGCGGATTCGGCTGGCCTCCCAGATGGGCAGCGGCCTGACGGGCGTGCTTTATATTCTCGACGAGCCAACCGTCGGCTTGCACCCGCGGGATACCCAGCGGCTGATTAAGACCCTTAAAAACCTGCGCGACTTGGGCAATACTTTGGTGGTGGTGGAGCATGATCGGGAAGTCTTGCAGGCCGCAGATTGGATTGTGGATTTTGGGCCGCAGGCCGGTAAAAATGGCGGTCAGCTGGTAGCGGCGGGGACGCCAGCAACCGTCAAACAAAATCGCCATTCTTTAACGGGCCGTTACCTGGCAGGTAAAGACGCCATGCCGGTCCCACCACCGGTGAGCAAGCAAAAAAATCAATGGCTGAAATTGACGGGCTGTCGGACGCATAATTTGAAAGAGATTGATTTGTTGCTGCCTTTGGCCAGGTTGGTTTGCGTCACGGGCGTTTCCGGCTCCGGGAAGTCGAGTTTGATCACCGACACTTTGTACCCGGCGTTGAAACGGGCGCTTAATGATGACTACAAAGAAAGGGCGGGTGAATACCGCTCGCTTTCCGGAGTGCAAAATATCGGCCAAGTTTTGCTGGTGGACCAAACGCCGGTTGGTCGGACGTCACGCAGCAACCCGGCGACCTATACCGGCGTGTTTACCGAAATTCGCCGGTTGTTTGCTCAAACCAAGGAAGCCAAGCTGCGCGGCTTTGGCCAGACTTATTTTTCCTTTAATACCGAGGGTGGTCGCTGCGAAGCCTGCCAGGGGCAAGGTCAGATTAGGGTCCAAATGCAGTTTTTGCCGGATTTGTGGGTTCAGTGCGAGCAATGTCACGGCGCCCGCTTTCAAGCCGAGGTGATGGAGGTTGAGTATAAAGGGAAAAATATCAGCCAAATTTTGGCGCTGACGGTCCAAGAGGCCTTGTCTTTTTTTGAGGCGATCCCGATGATTTACCGGCGGCTTAAGGTTCTGCAAAAAATCGGTTTGGATTATCTGGAGCTGGGTCAGTCCTCCCCCACGCTATCCGGTGGCGAGTCCCAGCGGCTGAAGTTGGCCCGGGAGCTGGTTAAAAAAAGCGAGGGCAAAACAATTTACTTGCTGGACGAGCCGACGGTTGGCTTGCATTTTGCTGATCTGAAAAAATTGCTGATTGTTTTGCGTGCCTTGGTCAAGCGGGGTGACACGGTGATCATCATCGAACACAATCTTGATTTGATCAGCCAGACGGATTGGGTTATTGATCTGGGCCCGGAAGGTGGTGAGCAGGGCGGCCGGATCGTCGCCACAGGCACCCCGCGCCGCCTCGCTCAAAATCCCGATTCGTGGACAGGCAGGTATCTGGCCAAGCGATGATAAAAAGAGTTTTAAAAGTGACAGTTAAAAAACTTCCTCAAAAACCGGGGGTGTATTTATTCCGTGATTTACACGACAAGGTTTTGTATGTTGGCAAAGCCATAAACCTTCAGAAACGAGTAAAAAACTATTTTAGTGAAAATAAAGTTGATTTTAAAACAAAAAGATTACTCGAAAATGCTGATAAGGTAGACTTCATCGAGACAAAGTCTGAATTGGAATCGCTCCTTTTGGAAGCCCGGCTGATTAAACAATACCGGCCGCGTTATAATATTCGTCTTAAAGACGACAAGCGCTACTTGTACGCCGGCTTTACCAAAGAACCCTTTCCTCGTTTGGTGTTGCTGCGCCAACCGGAAAAAGAACCAGGACTGCTAAATTGGTTTGGCCCGTTTCCCAGCAGCTATGCTCTCAAGGAGATCTTGCGGCTGGTCAGGCGGATTTTTCCCCACCGGACTTGCCAAAAGATGCTTGCCGGTGGTTGTTTGTATTACCATTTGGGTTTGTGCCCGGGAATGTGTCGGGAGTCGGTCAAGAATTATGGTCGGACCGTCAAAAACTTAAGTTTGCTTTTGGGTGGCCAAACTGACCAGCTGGTCAAACTCCTGACTAAAAGGATGCAACAAGCCGCCACCGCCGAAAAGTATGAGACAGCGGCCGTCAGCAAAAGGCAGCTGCAGCTGATGGCCCGCCTTTGGCAAAACTACCGGCGCTTTCCGGAAACGGAAAAAATCATCAAGCAACTGGAGACCGTTCGCCAACTACTGGTGTGCTGGCAGGGTTTTGATCCCCTGTTGATTCACCGCCTGGAGGCTTATGACATCGCTAATTTGGGCAAAGACGTGGTGGTGGGCGCCATGACGGTTTTGCTTGAAGGTGAGCCGGATAACCAGCAGTACCGTCAATTTAAGATTAGGGGTGAATTTCAGGGTGATCCGCCGGCCTTGCGGCAAGTGATCAGCCGCCGGCTGCACCATCGCCGTTGGGTTTATCCACAGGTGATTTTGGTAGACGGCGGCAAGGGCCAAGTGGCCGCTGCCTTCCAAGCGCTCGCCGAAAAAAAACTGATAGGCCAAATCGGCTTAATCGGCTTAGCCAAGCAAGAAGAAGTGCTGGTGATTCCCCGCATCGATCAGGAAAAAATTGTCAGTTGGAAATTAGTGGCCAGTTTGCCGATTTTGCAGCAGGCTCGCGACGAAGCCCATCGGTTTGCGCAGCGCTATTACAAAAAGCTTCACAGGCGAATAACCTTTGACTGATAACCAATAATCAATAATCAATAGCAGATAACTGGCAACGAAACACGAAAGTTACAAGTTATCAGCCATCAGTTATCAGCCTTTTTTGCCAGAATAAAAATCGAGGGGCCGGGCCAAAAGGCGGCGTAGGGTTTTTGGCTGATTTTTTCCAAAAAAAGCAAAAAACTAAGCGGCAGGAGCTTTTTACAAATGGGGTTGCGAAAATTGGACACGGAAAGGGTTTGGATAATTTGGAAACGATGCTTTTTTAAAAGCCTGATGACGTGCTGGGGATGGTAGTTTAAAAAGGGGACTTTGGTTTGGCGTTCTTGGCCCACCGGGGCCGGCTTAAGCGTGTGGAGACGACCAACGGTGCCTTGCAGCCAAGCCCGGAGCTGGGCTTTAAAATGGATTTTATTGGCAAATTCCAAAATGAGATAGCCTTGTGGCTTCAGGACCCGCGCCACTTCGGCCAAGGCCCTTTCTGGTTCTTTGAGGTGATGAAAGGTACGGACCATGATGGCCGTGTCAAAGCTGGCTTCGGGAAAGGGAAGATTTTCTACGAAGGCCTTAACCAAGGTTAAGTTTTTTTGGCGACGACAATTTTGTCGGGTCTGGTCAAGCATTTTTTGGGAAGGATCTACCAGCGTGCAAGCCGCGGCGTGACGATGGTAACAACGGGTCAAGCGGCCAAAGCCCACGCCAATGTCGATCAGTTTTTTGGCTTGGGGTGTCAGCGACAGCAACCGCTTCAGGGCCAGCTGGTCAGCCCGGTTTTCGTATTGCCTGGCCTGCCAGTATTGCTTGTAGTCAAAAAGGGGGTCGTCGTAATAAGGTGTAAGCTTCATTAGTCCACTTGGCCGGTTTCCAATTCTTGGAAAAATTGGCTGACAGCCGCGGCCCAAGAACCATCGGACAACGGCGTGTATTTGTTCATGATCTCTTCAGGGGTGATGTAGCCTTGGTCAAGATATTTTTCTTTCAGGCCTTGGGCCACCGTCTCAATTGCCTGCTCCCAGCTGGCAAACTTTAACGTGCCGCGGCTGTGGATGCCCCATCCCCAAGCGTTGTATGAATCCGGCGGAATTTTTTTGCCCAAATTGGATTCTTGCTGGGCAATGGCAACCAGCAAGCGCCAGTCAAGCCCGTATTGGTCGGAAGTGGCCACCAGGAGACCGGCCAAAGGCGCCAGCGGCGAATGATATTTTTCCAAGTATTTTTGGATAATCACCGGCCGGGCGTCAGCGGTATCAATAGTGCCCAAAGCTTGGCCGCTTGCTTGCGGTAAGGCAGCGTAAAGCTGCGAGGGAGAGTTAACATTAGTGGCCAAGCTGGGTGCCGGGGCTTTCCTGCCGGCTAAACTCAAAAGTCCGATGGTCAGGTTGACCGGCGCGATGAATAGAAAAACAAAAACAAGAATGAATTTTTTCATCGACAATTGTACTGCGTTTCAGCATGCCACACTCCCCTGCCCTTGTCAAGGCAGGCAACGAAAAACCGCCTAGTGGGCGAGAAACAAGTTTGTACTTGCTCTGCCACTAGGCGGGGGTTCTCTAGCCTATCAGCGGCATTGCGACACGGCCATTGGGCGGTTTAGTGGGGGGCGCAAACATTCGTAGCTATGTACGGGGCAGCGCAGGCCGTAGACTTGCCCCTTTTTGGGTCCTGAACACAGACATACCGGGCATCCCTGCCTGCTTTTTTCCAGGTGCCCGCAATTTGGACACCTTGGGCAGGTGCATTCCTTTTGGTTCATGGTTTCTCCTTTACTTAACAATTTTGGGCCATTGGCTGGCAATTTGCTGCCAGCGACTTGGTTCCTGATGATGCCAAAGTGCGGCGTCTTCAACAAATACCGCCTGCGGATTAGTTAATTCAATCACCTGATTCAAAGGGCGTTCCGTGCTGAGGCGGACGACGCTGACACCGCTGTCAGTTTCGGCGACGACGACGAAGCGAGTCGCAACTAGCGCGGTGACAACATTGCCTATAGATCCAGATGGATGTTCTTTCAGGCTACTAATATTGACCACGCCTACTACGTTTGTGTCCACTGGAAACCCTCCCGAATTGTAATGAAAGGCCGCTGTGAAAGTGCGAGAGAACAGGCCAAAGGTGTATCACGCAGGGGCCGAACTGTCAAAGGCAAAAAAGAAGGCACCAAGAAAAGTTGTTTCATTGTCGGTAAGACAATGGAGTTGTCGAAAACAACCCTTCTTTTCCCGGTGCCTTGACATCGCTCCTTGCTGTTAGGCGTGTTCCGCTATCAATGCTTTGACAAGCGAAGGAGCGATGTAGCCGTCATTGGCCAGACAGCGTAGCTTTTTCAAAGCATTCAGGTGTTTCTGGCAGGCGGCTACCGTGATCGTCCAGCCAGCGTTGTCTTCGCGAATCTTCGTTCCCCACTGTCCAAAGCAGACATCGGAGATACGCATCCCAGTGGCTTCATTTTCCACCTTAGCGGTCAGCGTATGGCGTTTGTCATAGTTGTCACCGCCGCAAACGAAGCAGCCGAGGACTTCGCAACTGGTGCCAAAAGTGTCAGTCGTGTTGGCGAAAAACACCTCAGCATCTTTTGGCAGCTGACCACTAGGTGACATGATAAGCGCTCCCTTCGTTTGACCCAAACAGTTTTTAAGGAACACTGACAAGACGGCTAGTCTTGATGAAGGAAATTATAGCACGAAACAAGGTAATAATCAAATGTTATAGGATAAAAATTCCGGTGGAAAAATAAATTGGGGTGACCGACGGGAATCGAACCCGCAACATCTAACTCCACAGGTTAGCGCTCTGCCTTTGAGCTACGGTCACCATGTTGCTTATCTTGTGAGTCGCCTGGGAGTCGAACCCAGAACCTACTGCTTAAGAGGCAGTTGCTCTGCCGATTGAGCTAGCGACCCTTCACGAATTTAATTTTAAAAAGCTTAGCTTTTCTTCCCTTTTCCACCCCTTGATTTCTCTTTCCCTTTTGGCCGCCTCTTGGCGGCTGTTCCATAATTCTTGATAAATTAGTTTCACGGGCAATTTTCCTCTAATTGATTTTGCCCCCAGCTTATTATTATGTTGCCAGATTCTTCGATCAAGGTTGGTTGTTATTCCGGTATATAAAGAGCGATCAAGACATTTGACAATATAAACAAACCATCTCATTTTGCAACCAGTGCTTACGCCGCGGTCGCCAATGGCGGCCGAGGTGCCTCTGGAGAGAATCGAACTCCCATCAACGGTTCCGAAGACCGTCGCTTTGTCCATTAAGCTACAGAGGCTTGAATGTAGTAAAATTATAGCAAATTAAGGTCATGAAGACCATTCCTGAACAAATTGCCGAGCTGGAAGAAAAAATTAGCCAAACTCCCTACCACAAGGGGACAGAACACCAAGTCGGTCGGTGGCGGGCACGCATCGCCAAATTGAAGCACCAAATGTGGGGCCGGCAAACTAAAAAAGCCGGCGGCGGCGAGGGCTATGCGGTCAGAAAAAGTGGCGACGCGACGGTCGTGCTGGCCGGTCCCCCTTCGGTGGGTAAATCTAGCTTGCTGAATAGCCTGACCGATGCCCGCTCCCGGGTCGCCAGTTATGACTTTACCACCTTGTCGGTGATTCCGGGGATGATGAAATATCGGGGGGCGATGATTCAAATCTTGGACGTGCCGGGGATCGTCGAGGGCGCTTCCACTGGTAAAGGCCACGGCCGCGAAGTTCTTTCCATCATGCGGGCGGCCGATTTGCTGCTGATCATGGTCGAGCCACAAAAAATCGGCTTGATTAAGAGAATCAAAAAAGAACTAAGCGAATTTGGGATCAGATTGGATGAGAAGCCGCCGCAAATGACGATCAAACGGACGACCCGAGGCGGGATAAAAATCGCCAGCACCGTTCCTCTGCATTTTATTGCCTTCCCCACAGTGGCGGAGATCACCAAAGAATTTCGCTTCAGCAATGCCGAAATTGTGATCCGAGAAGATTTGACGGAGACCAGACTGATTGATGCCCTGATGGCCAACCGTGTCTACTTGCCTTATCTGGTCGTCGTTAACAAAGCAGATTTGGTGTCCGGCAGTAGCCAGCCGGTCAAGCCGACGATGGTTTTTATCAGCGCCAAAAACGGCACGAACCTTGACCAGCTAAAAGCCATGGTTTGGGAAAAACTGGGACTGATGCGGATTTTTCTGAAGCCTAAAGGCGGGCAAACCGATCTGGACGAACCCCTGATTGTCAAGCAAGGGGTAGACTTGCGGGTAGTACTTGGCAAGCTCAATTTGGCTGATCAGGAAACGATTAATCGGGCCAAAGTTTTTGGTCCGGGGGCCAAGTTTGCCGGTCAGGAAGTCAGTTTGAATTTTCGGCCGCAGGAAGGGACAATTATTAGCTTCTTTGGCTAGAGGAAAAGCAGCAGGCTGGCAATAATGAGTGCGACTCCGCCCAACAGGGCGCCTAAGGTAGGCAGTGTGAAACCGGGTTGTTGCTGTTCGACTGCCAAAGTGACCACGGCCGTGGTCGGCGTGGGGGTGCTGATGACGCCAGCAGTTGGCGTGGGGGTTGGGGTAGCCGTAGGTGCGGCAGTGGAGGTTGGGGTGACCGTCACGGTGGACGTTGGCCGGACTGTCCCAGTTGGTGTAACCATTGGTATCCTGGTGGCGGTGGGGGTAATGGTTGCTGTTGGCGTGCCGGTTGATCGGGTGGGCGTGGCAGTGGGGCCGGCAGGTTTGCAATAGCGCCAGACAACATAAGTGTTTTCGCAGCCACTGCAGGCAGCCGGACCACACATAACACTTTTGACACAGGCGGAGCTGTAATCCGTGCGGGCATAATTGAGGCCGCAATCCTGCCAGCCAGCTGGGCAGGTGCCGGGCGTGCAACGGGGTTCGGTGTCTTCGCAAACAACCCAGCCCAGCGGCTCACCGTGCTCCCGCTGCTGGGCCACGTCGGCACAGGTACACTGGCCACTAACGCAGTAAGTCGAAGCCGGCCATTCACATTGAACCTTGTTAAAGCAGTCCGTGTAATGGTCACATTCGGCTTGGGCGCCGCCGCAGCTTTTACGGTCTTGGGAGTCCACCTTTGTGCCACAGTTGCCGGCGGTGATTTCGCCGCAATACATCGTGTTTTGCCCCTCACACCAGTACTGATCCGCATGGGCGGTAGCTTGGCCGGGGCCGGTACAAACACAGCGCGTGTCTTGGCTACACCAAGTGTAACCGGTGTCTTGGGCTTCGCAAACCCGGCCATCACAGCCGGCAACGCATTGAAACTGATCCTGGATGGCTTCTTTCCTGATTTCCTGGCGTTGACGAACGAGATAAATCGTGAGCGGCACGGAGGCAACAAAAGAGATGACGGCCAAAGCAATAAGAATAATTTTGGTGTATTTTGGTTTTTCCTGGGGAGAATCAATACCCAGGGAGGCAATTTTTTCCTGAATGGCTTCTTCACCAAGTGGGGTTGGCGGCGCCAGCGGCTCTGCCGGTGGCGCGTCTTGAGGCGCTTCTGCCGTCGGTGGCGCGCTGTCTATTTTGGGAGCAACGGGGTCAGCGGGCGTGGGCATAATTCATCTTAATTAAAACAGCTTGAAAAATTAAAGTCAAGCTGACAGCGGTGAAGAAAAAGAACACCAAAATTATAAGTTTGATTGTGGTGCCCCTGGAGGGAGTCGAACCCCCAACCTTGAGTTTAGAACACTCCTGCTCTATCCATTGAGCTACAAGGGCTGAGAGCGGGATGCGAGAGTCGAACTCGCCTTTTCACCTTGGAAGGGTGATGTTGAACCGCTCAACTAATCCCGCACACGCCTATTTTAACAAAATAAATTGCCACTAGCAATTTTAAAAATACTTGTGTTAAAATTTCCCCATGGCGAAGAAAAAGCTTAGTTTGAAGTTGAAATTCCCCAAAAAGCTGAAGGTCAAAGTGGATAAGCGTCTAGTCAAGCCATTGCTGATTTTGCTGGTAGTCGCGGCGGTGGGTGGCCTGCTCTACAATATCAAGAGCTGGTTTATCGTTGCCATCGTTAACGGCCGGCCGATTAGCCGCCTGGCGCTGGATCATCAGCTGGAAGCCCAGTACGGTCAAGCGACTTTGGAAAACGAAATCATCAAAAATTTGATTTTGCAAACCGGCAAAAAAGAAAACATCACCGTGACCCAAACGCAAGTGGACGAGCGGGTGGGAAAGATCGAAGCCCAGTTTACAGCGCAAGGGACTGACTTAGACAGCCTGCTGGCCTCACAAGGGCAGACACGTCAGGACTTGGAAGAACAATTGAAGGTGCAGCTGATCGTGGAGGGGATTTTGGGTGGCGATATCGAAATCACCGATGAGCAGATTAAGGAGTATTACGAAACCAACAAGGACTTTTTCCCCAAAGACGCGGTGCTGGAGGATCTCAAAGAAGATATTCGTCAGGATGTTTTTCAACAGCAAATGGGCGAAAAATTCCAGCCTTGGTTGGAAGAGCTTAAGAAAGAAGCGAAGATCTATTACTTCCTGAAATTTTAACTTCTTTTGGTCGGGGACGGCAGGCTCGAACTGCCGACCTCACGGTCCCAAACCGTGCGCTCTACCAACTGAGCTAGTCCCCGTTGCTTACCCTGAATGCAGTCAAAGGGTGCAACTTTACAACAAAGCTCGAACATATTTCCGAGAAAACTTTTAAGTTTTCAAGGAAACAAGGAATACTTGGACTTATTTTATCAAAAACTCGTAGAAATTTACAGCGTCGGCGGCTGCGGCGAGGAAAAGGCCCCGAAAATCCGCCTTCGGCGGATAGCGGGGTAAAGGTTTAAGGGGAAAGGGAATCGCCGCAGCCGCCTCCTCCTTTAGCTCGGCTCGCCTTTAGCGAGCCTCGCTTTTTTGAGAATTTTTTGCGCCGTTAAGAAATTGAAAAGGAAAAAAAGAAGAAAGTGTCGTTGCCCCACCGTGTCTCGTGCGCCGACACAAATTCCCAAGCAATCGGTTAAAGGTTAAGGAAGAATTCTACGACCGTTCCTAGAACGTTTTTCATAGGCCCCTACCCTTTGGAATTTCTTTTGCAATGAACTCTTTTTTCATTTTTTCTATTTCTAATAGATTATTTGCCGAAGTTTTCAGCAACCTACCATAGCTACCTCTTCCAAATGTTTTTTCTATACGCCTGGAAACTTCACGTAGTGTAGCTACATCTCCCTGACGGGCAGTTCTCATAAGCTCTAACATCTCTCTACCTCCACAATTTTTTATAATAACATCAAGTAAGCTAGCAACAAGAGAAGATGGGGAAAAAACATATTTCACACCTTCTGGTGTAGTTTTGTCAAAAATAAATGTTACAAAATCCATGGGGATCTGAAGAGCGGTATTGCCTACTTCAAATTGAACATTACCATAATCATCCACCAAACCAGCTTCCTTTCCTAAATTAATGGCGCGCCGTATTTGCTTACCAACTTCGGTATTTTGAGTAATCTCTTCTCTTTTATATTCTACCCATTCTAATCCCGCCATTCCCTCTTCAAGCAAGTCAGTCCTTTCTCCCCACCATTCTTTCTGTATGACAGCAACACTATAACCCTTTCTCATTAATTCGAAGTTGTGTACTAGCTCTTTGCCTGAAGCATGATAAAATTCTTCAAAAAAAATTTGCTCGCTACGTATAGGATCACACCCGTCATCAAGAATTATAAAAGAGAATAATTCTCCACTAACATAGAAACTACCTCCCTGCATAGCATGGTCAACTTTATAATCGTTATTTTCAAATGCCTGCAAAAATTCTTGTCTTCTGTCTATGGGAATGTAATACATTTTACCCAAATCTTCAGTCGAGCCAGTGGTCCCATACGTACGCGAGATAAACTCACGCATTCTTTTTTCAGTTTGTTGCTGTTGGTGACTTGGTTTAATTGCCGCACTTTCAAATCTATTACGTGCCTCTCGAATTCTACGAGTCCGTATCTGTTCTTCTCTGTCGATTTCTTTTTGATTTACATTCACAATTCCATATGCTTCTAGCGGAGGTAGGGTAATTACTTTAAGATCCAAATCACTAGGTTCTAGCTTCTTTTGCAAGCTTTTCTCATCCGGATATCCTACTGAACGCATAAAGGCTCGGATTATTTGGTTACGCAATTTTTGTACAACCCACAAGATGGTATCTTTATCACTCAAGCTTTCTCCCATATCAAAATCTGGATATGTCTCTTTTAAACTTTCTAAAAACGCTTCTGGACTATCCTTTTCCTTGCCAGATAGACTTTTGTAAAAGGGTGATTCCACAAACTCAGCAAGGGTAAGCATGCGTTCCATTTTAACTTCTCTAATAGCAGGGTCTTCTTCAGATAAAATTTTCCTTGCCATAACCAGCCAATATATTCCTGGGTCTGTCTTTGTTACTCCTTCGGGAACAACTACCCCGTTGCATTTTCCATCAATCAACAATTTGAACATCCGCGAAAGGGTAACTGGGGATGGAAATCTTTCTTTTCCTACATAAACAAACTTTTCGTAAGCCCTTTCTTTTCCAGTAATCAGATCTGGTTTGTAAACAGAAAAAAAATGTTTATTAAACAAGCTTTCACTCGTATCGTCACCTGCCGTTTGTGTAAATCCCTGATACATACTGGATAAGGCATTAAAAGAGATAAAAACACCGTCAGGGTTTACCAACACTTCATTAAAGGCGCTATCTCTGGTTGCACAATAGCTCTCGTAACTACCTTCTTCTAATCTTTCGATGTCCCTTGCATTCGTTAGGTATTTCTCGGCAACTTCTTTTAGAGGTAGCCCGCTTTTCCCGAAAACAACCAAGTCCACATCATGAACAGGCAATTCCCCAGAGATATCCTCTCCAAGGGCAATCTTTGCAAGAACTCTTGCTAAACCACCTTTATAGCAGATCTCAGAGGCTCCGTGTCTTGCCGGGAGTGGAAATTTGTATTCTTTTCCATCGCTTTTTATAACTAGCTCTTCTTTTCGAATCTCCAAAGAAGCATTTGGAGAATACGATGGTTTGCCTTCAAATCTTGTAAAGGGGATCATTACTCCTTTATGACTCAAGGCGCCTTTTGGTTCAGTCAAAAGCTTTGATTGGGATTTAATCATTTCAATTACAATGTCGAATCCTTCAATTCCTACTATTGACTCCAGTATATCTTCGGGGTGTTCGTTTCCGAGCTTTTCTAGTCTTGCAACTTCTTTAGCAGTAAAGACTTTGAGACGATCCAGATTTTGCGCAGAAAACTCTTGTAAACTACTATGAGTGCCTAGTAGTGATAATTCTGCGACAACATTTGTTAAACCTTGCAGCAGAGCTTCAGGGCACTCAACCAAGCTGGCTGAAGCCTCTACGCGAACGATTAGCTCTTGATCTAGTAACTGGGATAACTGTTTCCTTAATATTCCAGCTTCTTTCGGATGTAATGTAGTTTTAACTTCTGAAGGTTCTGCCTCATCAGCTACTTCTCCATTTTCTCCATTTTTGTCTTGGGTTTCGGTAGTTAACGGGCTGTCCATTTCTGGAAGATGACACCAGTTCACTAAATTTTCTCTCCTTTTTCTAAAAGATTCTCTATCACCATATGTTGTTGCTGGGTGGTATATATTGCCTTTTGGTCGATATACCCTGAACGGTCCATAGAAATCAACTAAGTCTACGTCTTCAAAAGCCCAATTGCTCAAATCCTGATCTGTAATAAGAAAAGGCGTAAACCTCGGACGAAGGCGGGATCTTAGGCGAACTTCTTTGGGCGATTGACCTTTTTCAGGAGAAAATGGCTCTAAGGGTTGTGGGTCTAACAATAGACAGAGGACCGGTTTATCTAAAAGAGGTCTGTCAATCTCCGATTTTTTGATTAAATCAGCCTGTTTTTCTTGTGGGATTTCTGTAACTTCTACCATGATTTTTACAAATTTTTCCGCTCAGTCAACTTTAAAATTTCTCAATAGTAACTAAACTATAACATAATAATTTTACTTTGAATTTCTTTTGCCACTTTCAATTTGAGCCAATGCTGCCAGCTCCTCTTGGATTAACCCAGATTTCTTCCACATCCTTCTTATTTTTTGATAGCTCATTTTTCTTATTCCAATTATTTAAATTTTACCACTTTTATCGTACAGACATTTTAGGGGTGGTGGTTGGGGATAGTGGTGGGCTTTCTTATTTTTTTCTTTTTCATCTCCATACGGCGCTCGCTCGCTGGTTTCCCCCAATAGTCTCGCCGCAAGGCAGCTGTGATGCGATATGTTCCCGTAAATATCCGACACTAATCTTCTAATGGCGGTCTCATCCCTAATCCTAGATGAGGTCGATGATAATGGTATCTTAACAGATATTCTTCCACTTCGTTAGTTAAATCATTAAGCT
>Ga0210057_1003036_pt1 | contig 23430 bp, 22 predicted proteins | sample CryGeyCG2114_010_2_FD_183968 | JGI IMG/M metagenome (GOLD analysis project Ga0210057, IMG submission 183968) | Groundwater microbial communities from aquifer - Crystal Geyser CG10_big_fil_rev_8/21/14_0.10 (SPAdes) (version 2) | ecosystem: Environmental > Aquatic > Deep subsurface > Groundwater ...
ACAATCCCAAAGTCATAATCACCGCCGGTAATAATGTAATCAACCCGGCAATTATCCAAGGTTTCCCCGGGTAAAAAAGACACATGATCACCAACTATAACTATCTTCATCTTTGGGAAATGGCGTTTAAGATCATTAATAATTTGCCAGTGTTTTTTCACAACAGGAGCTTTTGTTTCCAGTAAAAGGAAATCGGGATTAAACTTCTTTAGCTCTTTTGTCCAATCTGCCAAACTTTGTTCTTTGGCAATCCCGTCCATCCACTTAACTTGATAACCCTGATCTTGAGCGTAAGTGGCGGCAGAAGCTGGCACCATAGGATAAATAAAGGTCTTGGCATTAAAATATTGAAACTGTCTGTTCTGAGAAAGCAGTGGCACGCCTTTGTCCGAAACAATTGGCGGATAACCAACAACTAGTTTAATTTTTTTGGCTTGATTTTTTTGAGTCATTTCTTTTCTCCGGGTATTTTGTTGCTATTTATTGCTTAAGTTTTTTCACGAAACAAAACCCCTGTATAAACCTAAGACCATACCAAAAATGAGTTAAAAATACAGCTGGCAAAGCTATTAGGGCCTGCGCTAGGCTTTTTGATGATAAACCAATCCAAATACCATTAACAACTAGCAGAGCTGTGTAAAGCATCAATGCCAACTGACTCAAGCTTTTCAAAAGAGGCCAACCAAAACCCTGACATAGAAAAACCAACACCGCGGCCGCTAAACCACTGGGCATAAAAAAAATTAGTTTGGCCGATGTTTGAGGAAGCCGTTTGGCAAAAAACCCCCGGTGCAAACCAAAATTGCCGTTTTGTTTCAAGTGAGGCAACCACAGGCTTCGGCGGTGATGGTAAACAAGCGCCTCCGGTTCATAGATAATCTGTTTACCTAAGTTAATTAAGTCTAAACAAAGTTTGGTATCCTCACCCGGGTAGTAGTGAGAATCAAAACCACCGATTTGAACAAAATCGCTCTTTCTCACCAATAAGTTCATGGAAGGATAATCATCAATCTTTTGCGCCTTTCCCGGAAGAAAACGGTAGGTATACAGCCCGGCTCCAAGAGGGGAAGCGCTTACCCACCCAGATGATTGCTCCCAAAAATTGGCGTTTGGTGGAGTTACTCCGGGTCCTCCGACTGCCGAAACCCGCTTGTCCTCAAAATGTTTAACTGCTTTTTTTAACCAATCAGGGTTTGGATAAGCATCATCATCCAAAAAGGCCAAAATTTCACCTTTGGCGTGTTTGGCTCCCAAGTCTCTCTTTTGGGCCGGGCCAGTTTGTCCAGACGCAATTAATCTGACTTTTGGCCAAGAAAAATTCTTGAGCGCCCGATCGGCCACGACAATTATTTCATAATCGGGCCAATCAATTTTTTCTAAATACTCCAGAGCTTCCAATAAATATCTACCAACCTGCCTAACTGGAATAATAATAGATACTTTTTGAGCAGACATATTTATGTTGATCCACTGGAGTGAAAACTGTAGGACCTAAAACCATTCGGCTCAATTGTTCTTTTGTGAACCTGCAGGTAATAACCTAAAACATTTTTTCTGTAATAAATTGCCAGAGTATCCAGAAAGATACCTTTGATAGCTGTCAAAGCGGCGGCTGAACTCAGCCCGCCTAAATTATAATCAAGTTTAATCGGTGCTTCGTATATTCGGTTGAACCCCAACGATTTTGCCACCACCAAAAGCTCAAGATCACCGGCAAACCTTTTTTCTACCACCCTGGGCAATACCTTATTGATAACTTTTTTCTTAAAGATTTTAATCCCTGCCTGAGTATCTGTGACTTCGATGCCAAAAAGCAGTTTCACAAAATAGTAATAGCCATAACTTAGAATTTTTCGCTGCCAATTATATTTAACCAACGAAGCTCGATGTCGCTTGGAACCCACAATCACATCTGCCTGATACCACTCCATGTGTTCCAAAAGCATGGAAATACCATTGGGATGAATTTCCATACCAGAATCAATAAACATAATGTAATCACCCTTGGCCTTTTGCATACCCAAACGGATGGCGTAACTTTTACCTCGATTCTCCGGATAAAACAAAACTCTGACTTTCTCAATCTGGGCTTTTTTAAGTTTTTCAAAGGTGTCATCAACAAAACCATCCACTACCACCACAATCTCATAATCGTAGCGAATTTGATCAAGCTCTCTTTTAAGCCTTTTGATGTTTCTGACAATGAATCCGGCCTGTTTATAGGCGGGAACGATTAAACTTAAGAAATGAGATTCAGACTGATTCGTTTTTACCACACCAGTATTATTAGCATCAAAATCTGTTTTTGAGCAGGGGTATTTTGATAATTGATGCCAAACTTATTAAATTCAATAAAGTTGTTGCCCCAATTCCAATGTATAAAACCTGAGCAAAAGTCTCATGGAAAGTAATCAAGGCGAGAACTTGAATGACCATAACTATGGCTGACCACATACTGGCTGGGTGATTCTTTGAAATCAAATACTGGTTAAATAAATACGCCAGTGAATAACTAACGCCAAAGATTGCCGCCAAGTATGCCTGAGGCGCAATACTTAGAAACTTTTGACCAAAAATGAGCGTGACTATTAATTCCGGGGCTAAATAATAGGCTAAAAAGAGAATTAAACCTCCAAATAGTACCAGTAAACTTGTAGTCAATAATATTTTTGAACCATCCTGCTTGGTGTCACTGCCGGTAAAAAATGTGTAGGCAACGGTGGCCAGAGGAGCTGAAATGTACAAAACAATTTTGCTCAGGAGTGATAGGGCGGCGTATAAACCCGCCTGATCTGGTGAAAAAAATCTTTTCACCACCATGACATCTAAGCTCAAGATGCCCACCATGCCCACAGTCGCCAGGGTCGGAATTAATATTGACCTTTTTGTTAAAAAACTAAATGGGCTGGCCAATTTGTAGACGAATGTTTTTAGCCGATCTGATTTTTTTCTAACTAGTTTTCGCGCCACAAAAAAAGCCGCCACACTCGCCAAAATCATCGCGCCATATAATGTGCCTAAACTTGGCATTAACCATAGCACCAAACAGCCGGCTACAATTTTGAATAAAGTGGTAATAATATTTAAAGATCCTGAAGCAATGAAGCTCTTGAAGGCTTGCAGCGAGGCCGAATAAAGAATTGTGGCCAAAGAAACAATGGTCATCAACAAAATCCAAATCGCACTTTCAACTCTGAGGTTAGTTTGAGTCACGATCAAGAAAAATACTGCCAACAGGACAAATAGCAATACGAAAAACCTTTTTCGAACTAATTCGCTCACCCAATCCTCAATAGCTCCAATTAGACTTTGTCTTTCCTTAATGCTGGTCAGCCCAACTCGACGAATCAATAAGACATTGACTGCCCCAAACGGCACCGTCAACAAACCTAAGTAAACCATTGCCGCCATGAGTTCGCCATAAATATCTAAAGGAAAAAACCTCGCCACGATTAAGTTAAAAACATAACCCAAAAGGCTTGTCCCAAACGAAGCCAAGGTCATAATGGCGCTTCCCCTGATAAATTTATTTTGCAGCAGTTTATTGATCACAGTCATCAGTGTAAATGAGTGAAGACCACTCCGCAAATCATAAATAGGGGTTGACTGCCCAGAAGTGTCTGGCTATTCATTTTCACGAAAATACTGGACTGTTTGTTTGACCCCATCTTCAAAACCAACCTTTGGTGACCAATCTAAAAGAGACATAGCTTTTGAAATATCTGGTTGACGGCGAGTAGGATCATCTCCGGGTAAATTCATGTATTGAATCTGGTCGCTGTTTAAATTTTTGCCTGTGACGGTTTGCCAAACAATCTGTGCAGTTTGAAAAACCGTATACTCCTCAGGATTGCCTAAATTGAGAGTTTGACCTTTTCCCTCTGCAATAGTGGCTAAACGAAGCAGGCCCTCAACTAGATCGCTCACAAAACAATATGACCTGGTTTGTAAACCATCTCCATAAATCGAAAGTGAATTGCCCGCTATAGCCTGTTTAATGAAATTGGAAATGACTCGTCCGTCATTGGGATCAAGCCGGGGACCATAGGTATTGAATATGCGTGCGATGCGCACATCAAGACCAAACTCACGATTATAAACACCACAGATCGTTTCACCCAAGCGCTTGCCCTCATCATAACAAGACCTGATGCCATTGGGATTAACATTGCCCCAGTAGTCTTCACTTTGAGGGTGAACTTCAGGGTCACCATAGATCTCGCTTGTACTGGCAAAAATAAATTTTCCCTTAGAGTTTGACTTTTGCATGAACTCCAACAGCCGGTCAGTACCTAAACTATTGACCCGATAAGTTAGTTGTGGTTCGGCTTGATAACGAGGAGGACTAGCAGGGGAGGCCAAGTGGAAAATAATGTCAAACTTGGTCTGGCTAAAGCCGGAGGCTGTTTGAGACAGATATTGTTCTGGTGGCCCAATTGCATCCGCCTCAATCAAATTAAATTGAGGATGTTGAGGTAAATTTTGTTTTCGACCGGTCACAAAATTATCTACTCCTATTACCTGTGCCCCAAGTTCAAGCAAACTATTCACTAAATGAGAACCCACAAAGCCTGCGGCACCGGTTACCAAGACTTTTTTATTTTTAAAGTCATCTGTAGAGAGTGAAGTTGGGGACATGTTCAATACTTTCTTTGCTTATCACTCTATTCTAACAAAAATGTCATAATAGACCGGTAGCAAATTTTGTTTTGACCGAACTTGCATTAATATATGATAAAAAATACTTGGCTAGTTCTGATTATTTTAAGTTTGGCGTTGTTTCTTCGTCTACCCCAGTTAAATGATTCGTTTTGGTTAGATGAGGCTGCTCAAGCCCTAGAAAGCAGTCGACCCTTAAATCAACAGCTAAATATTAGTGAAGATTTTCAACCCCCATTGCTGCATTATTTAAGTTATTTTGCCATTCAAGCTGGCAAACCTTTTGGCTGGCAAAGATCTGAGTGGTGGCTCAGAACCTGGGGAGCACTCATTCCGGGCCTTGTGACAATTTTCTTCACCATTAAAATTGGCCAGAATTTGACCCAAACGGCCCAAACCTCATTACCGATGAAGAAAAAAATCATCATCCGGTTTAAGTTTTGGAAGAATTTTTTTGGCAAACCAAGCGCTAAGTTAAATCTTGCAGGCTTGTTGGCCGGACTTCTGCTAGCCATATCATCACTGCACATCTTTTACTCTCAAGAATTAAGACCCTACAGCCTACCCGCCATGTGGGCAGTGCTGGCGTGGTGGCTAATGATTAATAAACGTTGGGTTGGGTTAACTGTTGTGACTGCCTTAGGCCTGTATAGTTCCTATCTCTACCCCTTTTTCATTATCGGCCAATTAAGCTATCTTATTTATTCTTCGCCATTAAAGTGGAAACTTAGGTTAACTCAAGCCGGAATCAAATCCTTGGCGGGTGGCATTGGCTTGTTTTTACCACTCATCCCCATATTTATCCGTCAACTTCAAATTGGAGGCATAGTGCAAACTGCCCTACCAGGTTGGTCTGAAGCGGTCAGCATTCCTCAAATCAAGGCCTTGCCTTTGGTCATTGGTAAGTTTTTGTTTGGGGTGATTGATCTGAATGTGACTCTCCCATTTATTGCTCTTTCCGGCATTTTTCTTTTCCTGTTTCTTAATCTTTGGCTAAATAATTATCTCAAGCAATCACTAGAGTCAAAAATTTGGCTTCAAATACTCATTTTTTGGCTGATCATACCGTTACTCTCAGCCTGGCTCGTGTCGTTTATTGTGCCAGTCATCAGACCAAAAAGACTTCTTTTGTTGTTACCGGGGTTTTACTTAAGTATTTCCGGACTAATAACGACCAGCCACACAAAGTTAAAATATGCATTTTTGGTCTTGCTTGTGAGTGTTAATATTTACGGTACTTTTGCATATTTGAACCAGCGTCAGTTGCAAAGAGAGGACTGGAGAGGACTTATTTCGGCATTGGAAAACAGATATTTAGAGCCATCAAACCAAGTCCCAACCACCGCTGCAGTATTCTCATTTCCCGGCCCCTTTCCGCCCTGGACTTGGTATGCCCAGCCGGATTTTGCAACGATTAGCACTGGCACTTTATCGGTTCATCAGCTAGAAAATTTCAATAACTTTCTGGCTGGAGCCAAGCAGTATCAAACCCTGTTGGTTTTTGACTATTTACAAGATTTAACAGATCCTCATCGACTCTTACTAACAAAGCTTGAAGAGGAGGGATTTGCACAACACGAGCTTTTTGCGTATCCTGGTATTGGTTTTGTCCGTGAGCTGAAAGCTTCACAATTATAAATTTAATCAAAAGATTGCCTATGATTCCAGTTTGTTTTGATATCACCGGTCTACTTTATGGACGTGGAGTTTCGCGCTATACCAATAATATCCTTCAGGCTTTATCGGTCGAAACCGAGCTAGATCTTTGGGCTTGGGGTTCTACCGGCCGACCGTTTGCTCAACTGCAAGCGCTGGCTAAAGAGCTGCCCATTCTTCAAGAGCAAGTCTTGCTTGACCGTGTGCCAGTTAAAGTTTTGCCCTATGTCTGGCAACTGGGACTTTTACCGCCCACACGAAAAGTACCCAAGCCGTGTCTACTTCATTCCTGGGACTGGCATCAGCCGCCCCTTGAAAAAAAAGTTGGCCTGGTTTCAACCATACATGATCTGGCGGTACTCAAATTTCCTCAAACAGCTCATCCCGATGTCATTAAGCATCACCAAATATCTTGGGAAAAATTAAAACAAAACCAGGCCCAAATTATCGCCGTTAGCCAAACAACAAAAAAAGATGTCATAGAATTGCTTGGTTTTCCTGCAGATCGCGTTCATGTTGTTTATGAAGCCTTGCCAATTGAAACTAAAGCCACCATGAACCAATTGACCGAAACCCAGTACGACCAAATTAAAAACAAACTCAAACTAGACAGACCTTATATTCTATTTGTGGGCACCAGGGAGCCCAGAAAAAATTTGGACCGCTTAATTGAAGCCTGGAGACCATTGGCAAACGATTTTGATTTAATTATTGCCGGAGCCAAACATCAACAGCTCTCCCAACCACTGTCAGATTTACCCCATCTCAGGCTTTTAGGCAGGGTTAATGACCAAAAACTGGCCGTCCTTTACGAGGAAGCCAGTTTGTTTGCCTATCCTTCTCTGTATGAAGGCTTTGGTCTACCAATTTTGGAAGCATTTTCTCATGGTACACCCGTAGTCACATCGGATAATTCCGGCATGAAAGAAGTCGCAGGCAACGCCGCCCAACTAGTTCAACCCGAATCAGTGGAAAGTATTAGACAGGGATTGATCAAAGTTTTAAACGAAAATTTGGATGATCAGCAACTCCGACTTCAAAAAATGATCATCCGTGGGCAAATGTTTTCTTGGGAATTGGCCGCCAGACAAATGTTACAAATTTATAAACAAGCCTATGAAAAAATCATCTAGAGATAAAAAACGAGATATCTTCCGCACCATAATTTCTATATTTACAATCATGATTCTTCTCTTGCAAGCCTTTCGCATCCTGTTTGTTCACACCTGCCGCCTAACTACCGGCGGGGAAACTGGCATACATAAAACATGCGATTGCCAAGGTCATGAATTGAGTTTGTATCATCGGCTGTCAGCTGATGGATATATGGAAACTGTTTGTGTTGGAATTATTAAGTCTGCCCACTGCTATGAGTTTGAAAATTTCAAGCAAACTGAATTTCCTTGCCCGTAAAAACATGTCATATTAACAAGTAGCTTAAAAATAATCAGGTATGAGTCACTCGCCAACACCATTCATTCGTATCGCCATTGACGGCAATGAAGCGAACACATCTAACAGAGTTGGCAGTAATGTCTATGCGTTTTATATCCTCAAAGAATTATTTGAACTGGCTGATGCAGAGAAACATTCGATTACGGTGCTGCTGACCAATCCGCCTCTTGAGGACATGCCACCTGAACGCAAATATTGGCGTTATCAGGTTGTAGGGCCCAGAAAATTTTGGACCTGGTGGGCACTACCAATTTATCTCAACCTTCACGGATCAGAATTTGATGTTTTTTTTACACCTGGTCATTACGCACCAAGATTATGTCCAGTGCCTTACGTTTCCTCTGTCATGGATTTAGCTTTTTTGGAATACCCAGATATGTTTAAGTTGGGTGATCTAATTAAACTCAAACTCTGGACAAAGCAGAGCGTTAAAGAAGCCACTAAAGTTATTACCATCAGCGGTTATAGCCAATTGGCCATACATAAGCACTATCATTTACCTCTCCCCAACATAATTGTGGCCCCACCGGCCCTAGCCAATTCCAACCAGGTGAGGCGCACCACAAAAAGCCGCAAGCTTTTATCAAAACATCAAATTAAATCTCCATACATCCTTTATTTAGGCACAATTCAACCCAGGAAAAATCTGCCCAAACTTATAGAGGCATATAATTTACTGCGAAGCAAATGGTCATTTCCCGGCTCAAAAAAATCAGCTGTCCCACCTCAGTTAGTGCTGGCCGGAAAAATTGGTTGGTTAGCGGATAAAACTTTGAGTAAAATTCGCCGCTCACCCTACCAAAAGGATATTATCCTCACCGGTTGGGTGACAGAATCAGAAAAGAATGCCCTACTATCTTGGGCCTCTTGCAGCGTGCAGATTGGTCTCTACGAAGGCTTCGGCATTCCAGTTCTTGAATCTTTGTCCGCCGGTACAATTCCCATTGTGGCTAATACAACCAGTTTGCCGGAAGCTGTGGGTCAAGCCGGCTTGATGGTTAATCCTCAAGATGAAGTAGAAATTGCCCAAGCACTCCAAAAAGCTTGCACATTACCTACCAAAAAACGAGCAGAATATCGTCAACTAGGCCATCAACAATTAGCAAATTTTAGTTGGCGGACTTCGGCACAAAAAATACTTAATACTCTGCAAACAGTTGCTTAGACTCCAATCTGATCTTGGAAGTTTATACTAACTCATATCAAATAATAATATTTAATTAATGATTCAAAAAACCCAACCCAAAATTATCTTAGGCATCGATCCCGGATATGATCGCATTGGCTGGGCAGTGGGCAAAAAAAAATCTCAATCGGTGGCAGTATTAGGTTATGGCCTTATTCAAACTGATTCCAAAGCCAAACTATCCCAAAGATATCTGCAAATTCAAACCGAGTTAACTCAAATTATTAAACAGTATCAGCCTCAAATCTGCGCCATTGAAAAACTTTTTTTTGCTCAAAATAAAACCACTGCCTTAAAAGTATCAGAAGCCAGAGGCGTAATTTTAATTACTGCTATTACTCATCAACTGGAAATTTATGAGTTTAGTCCTCAAGAAATTAAGCTTTCTGTTACAGGTTACGGTGGAGCAGATAAACAAGCAGTCACTAAAATGCTTGGTATTCAGCTAGAACTACCATCAGAAAAAATCATTGATGATGTCACAGATGCATTGGCAGTTGTTTTAACCACGGCTTTAAGCAATAATTTGTTACAGTAAGCCATAGAAAAAAATTATGATTGCTCAACTTACCGGCCGATCAATTATCCAAGACTCACGCTTAATTGTAGACGTGAATGGGGTGGGATACGCTGTGCTGGTTAGCGACTCAACTTTGGCTAAATTGCAGCCTGAAGTTGAAGTTAAACTAAATATTTACACTCACGTTAGAGAAGATGCTCTGGAATTGTTTGGTTTTTTAGAGTCTGCCGATAAACGCTTATTTCAACTACTACTAGGTGTCAGTGGCGTTGGACCCCGAACCGCTTTGGCTATTAGTCAGTGGGGTGCCGCCGACATCACTCAAGCGGTTCAAGAAGCTCAAGTCACTTTCTTTACCAAGGTGCCCAGAGTTGGTAAGAAACTAGCTCAGAAGATAATTATTGATCTCAAGAGCAAGCTGGGCAGTTTGAGAGAATTAGAACTGGGAGGCATGTCTAATCCTAAACAAAAAGAAGTAGCGGAAGCCTTATTGTCACTGGGATTTGAAGAGCAGAGTGTTTATCAGATTATTAACCAACTTGATCTGGATCAACCTATTCAGACCTTAGTTAAACAAGCTCTAAGACAACTCAACAATAAATAAATTATGCCAAAATCTGTCACTCAAATTGATCAGTCATTAACTCCAGAAGAAGAACAATTATTGACCTCTCTTAGAGCTCAAAATTGGCAACAGTTTTATGGCCAAGATAATATTAAACAGGCGTTATTGATTGCTATTCAAGCTACCAAAGAAAGAAAAGAATCGCTGGATCATACTTTATTGTATGGTCCACCCGGACTTGGTAAAACCACTCTGTCTCATTTAATTGCCAAAGAACTGGGAGTCAACATTCGAGTCACATCTGGCACGGCCATTAGCAAAACTGGTGATTTGGCCGCCATTTTAACCAGTCTTGAGCCTGGAGACGTCTTATTTATAGATGAGATCCATCGTCTACCAAAAGCTGTAGAAGAAACTCTCTATCCAGCCATGGAGGATTATGCGCTAGATATTGTTATCGGCAAAGGACCTTCTGCTAGAACTTTGCGCTTAGAACTGCCCAAGTTTACTTTAATTGGAGCCACGACTAGATTTGGACTGTTAGCTGGTCCCTTTAGAGATCGATTTGGTTTAGTTCATCGTTTAACTTACTATCCGCCTCAGGCTTTAGCTACCATTATTAATAAAGCCTCCAAAAAACTTCAAGTTTTATTAGATGAAGCCTCAAGTTTGGCAATCGCCAAAAGATCTCGAGGTACACCTAGAATTGCTCTTAAACTATTGAAGAGGATTCGTGATTTTGCCCAAGTTAGCCAAATTGATAAAGTTGATTTAGCTACAGTTTGTCAAGCGCTAGATATGTATCAAATTGATGCTCAAGGCTTAGATGAACATGACCGAACTTTATTAACTCAGCTGATTGCCAAACATGGCGGAGGACCGGTAGGTTTAACCACGTTGGCCGCAACTTTAAACGAAGATACAGGCACAATTGAAGAGGTGATCGAACCATATCTTTTGCAAATTGGTTTTTTAAAACGGACACCTAAAGGCAGAGTGGTGACTGAAATCGCAAGACAACATCTTGCAAAGTAAATAAGCTGTGTGCAAGCTAAATAAGCTACAATAGATGGGTAATGATTAATAATTTAAAACCTTTAATATGACTCAAAAAATCATTCGTCGTCTGCAAGCTATCTATCTTGAATTTGTGACTGGTTTTTTATGGTGGTGTGTGGGATTTATTCCCATTCATCATGTCCGCCGCTTCTTTTACAGACTATTTGGTATGAAGATTGGCCAGGGTTCAACTCTGCATATGATGGGCCGGATTTATGATCCCAGGTACATCAAAATTGGCAAAGATAGCATTGTGGGCGAAAAATTTACCCTAGATGGCAGAAGACAGTTGGCAAATTCTTTGGGCGGAATTGTAATTGGTGACCATGTGGACATTGCCTCCGAAGTTATGATTTGGTCCAGCCAGCATGATATTAGATCAAGTGACTTTCATGCCACAGAAGACCCAATTACCATTGAAGATTACGTATTTATTGGTCCCAGAGCTATCATTCTGCCTGGTATTAGATTAGGCAAAGGAGCAGTAGTTGGAGCAGGAGCCATAGTCACCAAAGATGTTTTACCCGGAGAAATTGTGGGCGGTATCCCCGCTAAACCTATCGGTCAAAGAGCAGTCAAAGAATATAACTATCGGCTAGGTAGAGCCAGGTGGTTTCAATAAAAGAAACATCGCCACTAATTTTTTGAGGTAATAATCATAAGCCAAAACTGCAATTTTATTGTTAGTCTGTATAATTGGGTACGTGCCTGGTCAAAAACAACCAATTCTATTGACTATTGTTATAGTTTCCTACAATACACCAAAGCTGGTGATTGAGTGTTTAAATTCCATTATTTTTGAGGTTGAAGGGGCTGATTTACTGGGGCACAAAACCGAAATCATAGTTATAGATAATCATTCAAGCGATGATTCGGTCAAACAAATAGATCAATTTCTTGCCTCTCTAACATCTTCTGCTGTAAAAGTTATTTTGGTGAAAAATAATCAAAACTCGGGTTTCGCCAAAGCCAACAATCAAGCTTTAAAAAATGCTAGTGGTGAATATTTTTTACTGCTAAACTCAGATACATTGATGCGGCCGGGCAGTTTGGTTAATTTAGTCAGTAACCTAATTTGGGCCAAAACTCACTCCCGAATCGGCTTGTTGGCAGGTGATCTTAAAAATCCAGATGGTTCCAAGCAGCATCAAGGTGGTGCCTTACCCAATCTCTGGACACTTAAAACTCACATGCTAATGTTAAGCAAAATTCCTTTACTCAATAAGTTCTTATCCTCAACTCAAAATGAGGCAAAAATCAAACTTCGCAAACTGTCGTCCCCGCGAGGTCAACTGCAAATTCAGGGATGGGTTGGCGGTGCAGCTTTGATTATACCCAAGGAAATATATCTGCATTGTGGTCCACTGGATGAAAATATTTTCATGTATGGGGAAGACACTGAATACTGCCTAAGAGCCAGGAAAGCAGGTTTTCTCTGCGCCATTGACCTGTCCGCTCCCATTACCCACTTGGCTTTTGCCAGCTCATCATCCAGCCAAGCTTTAATTGGGGAAATGACAGGATTACTTTATATCTTTAAAAAACATCATCCGGCTTGGCAACTGCCAATTGCTTACATGCTACTGCTAATGGGCTGCTACTTAAGAATATGTCTTTTTTCCTTGAGTGCCAGTGGGCAAACCAAGGTTGAAACCTATAAACAAGCTGTATCCCAGCTCAAAAAGAGATACAATACAGCTACTGCTAAATCATGAAAAAATATTTATTTGCCTTAGCGGCTTTTCTACTGATTTTTATTCCTCTTTACCCAAAGATTCCTTTGTTTAGCCCTATTGAGCAGTATATCGTTCGGGTTAGAATTGAAGACGTATTGATTTTATGTGCGGCTATTTGGTGGTTATTCTTGGTTTGGAAAAAGCAAGCTCGTTGGCGATCACCCTTGAGTTATGGTATTGCCCTCTATATCGGTGCCGGTATTTTATCCACCTTATCCGCGGTATTTATTACCCAAACTGTACCAACGGCGCCCCTGCATTTAGCCAAAACATTGCTTCATCTCTTTAGATATATTGAGTATTTTTCACTATTTTTTATTATGTACGCGGTCATAACCTCACTTAAACGAGCCAAGTGGCTAATTGGGCTGTTGAGCCTGACAGTAATTTTAGCTGCTATTTACGGTTATGGTCAAAAATTCTACTATTGGCCAGTGTACTCGACTATGAATAGAGAATTTAGCAAAGGAATTAGGCTCTATTTAACAGAGCATGCCAGAGTTCAATCAACTTTTGCCGGCCATTATGACCTGGCCGCCTTCTTAGTCATTACCTTGCCCATTATTTTGGCTATGGGACTTGGAGAAAAAAAGAAAGTCCGGAAATGGTTGCATTACACTGCATTCTTCCTGGGAACCTGGCTGTTAGTTATTTCGGCTTCCAGAACACCTTTCGCTGCCTATGTGGTGGCCATTTGGATCGTGGTTTTTTGGTTAGGATGGCTCAAACCCAACTGGAAAAGTAAATTTAAATTCTGGATTACCCGCTTTTTAGCTGTCTATGGTTTGCTATTTTTGGTGGTTTATTACTTTGGCAGCGAGCTGCTTGACCGACTGAGCTTTGCTATTTCAAATGATAAAACCGGTCTATCCATTGATATCAAAAAAGAAGTTGATAACTTGGCAACACTGGCTAAACTGCCAAATTCTAATCAGCTTTATCAACTACTACCCAAAAGCAAACCGCCAGCAGATGCCATATCTACCGCCGAAATTGCAGCTTTGGTGGGAGACGATTTAGTAGCCAGTTTATCGGATCAACCCCCAGCAGTTTTTCAACCCAAGCCCAGTCCTACACCCGCTGTGATATCAAGTGGCGGCTCAAGCACCAAGCCTAAAGATGTTTTTGTTGAGGTCCCCGAAGAAACCTATGAAGAAGAAATTGTTTTGGCAGATGGAACTACTCAAAGAAGGACGATTCATAAACAGAGGACATACTCCGATTGCGCCTTAGAAAGAGAGCTTTCGCTCTGCATCCGACTCGAATCACTTTGGCCTTGGGCGCTTGATGGTTTTTACACCAATCCTATTTTAGGAGTCGGATATGCCACGCTTAATAAACAGTATATTGATGAATTTACTATTGCAGAAAGTACCGACAATAATTTTCTTAGAACATTGGGAGAAACCGGATTGGTTGGTTTTATCACATTCTATGGCACCATCATCCTGGCCATCCGGCTGATGTTTAAATACCGAAACACGCCTAATCAATTTCGCCAGAGTTTTTACGTGGGGTTAATTGCCGGCACAATCGGCCTATTGATTAACGCGGCTTATATTGATGTTTTCGTTGCGTCTAAGGTCGCCTTAACTTTTTGGTCCCTGCTGGGTATTGCTGCCGCCTTGATGAAACTCGAAAAAAAGACAACCACTGCAAAATGACTTGGCAAAAACTGCTTCACCACCGCCAATTGATTATTATCTTGCTCTTGGCTTTTTTGCTTAGACTTTATCGCATCAATAACCCCGTGCTTGATTGGCACAGTTTCCGACAAGCTGATACAGCTTCCGTCACCAGAGAATACTTAAAACACGGCATCGATTTGCTGCACCCAAAGTATGACGATTTATCGAACATTCAGTCGGGTTTTGATAATCCTGAGGGTTGGAGAATGGTTGAATTTCCAATTCTCAATGCCTTCAGCGCGTTAATCATAGCAATTATACCTAAAGCCAATGAAGTCCTGGTGGGACGATTAATTTCGGTGAGCTTATCATTAGTCAGCATTTCTGCTCTTTATTTGCTGGTTAAAGATATCTCCAATCAACGAGTGGCCATTTGGTCGGCCCTGATGATGGCCGTGCTACCTTACTCCATTTATTACTCAAGAGTTATTTTGCCTGAGCCTGCCATGCTTTCTAGTTTGTTAGTATCACTTTGGACTTTTAATCGTTGGCTAAAAAATCGGAGTTGGCAGGATTATGGTCTTTCCCTGTTAGCTTTGATGCTGAGTCTTTTGCTGAAACCCTACGTGATATTTATGGCACCAGTTTATTTAGCTTTAGGCTTCAGCCAACAGGGTAAAAAGTTCTTTAAAAATTTTCCCATGTACATTTACCCCTTGCTGGCCGTCACACCCTTGTTTGGGTGGCGAAAATGGATAGAACAATTTCCTGAAGGCATACCCGCATCGGATTGGCTTTTGAATGGCAATGGTATTCGTTTTAGACCTGCTTGGTTTAGGTGGTTATTTTATGAAAGACTCACCAAAATGTTCGTTGGTTGGACGGGGTTAGTTTTATGTTTACCAGTTGTCTTCAAACCCTATAAATTAAAAGAGGTTGCCATTTATGGTTCTTGGTGGTTGGGAAGCTTAATATATTTGTCTGTTTTTGCCAGTGGTAACGTTCAACATGACTATTACCAGGTATTACTTGTACCCATCGTGTCAATTACTCTGGGCGTGGGAATTGTCAAACTCATGGATTTTTTGTCGCGAAAGATAAATCCCACTTGGGCAAAAATTATGATTGGCCTGATACTGACTTCCTCACTTTCGTTAGCTTGGCTGCAAATTAGGGGATTTTTTAATATCAACCGCTGGGAATATCAGAAGGCCGGTCAAGCCGTTGATCAGCTCACTCCTCCAGATGCCCTCATCATCGCTCCAGCCATGGGGGATACACAGTTTTTATTTCAGACAAACAGGCGGGGTTGGCCGATTGGATTTGAAATTGACAATAAAATAAAACTAGGCGCAGGGTACTACATTAGTACCTCCCAAGATGATGAAACACGTCTGCTTGAATCAAAATTTATGGTCGTCAAAAAGACTCCGGATTACACTTTAATTGACCTAACTAAACCTAAGAACTAAAGATGAAAATTTTAATGCTTACGCCCTACCTGCCCTATCCGTTACTTTCTGGTGGTCAAATCCGTACCTACAATTTATTAAAACAACTCAGCGCTGAGCATGAAGTCACCTTATTTGCCTTGATTAAAGATTACTCTGAGCAACAATATGTAGCCCAACTGGCAAAATTTTGCACGCAGGTCCGGGTCTTCAAACGCTCAACCCATCCATTTACCCTCAAGAATATTTTTAAAACCGCCATCTCCAAGTACCCGTTTTTAGTAATTCGCAATCACGCACCAGACATGACTAGTGTGATTGAAGAATATTTAACCACAAAAAAATTTGATTTAATTCATGCCGAAACTTTTTACATGATGCCTCATTTGCCAAAAACCAAAGTGCCGGTGCTTTTGGTGGAACAAACAATCGAGTATTTGGGTTATGAAAGCTTTGCTGATAAGGTTTTACCGATTTTAAGACCCTTGCTTTACTTTGATATCCGCAAGATTCGGTTTTGGGAACAACATTATTGGAATAACTGTCATAAACTGATTGTCATGAGCACAGACGATAAACAACTTATCGCCCCGCTCATCAATGATCCGAACAAAATTGAAGTGGTCGCCAATGGTGTAGACACCAAGTGGTTTAACCAACACCTCAATCAGCCCAGTCCCAATCCCACAGTCCTATTTGTGGGAACATTTAAATGGCTGCCCAACAAAGAGGCGGTCAACTTCCTGGTTTCCAAGATTTGGCCTTTGATTATTGATCAGATGCCGGAATCTCAACTTCGCATTGTGGGTAATGCCCCAACAGGGGAAATTTTGAGCTTGGCAGATCGGAGTCAAAGTATTTCGGTTGAAGGTGGAATACCCGATATTAGAACTGCCTTTGGTGCCTCTCAGGTCTTAATTGCTCCCGTCTTAAGTGGTAAGGGCACGCGTTATAAAGTGCTTGAGGCTTTAGCATCCGGAACTGCTGTAGTCGCTACCCCAACTGCTGTGGAAGGTTTGAAGGTTCAAGACGGCGAACATGTTATGATCGGCACAACAGCCCAGGAGTTAGCGAACCATACCTTAGATTTGCTCCGCCATCCAGCTAAACAAAAGCGCCTAGCAGAAAATGGCAAGCGTTTTGTAAAAAAATACTATGACTGGTCATTGATTTCAAAAGAACTTGATAAAATTTATCAAACCATGGGTCAAACCTAAATTTAAAATTATGAAAAAACCTCAACTTGAAATCATTATCGTTACATATAACAGCCAATTTTGGCTTAAAAAGACCCTGTCCAGTTTAAAAACTGCCTACTTAGACAAAACAAAAACCAAAGTCATGGTGAGTGTAGTTGACAACGCCAGCCAAGACGACACTGCACAAATTATGAAACAAGAGTTTAATTGGGTGATTTTCCATCAGCTTTCGAGCAACCAAGGTTATGCGGCAGCTAACAATTTTGCCTTGAAAAAAAGTCAAGCAACGTACGTGATGCTTCTCAACTCGGACATTGAGTTTACTCCAAATTCCAACTTGGATATTTTACTTTCATATTTGGACAAACATCTAGATACGGCAGTTATTACCCCTAAAGTGGAATTTTCTGATGGTCAAATTGATCCGGCTTGCCATCGGGGAGAACCAACTCCTTGGGCATCATTTTGTTATTTCTCGAAGTTAGAACATTTTTTTCCTCATATTCCCCTGTTCAGTGGCTATCACCAATGGTACCTACCCTTAGCTCAAGTCCATCAAATCAAAGCTTGTTCTGGAGCTGCCATGATTGTGAGAAGATCGGCCATAGACCAAGTCGGATGGTTAGACGAACAATTCTTTATGTATGCAGAAGATCTAGATTGGTGCAGACGGTTTAGAACCGCAAAATATGGTATTGTTTTCCATCCGGGAGTCAGGCTCATTCACCACAAATATAAATCGGGAATAAAAAGTACTTCTCAAACTATTGCCCGCCAGACTAAAGAATACTTTTACAGGACTATGCTACAATACTACGACAAACATTATCGCAAGCAGTATCCTGAACTAGTGAGATTCTGTTTGCGCGTATTTATTTTTATTAGAAGAGGGGCATTATGACTAAAAGCCAATTTGAAGTTCAATATTTAATGATGAGAAACATCAAGGAGATGATAACTTCTCTTTTAATGTTTGTGGCCGCCCTTTTCGTGACAATTATTGCTCCGTCATTGTTGCTGCGTTACCTTTATGCCGGTCAACAATTGCTGGAAGAACCAAAGCTCCTTGAGTATATCCCTTTACTTAGCGCCATTATTGCTTCACTCTATTTTATTTATGCCATCGTCGGATGTTTAATCAGATCGAACAAAATTAAACACCTCATGAGTCAAGTTGATATGATGAGTGATTTGGATGTGGATGCTCAGTTGAATGAGGCGGAAATCGCCGAGCTTGAGTCAATTGTTGATGAAGCAATTGCTAAGAAAAAGCCAACTGCAAAAACAGCCAAGAAATCTGCTTCAAAAAGAAGCTCTCAGAAAAAGACTGTCAAAAAAGCAAAGAAATAGACACTATGCGAATTGGCATTGACTGTCGGTTGGCGGGCAGAAGCCACGCTGGCATCGGTCGATATACAGCCGAACTGATTAAGCATTTAGTAGCCTTGCACACAAACTCAAAGAGCCAGATAACTTTTGTATTGTTTGTGACAAGCAAAACTCAGGCACAAGAACTGCTGATCAAGTCACCGGATTTTATTGAGTGGGTGGTTACTCCCGTGCGCCATTATTCGCTTAAAGAGCAGCTAATCATGCCTCAAGTTTTTGCCAAGCAAAAATTAGATCTGCTGCATATCCCTCACTTTAATTTGCCCTTGCTTTACTTTGGCAAAGTTGTGCTAACCATTCATGATTTGCTCTGGCATTATCAGCGAGGGGGTGGAGCAACTACACTGCCAACTTGGTTATATTATTTCAAATATGGTTTTTATAGACTCACGGTTGCCAGAGCCGTAAATAAAGCCAGCGCTATTATTGTGCCTTCAAATAAAGTGGCCAAGGAAGTCAATAACTTTTATCCCCACATTAGCTCAAAAATTCACGTCATCGGTGAGGGCGTTTCAATTTTTAAATCAAATAAAAAAAAGCCTTCATTAACTCTGCCTAAGGCATTTATCTTATATGTGGGCTCTCTTTACCCTCACAAAAATATTAGGCTTATTCTCAGAGCCTTGAAACTTAGTCCAAAACTTCACTTAGTGATCGTCACGGCTCGTTCCAATTTCTCTTTGGAAGTGCAAAAACAAATTGGCTTGATGAAGATTAAATCCCGAGTCAGATTTTTGTTCAATCAAAGTGATTCCCAGTTGGCGTCTGTTTACTCGCGGGCCGTGGCTTTAATTCAGCCGTCATTCTCAGAGGGTTTCGGTTTAACCGGACTTGAGGCCATGGCGTGTTCAACGCCAGTTTTGGCTTCAGATATTTCTGTCTTCAGGGAAGTCTATGGGGACGCGGCGCTTTTTTTTGATCCACTTCAACCAAATTCATTGCTTGAAGCGCTTAAAATTTTACCTCAAAAATCTTTACAGCTGGTTAAAAATGGTGCCAAACGCTCGAAGCAATATTCTTGGTCGCACATGGCTAAACAGATTTATGATCTTTACCAGAGTTTAGACAAAAATTTGAACTAAGGCAGATTATGACGCACCCAGCTGCTTCTTCACCTCCTAAGGTGGCTATCGTCTATGATCGGGCCAACATTCAATATGGCGGAGCAGAGTACTTACTCAAAGTCATGGCCAAAGCTTTTCCATCCGCCCCTTTGCTCACCAGTGTTAGTCACCGTCAAGCCACCTGGCAGAAAGATTTTGCCCGGGTCTATACAACATTTTTGCAAAAAATACCCTTCGCCCAAAAACACCATCAATGGTTTCTGCCCTTCATGCCTTTAGCTTTCGAATCACTTAACCTAGATCCATATGACATTGTGATATCTTTTTCCAGCGCCGAAGCCAAAGGCGTACTGACAAAACCTCATCAGCTACATATTGCCTATCTTTTCGCTCCACCTCGTTATTTATATCATCTTGATGAAAATTACCAGCAAACATCCACCTGGCGAAAATTACCCATCATTAAACAAATGGTTAAATTAATTCTGGCATACCTAAAGTGGTGGGATTTATCAGCCAGCTTAAGACCAGACATATTAGTGACTTTATCGCTTCAAACAGCGCAAAAAATTGAACAAGTTTACGGTCGTGAAACTCAAGCCATTGTTTATCCGCCAGTGCAAAAGTATCAAACAGACCCACAATTATTTCGTCAGCTGCCCGTTTTATCTGAATTTTATCTCTGCGTTGCCCGCCTGGTTGAGTATAAACGACTTGATCTGGCTATTCGGGCCACACTAAAACTCAAGAGGCAGCTGATCATTGTGGGAACTGGCCTTGACTTACATCGCCTGCAAAGAATGTCTGGAGACCAGTGCTGGACTCGACCTTCGGACATGAATTTTCAAACCGCAGTTGCCTATCTCCACCAACATCAACCCGATATCTGTTTTATGGGCAACCTTCAAACTCAAGAACTGGCCTGGCTTTACTCAAAAGCTCGTGCCCTATTATCGCCGGGAATTGATGATTTTGGCTTAGTACCACTGGAGGCCGCTCAGTTTGGTTTGAGCAGTATCATTCATGCCCAAAGTGGTGCGGCAGAAATTTTAACTTCCGATTTAGCAACTCATCTTAAAAAACAAGATATTGAGGCTATGCTAAAAAGTATCTGCCGGCACGACAACTACCAAGTTTCTCCAGATAAACTTATGTCACTTGCCCAACAGTTTTCAAGCGAAGTCTTTATTCAGCGTATGACTAAACTAGTGTATGATGAGTGGCGTTTGCATAACAAAAGGATGAATTATGACAAGTAACCCCCATCTTTATGGAATAATTTTAGCTGGTGGCGGGGGTACGCGTCTTTGGCCTAAATCCCGAAAAAAAACTCCCAAACAATTCTTAAAACTCCTGGGTGAAGAAACCATGTTTCAGGTTACCTTAAAAAGATTCAGCCAGTTTATTCCTCTCAATCATATTATTGTGGTTACAACCAAAAGATATGCCCAAGACATCGCCAAACAAGCTCCAGAAATTCCCCAACAAAATATTATTCTTGAGCCAGACAAACGTGACACTGCGCTTGCCATGTTAACTGGCGCTCTTTATGCCATGAGTCTTGACCCCAAGGCAATCTTAGTTAACGGGGCGGCTGATCACGTGGTTGGCAATAAACATGAGTTTGTTCGAGTTATGAAAGTGGCCACCGAAGTGGCTGCCGATTATAAGCACTTGGTCGCAGTAGGCATTACACCAACTTGTGCTTCAACAGCATTCGGATATATTAAAATTGGCAAAGAATACAAACACATGGGCAATGGTGCCCCAGTTTTTCAAGTGGCTAAGTTTACAGAAAAACCCAATCAGACAACTGCCAGAGCTTTCATTGCCACCGGCAGATACTTTTGGAATGCCAATAACTATGTTTGGTCAGCCCAAGCACTTCAGGACGCATTTAAAGAGCATATGTCATCGCTTTTTGAGTTAACAAAAACGCTTCCCCAGTTGACTCAAGATAAATTTATGCAGGCTTTACCAAATATTTACAAGCAAGCCGAAAGTATCTCGATTGACTATGCCATTTCGGAAAAAGCCAAGAATTTGCTGCTCATCCCTGGAGATTTCGGTTGGAACGATATTGGCGAATGGCAAGTAGTATATGATTTAGGAAAAAAAGATCCGGCTGGAAATGTAGTCATAGGTAACGGTCAATCTCAATCAAAAGATATTCTTTGCCTTGACTCTCAAAATAATTTGGTTCATACAAATAACCGTCTGGTGGCGCTACTTGGGGTGAACGAGATGATTGTGGTTGATACAAATGAGATTTTGCTGGTGGCTCCAAAGTCAAAAAGCCAAGATGTAAAAAAAATCGTTGAACAACTCAAAAAAGACCAAGTCGAAGACTATCTGTAATATAGGCTATAATCCTAAGCAACAATGACTTACGACCAAACCAAAAGAGCTCTTGATTTAGTGATTGCGTCTATCCTTTGTATTATTTTTTTACCTATCTGGATTGTTGTACCCTTGGCAATCTTAATAGAATCTGGCCCGCCCATTTTGTTTTGCCATATTCGGCTAGGTAAAAATGGCCAAGAATTTGCTTTATATAAATTTCGCTCAATGGTGCCTGATGCGGATGATCTGCTGCACAAACACAACCCCAAACTACTCGAAGAATTTAAAAATGGAGATTGGAAACTTAAAAATGACCCTAGAATTACCAAGCTGGGTCGCATTCTCAGATCCTTAACGATTGACGAATTTCCTCAATTATATAATGTTTTTAAAGGCGAAATGAGCATGGTCGGTCCCAGAGCCTATGTCAAAAAGGAGCTAACTGAACAAGCCAAACGGTATCCGGAAACAAAACAATATATTAAAGAAATATTATCTGTCAAACCTGGTATTACCGGTCCTTGGCAAACAAATGGTCGCAACGAAATTCCTTTTGCTCAAAGAGCCCAGATGGATGCCAGGTATGCTCAGGGTCAAAGTTTGATTGAAGATTTTAGAATCTTACTTATGACTCCCAAAGCCATGCTGAGTAAGTGGTAATCCTCATTTGTTATGTATTTTGCTATACTAAACCATATGAAACAGATCTTGCCCAACTGGATGAAACGTTCAAAAAAGGTAGATGCTGCTGGTGCTAATCAGCCCGGGGACAGTCCTGACGAAACCAATCCAACACATGAAATCAAAACTCATCTAGACACAAAAACAAAACCTAGAAAAGGCTGGTCAAAGCGAACCAAAAGAATCACTTTGCTTGCGGGCAGTGTTTTTCTGCTCATCTTGACTGTTTTTGGAGTATTAGGCTTTCATTCCTATTCAAAAATTATGGCCATCAAGGCCTTGGGACAAGAAGCCGAATTAACCGGTCGTTTGACTTACACAGCTTTTAAAAATCAAAATTTACCTGAGGTAGCCAGTGGCCTTAGCCAAATTGATGGGCAACTGTCTCAAATTGAACAGTTGTATTCTCAGCTTAATTTTTGGTCATATATACCGATCGCCAGCTCATATTATCAGGATGGCCAGCGTGCCTTGTCAGCCGGGAGATCTGGTTTAGAGGCAGCAAAATTGTCAATTAACTCCATTTCACCTTATGCGGACGTTTTAGGATTTACGGGAGAAGGCACATTTACCGGTGGCACAGCCGAAGACAGATTGAAACTGATTATCGAAACTTTGTCCAAGATTTTACCCGAATTTGACGCGATCGCTACTGATGTGAATGATTTAAATCAATCCCTTTCTGCGATTGATCCAAATCGCTATCCAGAATCAATTAATGGCCGCGAGATTAGAAAGTATATTTATTTAGCTCAAGAAATGAGCGGTGGCGCCCAGGCCGCTTTAACTGAATTCAGGCCGGTATTGGAGCAATTGCCCAGCATGGTTGGTAGTGGCGG
>Ga0210057_1003039_pt1 | contig 23416 bp, 35 predicted proteins | sample CryGeyCG2114_010_2_FD_183968 | JGI IMG/M metagenome (GOLD analysis project Ga0210057, IMG submission 183968) | Groundwater microbial communities from aquifer - Crystal Geyser CG10_big_fil_rev_8/21/14_0.10 (SPAdes) (version 2) | ecosystem: Environmental > Aquatic > Deep subsurface > Groundwater ...
CCCCGGAAAGTGCAATTTTTTGTCTCATGTTTAACATCTGTACTCCTTAAAGGGCAGAAATATTTGGAGTACATTTTCTCATGATTTAGCGAATCACTTTCTGTTACATTTCTGATGAGGCAATTCGGTAGGTTGCGGGCAACTTTACGTTGTGGTAAAATTAGAGCAAGATGCAAACTAAAGTTTTAAATTACCGAGTGATTGTAAAACCAGATGAAAGGACAGGAGTGGATAAACCCTGTTTTTCTGCATTTTGTCCTACACTGGGAATTGCTGATGATGGTGATACTTTCGAAGAGGCTTTAGTCAACCTTCAAAAATTAATAAGATTTCATCTTGAATGTCTTATAAAAGAGAAAGAGGAAATTCCTGCAGATGATCCAGAGAAAGAGATAATTACTACTACCAGAATCGAATTACCTCTTCCCGTTTCATTTGCTCTATGACAAAACTGCCGATGGAAAATCTGGCGGCAATTATTTTTGCCATAGGAGTCGGCACGGCTTTACTTTTTTTGCCGATTGGAAAAGCGGAAGAGGCGTTGGTTGGGAGTATTACAAAAATAACTTTTGGAGAAACAGCAGTAGTGGTAGTCTTAAGTTTATTTGTGTTTTTTACAGTAAGAAAGTTGTATCAAAAAATGATGCTGATAAATGTCCACGAGGATTTAGCAATAACAGAAGGTGTAAATATACGGTTATACAATTTACTCTATTTATTAAGTATCGCAGTTGTTGTCGCCTTAGGCGTGTATTTAGTGGGAGGATTAATAACTGCCGCCCTCATTGCAATTCCGGCAGCCACGGCAAAAAACATCAGCAAAGGTTTACATTCATATAAAATCTCGGCAATTTTTTTTGGTACAGTTTCTGCAATTGCGGGTATTTTTATCGCTCGTTTTGTTAACCTCCCGACCGGTCCGATGGTTATTGTTTCCGGCGCGGTGCTGTTTTTGATTTCAACTGTTTTTATAAAAAAACCGGTTTAATTTTAAAATATGCCAAGACCAAGAATAACACGCTGTTTGCGCTTTAAGCCAAACGTATATTACTTTAAGCCCCAGGGCATCCCCTTAAGAATGCTTGAGGAAACGGTTCTTTTGCCTGATGAGCTGGAAGCTTTAAAACTTCACGAGGTGGACGGTCTTGAACAGACAGAAGCTTGCCAAAAAATGAAAATCTCCCAGCCGACCTTTGCCAGAATCCTAGGAAGTGCCCATAAAAAAATTGCCGAGGCTTTAGTTAAAGGCAAGGCAATTCGTATTGAAGTAAAATAAGCAAAGCTTAATGCTGCGCAAAAAGCAAAGCTTAATGCTGCGCAAAAAGCAAAGCTTAATGCTGGCGAAATAAAAATGAAAATGAAAAAATATCTTATTGCTATTTTATTTTTTTGTTTTTCTATTCTCGTAAGTTTATCTTCCAGCCCCACCGTGTTGGCTCAAAATGAATTTGGGCAAGAAGAAACTCTGGAGGGAAGAGTTACTCAGATTTTGGAGGAAAAACAAATTATTCCTACGGGAGCAAGCGATTTCCAGCTTTATCAGAAACTGGAAATTTTGGTCACGAAGGGATCACTGAAAGATAAAAAGATCACTATCGAAAACGGTAATTTACCCATAAGTAGTTTACAAAAGTATCAAGTTGGTGACGAGTTGGTAATAAACTGCGGTAAGGATTTTGAAAACAACGATAGCTTTTTTATCACCGATTATGTTAGACGCAGCGCATTACTCTGGCTGTTTGTAATTTTCGTGATTGTGGCCATAGTGATTGGGCGATGGCAAGGGATGGCTTCTTTAGTCGGTATGGGAGTCTCCTTCCTGGTTATTTTTAAGTTTATTCTCCCAAAAATCTATGCTGGTAGTGACCCCGTTCAGATTGCTATTTTAGGATCAGTGGTGATTATCCCTGCCACCTTTCTTTTATCTCATGGAGTAAATAAGAAAACCATGATCGCCGTTGCGGGAACGCTTATTTCTCTTATCGTCACTGGTTTTTTGGCCAATACTTTTGTCGAGGCCTCTAAACTGACAGGCTTTGCTTCCGAAGAAGCGGGTTTCTTACAGGCTTATAAACCAGGTCTTATTAACATTAAGGGTTTGCTTCTGGCTGGCATTATTATTGGGGTTTTGGGTGTTTTAGACGACATTACCATTTCTCAATCGGCAATCGTCCAACAGTTGAAAGCAGCTAACCCAAAACTGAAAGCAGGAGAACTTTATAAAAGGGCAATGACGGTGGGAAAAGACCATATTTCTTCGATGGTGAACACTTTAGTTTTAGTCTATACAGGTGCGGCCTTACCCTTACTTCTCCTTTTTATTAATAACCCCCACCCTTTCTCAGAAATAGTTAACTATGAGATTATCGCCGATGAAATAGTGAGAACTTTGGTTGGAAGCATTGGGTTGATACTAGCGGTGCCGATTACAACTTTTATTGCTTCGTTTATGGTGGAAGGAGGTGAAAACAAATGACTTATAATTTAGGCAGTGATGCCGAAAAACAGGACGAAAAAGCTAAAAACTTAGCTCGAGCTAGACAATCTTTGATTGAGGAGCTTGACGCCATCAATGTTTATGAGGAAAGGTTTCAGGCAAGTAACGACGAAGAACTTAAGAAAGTTCTTGTCCATAACCGTGATGAAGAAAAAGAACACGCGGCGATGTTAGTCGAGTATTTACGGAAAAACGATCCGACTTTTGATGAAAAGTCGAAACAATACGATTAAATATTCTAAAAAGGATAATCTGAAATATGGAGAACAAAAAACTTTTAACCGGTTTAGTTATAATTTTTATTGCAATTTTATTGAGTGTTGTTATCTTTGGCAGTCGTAACAAATCTGTCGTCTTATCCGAAAAACAAATTCCCATACAAACGAATAACACGGCTAAGAAAGAAGATAACAGTATCATCTTTTTTTACGGTAGTACGTGTCCGCATTGTGCGGATGTTGAAGCGTGGATGAAAGAAAATAAGGTTGAAGAAAAAATCACAATTATTAAAAAAGAGGTCTACGATAACCGTCAAAATTCACAAGAACTTACAGAGGCAGCTAAGAATTGTGGTTTACCTATCGACAGTATTGGCGTACCGTTTCTTTATGTAGAAGGTAAATGTCTTGTTGGAACTCCTGATATTATCAACTATTTGACCGATAAGCTTAATTCTCCAATGTCGACCAACTCGGCAGAAAGGATTACTCAATGAAAAGATTTATATCAATAATAAGTATTCTAGCTTTTTTAGCCTTACCCACTCCTGCTCAAGCTGTTTGCCCGGTTTGCACAGTCGCAGTTGGAGCGGGATTGGGATTATGCCGATTTTTGGGAATTGACGACACCATTTCCGGCATTTGGATTGGCGGATTAATTTTATCAAGTGGATTATGGCTTGCTGACTGGATTGGAAAAAGGAAATGGAGTGTTCCTTATAAAGAAGTAATATCCATTTTGTTGTTTTATCTTTTTGTTATCCCGCCTTTATATTGGGCCAAAATGATTGGTATCTCGGGTAACACGCTTTGGGGAATAGATAAAACAATTCTTGGAATATTAGTGGGTTCAGTTCTTTTTCTTTTCAGCGTTTGGACGGATAAGCTCCTGCGGGGCAAAAACAGCGGCAAGGTATATATTTATTATCAAAAAGTTATCTTGCCTATTTTTTATTTAACAATTGCCAGTTTTATTTTTTATCGTATTACCTGTTAAGAAGGAGAAAAAATATGGATAACCAAAAAAATATACTACCCGATATAAACGAGTTTATGGATAAGGTCAAAAAGATGGAGAAAGGCGAAAAACTAGACCTTTCATCGGACGAAGATCTCTCCATTGGTATTATGAACCTCATTTCAATGGAGGAGCATTTCTTTTTCACTTACAACAAGACTAAGGATGCCAAATATCTTGATCTTCTCAACGAGATCCGAGAAATGCGTAAAAGTGCTTTGAAGCGGATAATTAAAGACTATGAGGGCGAAGTGTGGTGTATCAGTAAGCATTTACTGGCTGCGTCTATGCGATTTATGGAGGTGTAGGCACGAAGGCTCTTACTAAGGGTGACAAGGGTGATGCCGAGGATATGTTCCAGAAGTCTTACCAGCTTTACAGTTTATTTTGGGGACTTAATCTTGGTGTGGTGCAAACAAAGGACATCAAACACACCGAGTCAGCTAAGATTGAGTTTATCAGCGAAGATCCTAAACCAGTCGTCAGGGGGTCGGTGGGTGTCTTTGAGAAATTAGGGCAGCTGGTTCAGAAAGCGATTGATTGTTGCAAAGAATAAAAGGATACCAGCCTAAAATCTTCAAATGTCTTGAAGATACAAGCTAATTGCGTGGTTATTGCGAAGCAGGTTCTTATATTAGAGTTACGATTCTCGAGCCTTGTTATTATTTGATATAGTTAATAGCCTCAAGTTTGATAACCTCTTTAATTTGTATTATAGTTATTAAATAGCACAAAAGATAAGGGGGTGAATAACACATGAAGAAAATAATACCAATAGTTTCCGTTTTTGCTTTGTTGCTCGTTGCCTTACCGGTTCTTGCGGTTAATAATGGTGCCGGAACACAAACACAACAGAAATTACAGGTTTCTCCATCTCCTACTGGTAATCAGGTACAAAACCAAAATAAGGTAAAGACGCAGAATGAGGGTGAAGACTCTCAGATTCAGACCAACACCCAAGAACAAGAAAATCTTGGTGAAAATCAAGAAACTCAAGGTCAGGGTATGCCCAAAGAAATTTCACCTCGAAGTGAAACAGCAACTCAAAACATGAGTAATGTAGCTCAAAAGGTTGAGGAACTGCTAACAACCGAAACTTTGCAAGGCGGTATTGGCCAACAAGTTAAAACGATTGCCCAAGAGCAAAAAACTGCTCAAGAACAAATTAGGACCGAACTTGGAAAAGTTGATAGCCGAGGTGGACTACTTAAATCCATTATTGGTCCCGACTTTAACGCTCTTAAAAATATGCAGAAACAGATGGAACAAAATCAGCTGCGTATTCAACAACTGGTACAGTTGCAGAATCAATTAGTCAATAAGGGTGATATTACCCAAGTACAGGAAATGGCCCAATCTTTAACCGATCAGAATATTGCCCTTCAAGATAGAATTAATCTCGAAGAGCAATCCGGTAGTTTGTTTGGGTGGTTATTTAAGCTGTTTGCAAAATAATATAGATGGTTTATTCACAGCAACCCACTGGATTCGAAGCAGGAGTTGTTTGTTTTTAGGCTAAAAAACCATACAAGGTTTAACTTTTTCTATTTCCTCTCTGATTTGCTGAACAAGCCTAAAATCTTCAAATGTCTTGAAGATACAAGCTAATTGCGTGGTTATTGCGAAGCAACAAGCTTTGCTTATTGCGAAGCAGGTTCTTATATTAGAGTTACGATTCTCGAGCACTAAAAATTTGTGCGCAAATTTTCAGCGTAAACCAGTTGGCACTTAATAGACCAAGATTAGCCTCTAATATAGTCTAAATGGCTTTGTTTTCATCACGATACTGTCACAAATAGCCCTTCTATTGACAAAAGCAGTAATGTTTGATAGCATGAATTAATGAGAATCGAACGGAAATTACTTTCTACGCTTAAAAGCCAACTGTTAAGCACAAATAAAGGGTTGGTAGTTTATGGTCCAAGACAAGTTGGAAAAACCACTTTGATTAACGACTTGCTTAAAGAGTTTGAATGGCACACCTTGATTTTAAATGGTGACCAAAGAGGGTCTTGGTGGGAATTATTGACCAGTAGAGATCTGTCTAAATTGACCCTTTTGGTCTCTGGATATGACGCAATATTTATTGACGAGGCGCAACGTATACCGGAGATAGGGTTAAGTTTAAAAATTCTTCTGGATAATTTTCCAAAACTAAAAATTATTGTTACTGGATCATCATCTCTTGATTTGGCAAGTAAAATTAGTGAGCCCCTTACGGGGCGAATTTATAGTTATAAATTATTCCCAGTATCTTGCGGTGAGCTGCTCAAAACAAAAACTCCTTATGAAATAGAGACTCAAGTTGAGGAAAGATTAATTTATGGTTCGTATCCTGAAATCTTCTCTCTTGGTGGTGCCGTAGAAAAATCAAAATATATGCAAAATCTGGTCGACACCTATCTTTACAAAGATTTATTGGAATTCGGAGATATAAGAAATTCTTCAAAAATTCTGGATCTATTAAAATTGCTAGCTTTCCAAGTTGGAAGCCAGATTTCCCTAAACGAATTGGGCAACTCTCTAGAATTGAACAGAATAACAGTAGAAAGATATATTGATTTATTGGAAAAATCATTTATTATTTTTCGATTATCTGGCTTTAGCCGGAATTTACGTAAAGAAGTTACCAAAATGGATAAAATTTACTTTTACGATCTTGGAGTGAGAAACGCCATCATTGGGAACCTAAATTTACTTATCAATCGAGATGATGCGGGAAAGCTGTGGGAGAATTTTTTAATAGTTGAACGAATGAAAAAACTACAATATGAACAAAAATTATTCTCTCTATATTTTTGGCGTTTATCAAGCGGGGCGGAGATGGACTTGATTGAGGAAGAGAATGGTGAATTACATGGCTTTGAATTTAAGTATGGAAAAAAGACTGTTAAAACTCCGGGTTCATGGATAGCGACTTATTCAAAAGCAACTGCCACATTAATAAATCAGGAAAATTGGCAAAAATTCGCAATTTAAATTTGAGCTTAAAAGGTTCAATAGATATGAAGAAAAACTGGAAATTGGGGTTCTTGGGATTGTTTGGTTTTTGTGGTTTTTATACTTTTTACCAACAAGAAAATCTTAAATTAATACGAGAAAGAAACTTTCTATTAATTATTAAGAAAGGGGGTAATAATAGTGAAAAATAATAAAATTTTGTTGGTTATTATTGGGGTGATCGTTTTGGGTGGAGGATTGTTTTTGTTAAAGGGAGAATCAACATCTCCAGTAGTACCGAAAACTGATGACGTAATGAAAAAGGTTGAGGAAACCAATAAACTGGTTGAGAAAAAAGTTCCCACTGGCTTGAAGTCCTGCACAACCGAAATTCTTGCCAACTCCGGAAACTGCACCACGTTACCCAAAGAATATGTTTGACCATACGGTTTATGGGAATGGTAAAGAGGCCGATCACGGCTTGACTTATAATAATACCTGTTCTTATTGTCAATTCTTTGGCAAGGAGGGCGTGATGGAAATTGTCGATACCGAAGTTACGGCTTTGGGTTATAAAGAGGGAGAATGTGATTAACCTATGCGGATTTCTTTGCTTCTAAATATAATGGATATTGACAAGTCATTATATCTGCAAATATATAATATATTAATGTTTCATACAAAAGTAAAAGAAAGCAATCTGATTATTGTAGAGCCGAAAAAAGATTTTTGGACATTGGAAGGATCTTTGGCTTCAGAGGTTAAATTATCTGATAATGAATTACGGCAAGCACGAGAGTCGTTTTCTAAGAATTGGCCAAAAGGAGGAGGGGCGAAGAATAATAATTCATCAATTGTGTCTTTTGACAAACAACTAAGTAAACAAGCTAAAATTGATTAATTCCCGCACGATTCGCTTTTCTTTTCTACTTCCTTAATGTGATCAACGCTGACATATTTTGTAAGATCAATTCCGGAACTGTCACCAACAATAATAATGACGCTGTCATAAGGCTTAATCAGGGAGGAGGGGATATTGTCAACCTGTTTGCCATTTATATATCCCGTAATTGGTTTGCCCTCGGAAAAAGTAAATTTAATATTTTTGAACAAATCTTCCTAAGTTGCGCCGGGTTGATGAACATGAACCACATCGCCAACATTGTCATGTAAATGAGCTTTTTCAATTTGGTAAGCACTGATTTCTATATACTTTTGGGCGGAAAAATCCTGCAAAATTCCGTCAATATATATCAAAAAGCCAGTATGATAATGAATTGATTGTTGAGCTTGGTTTTTATTTATAAGAACCAGAAAAAACCCCGCCAATAAAACTATCGCTAAAAGAAAAACCAATAATTTTTTCTTCATTCTTAATTATTAATTATAATTCTATGTTAATATGATGAATATGGTTAATTTAATTTTTTTTGTATTACCATTAATTTTATTTAGTTTTTTTACCCCGGCGGGTTTTGCGGTTGGTTTGATTTGGTGTTTATGCTGGAGTATTTGGGCTTTGGCAACTAAGCATTTTAATAATAAAGCGATTGTGTTGTTAATTTCCGCTTTCTGGTTTTTGCTTTCTGGACTATTTTTCCTGATGATTGCTCTGGGGGCAGCAGGGAAAGAGATTTAGAGAACAATGATTGGCAACTCTTTATTCAAACAACAATAAAACACGATGAACATAGAAGATTATTTAGATCGAATGGTAATTAAGAAAACCAATTTTAGAAAAGGGGAAGATTTTGAAAAAGTGGTTAAAGAATTGAAGATTTTCAGATCGCCTACAAAAAAATTATTTAGGAAGCCAAGATAATTCCCGACGTGTCAACCTATTCCACATCCGATGTGGAAAGTGTTCTGTCTCTAGTATCCGATACGATATTAATCTCATGAGATGCGATTTTCTAACGGTTTTACCGGAATGCGAACCTAATCCATTCCCGGAATGTCTGATTGGAATATCTGATTTTATTGAATTTGTTTTTTAATATAATCCTGAATTTCGGACCAATTATTATAAAATAAATTCCTGATAATTATTTCTTGAGATAAGATTAACTTTAGTTTGATAGGCTTTCCAAAAAGCCTTGGGGGTGTGCGTTCTCGGTTTTTTCCATTTAAATTCATAAGCAGAGATTTTTCCACCAGCGGTTTCAAGCCAGTCTATTTCAGCCTGATCATAAGTCCGCCAGAAATAATATTGTTTAAGTTGTTTTTGGTACTCGTGTTTCTTTATCCGTTCTACTGCCAAAAAATTTTCCCATAATTGACCGGTATCTATTCTTTGATCAAGAGGCAAAAACTGATCTATTAAAGCATTGCGAATTCCCAAATCCCAAAAATAATACTTTTTACTCTTATTGATTTCCTTTCTCAAATTTTTAGAAAAAGCAGTTAATTCAAAAATGATAAAACTTTGTTTGAGTAAAGATAAATAACGCCTGACGGTTTTAACATCAATGTTTAAATTAGTGGCGAGTTCATTTTGAGAAACCTCCTGGCCGATTTGAAAAGCCAAAAGAGTCGTAAGTTTTCTAAGGTTTTCTGGTAAGGCAACATCTTTTAACTCCAAAACATCCATAAAAAGATAATCTTGAATTAGTGATTTTAAATATTCCTGTTTTTCTGTTGGTTGAGTTAATTGTAGAAGATAGGGATAGCTACCAAAACGTAGTTGATCTTCTATCAAGGCTGATTTCTGGTGCGGTTGTAATTTGGATGAGAGTTCTTTTAAAGAAAGAGGGAACAGTCGATAAATGGTTGTTCTGCCGGTGAGCGGTTCTTGCAGGCCCCTAGAGAGAAGTAGAGAAGACGAACCACTGACATAAAAAACTTTTTTGGGAAACTGATCAATCAATATTTTCAAAGAAAGACCAATATTAGGAATTCGTTGGGCTTCATCAACAACAATATATTTATATTTATCTACCAGTTTCGATAAATGGACTTGTGAAGTATTGCTTAATGCTTCTTGGGTTTCTCTGGTGTCTCCATTAAACCAGACCAGATTACGGGAAAGAATTTTTTCCGTTAATTGTTTCAAAAGCACGGTTTTACCAACCCGTCTAGGTCCATAAATCAAATTAATAAACCCATTCTTCTGATTTTTTCTGATCGTTTTTACTAGAATTCTTGGAATCATATCCATAAAATAATACTAAATTTACGGACTCTTGTCAAGAGATAAAATATCGGATAGGTGACATATTTGACTTGTCCGATACGATTTTTTGATCGATGCTTATTGCTATTTTTCGCTTCTTCTGGCAGTATCTTTAATGAAGATATTTATTTATGAAGAAATCAATAAAAAAAGGTACGCTCTGGGGAAAACAAGTCCAGATTTTTATCACTGATATCTGTAATCTTAATTGTGACGGTTGTCCTTATCCTTTTATCCCTAAAGAAAAATACACAACCATGCGTCAGCAGGAATTAAATCCCCGTGAATGGAAAAAAATTACTGATTATCTCTACGAGCAAGGAATAAGGTTGTTTTGCTTAATTGGCGGTGAGCCTGCTTCTTACAGCGGACTTGATAAAGTAATTGAGAAGATCACAGATCATCCTGACGCTTTTGCTTTACTCTCCACAAGCGGAATCCACCCATTACACGATTTGATCTTAAGAAAAAAATTAGCCCAAATTTTGTCCAGACCTCGATCCAATAAATTTAAAAATGGAGTTGCTATTAGCTTTGACGCAATTCCGGCCTTACCAGGACCTAAGAATTCTAGAGAATTAAAGGCAAAACAAGGATTAGATTTTATCAAATGTTTACAAGAGGAATATGGAGATAAAATTACCTATACCGCTAACGTTATGGTTAATCCTGGTAATATCAATAGTGTTTTGGCGATCCAAACATTTCTTGAAAAAAGAGGTATTTTTACCAATATTTGTACACAACAAATGAAATGTTTTAATCGAATCCCTGTTTTTGACCAGACACATTTATCTCAATTAACCAAAGCAGCTCTAGAATTGATAAAACGCAAGATTAACAGAGGAATGGTCGTCAATTCGGCAATTTATTTAAGCCAATTACCCGGAATTGTTGGTCTAGAAAATTATCAATGCTGGAAAGAACCCCAAGGTTCACCGGTTCTTGATTTTGCTCCCAACGGCAATCTCCGATATTGCAATTGGATTGGTCAGGATGGACCAGACGGAACTCCATCGGTTGACATTTCTAAACAGATAAAAGATAACCTGGTTTTGGGTTCTGAAATCTGGGAACAATCAAAAAAAATAACCAAGCAATTATGTCAGGGTTGCAGTTGGAGTAGAAGAGATAGAAATATCGAACCAATAGCGGAATTTAATCATGAAATTTTTAATAATGAGTTTTTTCAACTCGATCCGACTCTTTTTAAACTGCAAAATATTTGGGTTCAAGCCCAACATTCTTGATGTAGTCTCGCAAGGGGACGTCCTGACGGGGGTGAACGCCTTGCGAAGCTAATTTATTTGTTTTTTAATATAATCCTGAATTTCGGACCAATTATCGTTTCCTGATTTAGGAAGCAGTATATATTGGTGATCAGCACTGGTTGATTCTTTTAAAACATTGGTAATCGAAAGCCTGACCTGGGAAATTTGATAATCTTTGGGGTTGATAATTAAATTGGCAATTGCCACGGCGGTTTGTTTATCCAAATCGGTTCTCACCAAGCGGATAAATTTATCAAAGAAAGCGGGAGCCTTCTTCAAGCCGTCTAAAGAGAGCAATTTATTTTTAATGCCGATTAAAACCGCCTGTTGTCTTAAAGTCCGAGCGAAATCATTGCCGTCCTGATTCGAGTGCCGCGAGCGGACAAATTTCAAAACCGTTTCACCGGTCATTTTGTTTGGGCCGGCATCAAAATGGAGGTGTTCATACCGGCAGGAATATTGTTTTTCCAGCTGAAAACCGGACATCGTGGCATTAATTGCCGCCAGCTGGTCATTGCTCATTCCGCAGGTTTCCAGTTCCTTGCCGGCAACCGGATAAAAATAATCATCAAAAGTTTTCAGGACATTAACTTCAATCCCGCCCAAACCGTTAATTATCTGGGTAAGGCCGTTAAAGTCAACCAAAATTGTTTTTGAGACAGACAGACCGGTAATGGTGCTAATAGTTTGCTCAACTAACGGAAAGCCGCCGGAGACATAAACCTTATTGATCTTTTGGGAGGAAACCCAAAGATCGCGGGGGATAGAGATAAGGGCAACCTTTTTATTGGGAATATCAAGATGGATAATTATCATAGAATCTGTTAAACCAACGCCTTCATGGCCTGGGTTCCCGGTACCAAGCAGGAGGAGGTTGAAAACATTTTCTGCGGCCGTGGGAATCGGTTGGAGATTAAAATTACTTTTTTGAGTTTGATCAACCGCCGGATTGGTTAAAGTTGCCGGTTTGGACCGGAAAGAGAGAACAAGGAAAATAAAAGCCGCCAAAACCAAAAGAATTATACCGCCAAGCAGATCAACTCTTTTCATTTATCAAATTATATACTTGACAAATTGTTTGGAAAAGCATTAGATTAATTTAATCGTAAAGGAGGTGATAATCTGTGCCTGCCAAAAAGAAAGCAAAGAAAGCAAAAAAAAGAAGATAAATTTATCTTTTTTATAAAAAAATGAAGCCGCATGTATATTTTTTGTTGGCTTCATTTTTTTGTGGGAATATTACCTCTTGACAAGGGGCTAATCTACTACTAAACTAATATTAGTTATCGAATGAGGGACGAAAGCAATGCTCGAAATAAGCAAAGCTTGATTCTCGCTATGCTCGAAATTAGTAAAAAAACCGATTATGGTTTGGAATTGGCAAGGATACTGGCGGAAAATTATGACAAAGGTCCGGTATCTTTAAAACAATTGGCTAAAAAAGAGAATTTACCATATCGATTCTTGGGACAGGTAGTGATTCCTTTAAAAGAAGCGGGTATTATTGAAGCCAAAGAGGGGACAAACGGCGGATATTTCTTAAAAAGGAAACCTAAAGATATTTCGCTGGCCGATTTAATAAAAGCTTTGGAAGGATCGGTTAATCTTTGTGATTGTGTTGATTGCCAGCGAACTGTTGGCTGCCGGTCAAAGAATTTCTGGAAAGAGATTGAAAAAAATTTTATAATCCAAATGGAGAGAAAAAGTTTGGCGGATTTAATATAACGCGTCATTCTGAGGCGTTGCGACTAGATCCTTCACGCAGTTTACACTGAGCTTGTCGAATGTGTTCAGGATGACTGTAAATAAAATGATAGATAAAAATGATGTTTTGAAAAAATTACAGTCAGTAATGGATCCGGAAATCGGTTATAGTATTGTAGATTTGGGATTGATTTATGGAATTAAGATTGATCAAGGACGGGTGGAAATTAGAATGACTTTAACGGCGCCGGCATGTCCATTGGCGCAAATAATTGGGGATGATATTGAAAAAGCCGTTAAGAAAGTCAATGGAGTTAAGGAGGTTAAAGTGAATATTGTTTCCAATCCGCCCTGGAGTCCGGAAAAGATGACGCCATCCTTAAGAAAGAAAATGGGATTTTGATATGATCAAAAGAGTATATTTTGATAACGCAGCGACCACTCAAGTTTCTCCGGAAGTTCTTTCGGAAATGACTCCGTATTTTTCTCAAATTTATGGTAATGCATCTGAACCGCATTCTTGGGGAGACGAAGCAAAAAAGGGGATAAATCAAGCACGGGAACAAGTTGCAGATGTTTTAGGAGCTAAGCCAAGTGAAATCTTTTTTACTTCCTGCGCGACAGAATCGATCAATTTAGCACACAAGGGATTAATAGAAGCGGCTAGGGGCGAGGGGCGAGGGGCGAGTGAGAAACCACACATAATTACGACACAGATAGAGCACAAAGCCGTTTTGGAAACCTGCAAGCATTTGGAAAAATTAGGATTAGCAGAAGTGACTTATTTACCGGTTGATCAGTATGGGTTGGTTAGTATTGGCGATGTTGAAAAGGCAATAAAGGAAAATACTGTCTTGGTATCCGTTATGTATGTAAATAATGAAGTGGGAACGATTGAGCCAATTGTAGAAATTGGAAAAATGATTAAAGAAGTAAATATTACGCGTCTCGCTTCTCGTTTACCCTGTAAGGGCCTCCCGCTTCTCAAATTTCATACGGATGCGACCCAGGCAATTCAATATATGGATTGTAATGTTGATACTTTGGGAGTTGATATGCTTTCCATGACCGGTCATAAACTTCACGCGCCCAAGGGAATCGGGGCCTTGTATATTAGAAAAGGAATGTCGATGGTTAGACAGCAGGATGGAGGGGCTCAAGAATTAGGTTTACGGGCGGGGACGGAAAATGTACCATACATTGTTGGACTGGGTAAGGCTATCGAGCTGGCGAGAAGTGGGAAGTGGGAAGATAGAAGCGAGAAGATAGAAAGATTGCGGGATAAATTGATTGCCGGAATATTAAAAATAACAGGAACCAAACTGACTGGACATTCGGAAAAAAGAGCTCCCCATATTGCTTCGTTCGTGTTCGAGGGAATTGAAGGGGAAGCCATGCTTTTATATTTATCAGAAGAAGGAATTGCGGTTTCTTCCGGATCGGCTTGCACCAGCGGCAGCTTAGAACCAAGTCATGTTTTGACCGCCATGGGAATTCCGCCGGAAATTGCTCACGGATCGGTAAGGTTTTCATTAAGCAAATACACAACTGAAGATGAGATAGAATATACTTTAAAAGTATTGCCGGGAGTGGTTAAAAGAATTAGGAAAATGGCACCCAAGCTATGAAAATCCGAAATCCGAAGCACGAAAATAATAGTAAATCAGTAAATCGGAAGATCAGGACAAGATAACAGAAAACAGAATACCAGTAATTTTAACTGGTTTCTGATCTCCGGTTTCTTTACCTGATATTCTGATCAACCGATAATCTACTTAATTTGATATTCGAATTTAATTATTCAAAGTATATGGATTTTACCAATTTGTATTCAAAAAAAGTACTAGAGCATGTAAAAAACCCGCAAAATGTCGGGGAAATGAAAAATCCTGACGGGGTGGCAATGGTGGGGAATAAAGTTTGCGGAGACATTATGAGATTGTATATAAAAGTTGGAAATAGAACAAACAACCTGCCTCGCGGCAAGGCGGGTAAACAACAAAGTGAGGAAATTATTGAGGATGCCAAATTCCAGACGCTCGGATGTGGTGCGGCAATTGCGACTTCGAGCATGGTAACGACAATGGTTAAAGGAAAAACTTTGGAAGAGGCGGAACAGGTAACCAATAAAGCCGTTGCCGAAGCACTTGACGGTTTGCCAAGTTCCAAAATGCATTGTTCCAATCTGGCAGCGGAAGCGTTACTAAAGGCAATAGAAAATTACAAGCAGTCTAAGTCTAAAAAAACAGTCTAAACAAGAACATTATTTTAATCTTTTTGGTAAATAGTTGGATTTACTGATTACTTTATTATTGTTATCCCCGATCAAATCGGGGATCCAAGTATCAGACAAATCGTTCCATCCGGGATTTAATTTTTCTATTAGTTCGAGTTTCCATTTTCTATTCCACTTTTTAAGATGTTTTTCTCTTTGTAAGGCTTCTTGGATATCGTTGGTTTGTTCGTAGTAAACGAGTACATTTACATTATATTTTTCAGTAAAACCTTTAATCAAATGATTTCTGTGTTCATAAATTCGTCTTTCCAGATCGGTTAGTAACTCCTATATACAAAGTGCCATTTCTTTTGCTTGCAAGGATATATACATAATAAGTTTTAGGCATACAAAACACTGGATTCCCACTTTCGTGGGAATGACAAAGAATTAATTTCTCGTTCATAGCCCACTCGGGCAAGCCACAATTTGAATGGTTCGGCATTGGGAGAGGGGATTGATTGAATAATCCTCAAATTTTCCTTTTTTCCATTCCACTGCCGTCTGATTTTCTTTCCTTCAAAAATGGCTAATTTGGTTTTGGTGGGTTTCATATTCGGGTTTTCTTCTTTAATTCTACTACAAAATTGAAACAATTGTCATTCCGCGAACAATGTCATCCCGGTCTTGACCCGGGATCTATACTAATAGATTCCGGCTCGTTGGCCGGAATGACAGATTAGACTTACTGATTAATCAATTTAGGTTGACTGTAATCAATGATATAAATTGGTATTTCTTGCCAGGATTTAATCTGTTTTCCCTCAAAAACAATTTTTGCAATCTTGCCTTTTTTGGTTTCTTCACTCCAAGGTTGGTCAAAAATAAAATTCCCTAGAGAATAAAAGATTAAGCCGTTGTTATATTCCTCGGTCGGTTGGGTAACATGAGGATGATGGCCAATGATAACTTTAGCGCCAGAATCAATGATTTGATGTGCTAATTCGGTCTGCCAAGTTTGGGGTATTTTCTCATATTCTTGGCCCCAATGGTGGGAAATAACCAAAATACCTGCTTGAGATGTGTATCTTGTTACCATATCAAGAATCTGCTGATTTGAGCGAGTTTTGGTTAGATCAAAGGACAAGAAACCGATTGTTAGATTGTTATATTGTTTTATTGCTATATTGTTTTCTGCGGAAGAAAGAATGCCGTTTTGCTGGAGAAGATTAATCGTATATTGTTTTCCTTGAGAACCATAATTCAGAATATGATTGTTGGCAATTGACAAAATATCAAATCCAGAAAAAGTTAAACCTTGAATTGCTTTTGGATCGGCACAGAAAACCATACCCGTATTGGTGGTTGGGCAGTCTTTCCAGAATGGGGATTCCAGATTTCCAAAAGTGAGATCTGTGGATCTTAAAATATCGGCTGTTTTCTGAAACGGATATGTAAAATCATTTAAAGAACGCATCTTTGCATTGACTGACCGGCCCAGCATTATGTCGCCAACTGCGATCAAGGTGAGGGCAGGGCTTGCCCTGAGCGAAGTCGAAGGGTGGGGAGTTTGGTTGGGAGTTAAAGGGGAGATGGGGGGATTTTTAGAAAATAGAAAATAAAAGATAAAAGATAAAAAACACAGAGTAAAAATTAAAAAGATAAGAAATTTTATCTTGCGCATACGAATATTATATAATTTCTGATACAATATATTTGAAAAATGATTTTTGTAAACTTCAAAACCTATCCTCAAGGAACCGGGCAAAAGGCAGTTGAACTGGTTAAAATTTGCGAATCGGTTTCAAAAGAATCCGGGGTAGAAATTATTCCGGTTGTACAGGCGGTTGACCTCTGGCGAGTGACGCAGGCCGTAAAGATTCCGGTTTGGGTCCAACACGTTGATTGGTTTGAACCAGGGCAGCACACGGGCTGGATAAATCTGGAATCAGTTATTGAGTCAGGTGCCTCTGGAACTTTGTTAAATCATTCAGAACACCAGTTGGCCCCCGGGACAATTAATCAGGTAATAAAGAGAAGCGAGAAGCGGGATGCGGGAAGCGGGAAGAAGTTCCAGATTATGGTGTGTTGCAAGACTACGGGTCAGGCGGAAAGACTCTTAAAACTAAAACCAGACTTTTTAGCTTATGAACCGCCGGAATTGATTGGCAACAAAATGAAATCGGTGACGACAGAAAAACCAAAAGTAATCAAAAAGATTGTCGAGCTCAGCTCGATTTCCGTAATTGTTGGGGCTGGGATTCATTCCAAACAGGATATTGAAACCAGTCTAAAAATGGGAGCGAAAGGAATCCTGGTATCGAGCGATATTGTTTTAGCAGATAATCCAGAACAAGAGTTGAGAAAATTGACCGGCGGGTCATCCTGAACTTGATTCAGGATCTATATAGATTCCGGATCAAGTCCGGAATGACAACAAAAACAAATATGATATATCTAGGTGCTGATCACAGAGGATTTCAGCTTAAGGGAAAAATAAAAGCTTATTTAGGTGAGCAGGGATTAGAGTATCAAGATTTTGGGAATGATCATTTAGACGAGGAAGATGATTATCCGGATTTTGCGAAAGAGGTTGCGATGAGGGTAATGGGGGAAATAAGGGAGATGAGGGAAAATCGTGGAATAGTTATTTGTGGGTCGGGAGTTGGGGTAAGTATCACTGCTAATAAAGTTCCAGGGATTCGGTGTGGATTGGGATTTAATATGGATCAGGTTAAACAAGCAAGGGAACACGATGATATTAATTGTTTGGCCTTGCCGGCGGACTTTATCGGTGAAGAAGAAGCGCTGGACATAGTTGATGTTTTTTTAAAAACCCCTTTTGACAATCAAGAAAAACACCGGAGGAGAATTGAGAAGATTGAATAGAAAACGATTGTTATATTGCTATATTGTTAAATTGTTATTCTGCGGAAAGATATGAACTTACCTGACCTTAGAATCTTCAAACTAACCGGTAAAACGGTTCTTCTTAGGGTGAATTATGACGTTCCCATTCGTCGCTCCGCTCCTCAGGGCAAGCCCTTTGTTGAGGATGATTCGAGAATTGTGGAATCGCTGCCGACAATAAATTATCTTCTGGAACAAAAGGCCAAAGTCATTTTACTGTCGCATCTCGGACGACCGGAGGGGAAAATAGTCCAAGAATACAGTCTAAGACCGTGTGCCGATTATTTGAATTCAAAATTCAAAAGTCAAAATGCAAAATTACAATTCAAAATGCAAAATTTTGACGCCTTTCAAATTACCGACAATCTTATTTTATTGGAAAATTTGAGATTTTATCTGGGGGAAGAAGCGAATGATCCGGAATTTGCGAAAAAATTGGCGTCACTGGGGGATTTTTACATAAATGATGCCTTTGCGGTTTGTCATCGGGCGCATGCTTCGGTAGTGAGCTTGCCGAATCTACTTCCGCACGCTGCTGGATTCGATTTATTGGAAGAAGTGAACGTGCTGTCCGGAATTTTGGAAAATCCGAAAAGACCAGTGGTTGTCATTTTAGGAGGAGCTAAGGCAGACAAACTTGATGCTGTTTTTGGATTACTGAAGTGGGTAGACAAGATATTGATTGGTGGAAGATTACCAGTAGAGGCGAGACGCGAGAAATGGGAAGCGGGAAGTGACGAAAAAATAATCATTGCAAACTTGGATGATACCGGAAAGGATATCACAAAAGAATCGACAGAGAAATTTGTTCTAGAAGTTAAGTCTGCCGGAACTATTATTTGGGCTGGGCCAATGGGGCAATATGAAGAAGCAACTTCGCAAGCTGGGACCGAAGAAATTATTCAGGCGATTGTAGAAAGTTCTGCTTTTAAAGTTGCCGGCGGCGGTGATACGGAATCGGCAATCAGTAAGTTTGGATATGACGGTAAATTTGATTTTATTTCTTCCGGCGGCGGGGCAATGTTGGAATTTCTGGCAAACGGCGACCTTCCTGGTTTAAAAGCACTAAGAGAATAAGTTATACTAATTAATATGGTAAAAATTGCAATAAACGGATTTGGAAGAATCGGGAGAGTTGCTTTTCGAGCAGCGCTGGAGAGGTATGCTGACAAAGTTGAAATTGTAGCAATAAATACTTCCGGATCAATGGATATTAAGGGTTGGGCGCATCTTCTAAAATACGATACTGTCTACGGAAGATTTGATGGGGAAATTGGGGAAATTGGGGGTGATGAGGGGGAATTGGGGAAACTATTGATCGGTGGAAAAGTTTATCCGGTTTTGGGTCAAAGGGATCCGGAAAAACTGCCATGGGAAAAGTATGGCGTTGATGTAGTTTTAGAATCAACCGGAGTTTTCCGGAATTTAAAAGATTGTCAAGCTCACTTAAAGGCTGGCGCTAAAAAAGTGATAATTTCCGCACCGGCAAAAGACGAAACGCCAATCTATGTTCTAGGGGTTAATGCCGATCAGTATAAAGGCGAAAAAATTATTTCCAATGCTTCCTGTACCACTAATTGCATTGCCCCAGTGGCCAAAATAATGAAGGACAATTTCAACGTCGTTAAGGCGTCAATGACGACGATTCACGCTTATACGGCTGACCAGGAATTGGTTGACGGTTCTCATAAAGATTTGCGCCGGGCGCGTTCTGCCACTCAAAATATTATTCCGACGACAACCGGAGCAGCCGAGGCAATGGCGAAAGTGCTTCCGAGTTTTAGGGGAAAATTTGATGGTTTGGCGATTCGGGTGCCGGTCGCTTGCGGTTCCTTGGCCGATTTCACTTTTGTTTTAGATAAATCGGTTAGAGTTGAAAAAATCAACCAGGTTTTTGAAGCGGCCAGCGGCGATTCGCGTTATCAGGGGATTGTGGCGGTAACAAAAGACCCAATTGTCTCGAGTGATATTATTGGTAATAGCGCGTCGGCGATTGTTGATTTAGGATTAACAAAGGTGATTGATGGCAACCTGGTAAAAATTATTGCCTGGTATGATAATGAATGGGGCTATTCCTGCCGGCTGGTGGAAATGGCAAATATAATTTCCCAAAATGAGTGAGATTATTCCGACGATATTAACGAACGACCCGGTTGATTTAGAAAACAAAATCCAGAAGCTATCCGGATTGGTTAATCGAGTGCAAATTGATATCATTGATGGGTTGTTTTTACCGGAGAAAACGATTTTATTGGAAGATTTAAAACCAATTGAAACTTTTTTAAAGCTGGATATTCACTTAATGGTTAAAGATCCCCAGAGCTGGCTTGATCGGTGTGTTGATGCTTTAGCTGATCAGGTCATCGGCCAGGTGGAAATGATGGAAAATCAGGAGGATTTTATTACTCATGCGGCTGAAACAGCCGGCTTAAGAATTGGTTTGGGTTTGGATATAGAAACGCCAGTTTCAATAATTGCCAAAGATACTTTAATGAAATTGGATTCGGTTTTAATTATGACCAGGAAAGCGGGGTTTGGAGAATTTCCTTTTGAGGAAAAAACTTTGGAAAAGGTAAGGGAATTAAGAAAAATGGGTTTTACAAAAGAGATTTGTGTTGATGGGGGAATAAATTCTGAAAATATTAAAAAATGTTTAGAAGTAGGAGCGGATTTGTTGGCTGTTGGCGGAGCGATTTGGAATTCTGAAGATATAGCTTTTGAAATTCAAAAGTTAAAAGTTAAAAGTCAAAATTTCAAGTAAAAAATCAAAAGTTTAGATATTAATTTTAAATTTTGAATTGTAATTTTGCATTTTGCCTTTTGAATTTTGACTTATAATATATGTTAATCCGAAATGTCACATTTTTAGGTTTTTCCGAAGCCGAACCGGGCGGGGAATTATATGAAAGCGCTTTTAATACGGCTAAATTATTGGTAGAAATGGGATATATGGTTGTTAACGGGGGCGGACCCGGAGTGATGCGGGCGGCAACCGAAGGCGCGCATGCGGCGAAAGGCCGGGCAATCGGGATTTATTTTTCCCCCAAAGGGATGACTAATTTTGAAGGCAAAGATCCTCAAAACAAAGTTGATCAAGAAATATTATGTCCTGATTATGTCCAAAGAACTTTGAAACTTCTGGATTATGGTGATTGTTATCTTATTTTTGCCGGCGGGACCGGAACAATTTCGGAATTTGGTATGGCTTGGGGATTGGCTCGATTATATTTCGGCCACCATAAACCCTTGCTTTTATATGGCTCTTTTTGGTATCCGATTATGGAAATATTGGCGGAGAAACTGCCTTTAAGAAAGGAAGAATTGGAAGTTTACCGGATTGTTAATAATCCCAAAGAAGCACTGTTGGCGATTAGAGAATTTGAAGATAAAATGTGACGAAGTCATCCTGAGCAAAGCGAAGGATCTAGTCGCAACGCTTCGCCCGCCTTGCCGCGAGGCATGCTAGATTCCTCACTGCGTTCGGAATGACAATTACTTATATGGATTCCAATGACCTGCCTCAAATTTCAAAAAAAGTCCGCCGCCAGATTCTTGAAATGATTTACCAAGCCGGATCTGGTCATCTTGCCGGTTCGTTATCTTCAACCGATCTTTTAGTTTCTTTGTATTTTGGGGGCATTCTAAATAAAAACGACAAATTTGTTTTGTCTTGCGGCCATTACGCCCCGGCTTTATATGCGGTTTTGGCTAATGCCGGAAAATTTCCGGAAAAAGAACTGAAAACTTTTGGTCAACTGGGAACCAGACTCCAAACTCACCCTCACAATTTATCATTACCGGGAATTGAGACTTCGTCCGGTCCTTTAGGATTGGGATTGGCACAAGCAGCGGGAATGGCCATGGGTATTAAGCCGAACAGAATTTATTGCTTAATGTCAGACGGGGAACAGGACGAAGGCGGGGTTTGGGAAACAGTGATGTTTGCGGCTAAATATAAATTGGATAATCTGGTGGCGATTATTGACAAAAATGGAATTCAGATTGATGGCAAAACATCAGAAATTATGCCGACCGAAGATTTGGCCGCAAAATATATTTCTTTTGGTTGGGAAGTTTTTGAAATTGACGGTCATGTCTTTGGTCAGGTTTTGAATGCTTTGGAATTTGCCAAGACAGTTAAGGATAAACCGGTGGTAATTATTGCCCGAACAATTGCCGGTAAGGGCGTATCTTTTATGGAAGGAAAATGGGAATGGCACTATGCTAGCCTGAGTAAAGAGTTATTTAATAAAGCTCTCAAAGAATTAAGATAAGCTAATAACAGGACAAGACGATTGTTAGATTGCTATATTGCTATATTGTTAAATTGATAAACCGAAAAATCTGCCCGCAGGCTAACAATATAACAATCGTAACAATATAACAATGATTATCAAATCTACCCGTGATGGTTTTGGGGAAGCATTATTAAAACTTGGTAAAACAAGGAAGGATATTTTTGTGGTGGATGCGGATTTAAAAGAATCTCTGCGTATTTCTGAATTTGCCCAAAAATACCCCGATCAATTTATAGAATGTGGGGTAGCGGAACAAAATATGATTGGGGTAGCGGCCGGTTTGGCTTTAACCGGTAAAACCGTTTTTGCCACCTCGTTTGCTTGCTTTTCGCCGGTGATTTCCTGGAATCAAATCAGAATTGCGGTTTGCTATTCAAAAGCCAATGTCAAAATCGTCGGTTCTCATGCGGGATTAGCGACCGGAATGGACGGTGCCAGTCATCAATCCCTGGAGGATATTGCTTTGATGCAGGTTTTACCAAATATGGTGATTTTGGTGCCGGCAGATTACGAACAAGCAAAACAATTAACAAAATTGGCTGCAGAACATGTTGGACCAGTATACCTGCGGTTGGCAAGACCGGAAACAGAAGCGGTTAGCGGCAAGCGGCTAGCGGTTAGGGTTGGAGGATCAGAGATATTAAGAAAAGGAAACAAGATAACAATAATTGGTTGCGGAATTGTTTTAGGAGAAGCGATGAAAGCGGCGGAAAAATTGGATGCGGAAGTGATAAATTGTTATTCGGTTAAACCGTTGGACGAAAAAACAATTTTGGAATCGGTAAAAAAAACTGGTCGGGTGATAACAATTGAAGATCACAACGTTATCGGGGGATTGGGAAGCGCCGTGGCAGAACTACTGGGCCAGAAATATCCGGTGCCCTTAAAAATTTTGGGGATCAAAGATAAATTTGGTGAATCAGCCAGAGATTATAAAGAATTGTGGCATAAATATGGCTTGGATTCTGATACAATAATAGATGCGGCCGAGGAAGTTGATCAGGAGATCAGATAATCAGGTAAAATAAAACAGAGATCGGCTATCAGATATTAAAACAGATGCAAGAAACTAATATAAACAACATTACCAAGAACGGACGGGCACTTTTTCTTGCTTATGATCACGGAATGGAACACGGACCGGCGGATTTTGATGATGAAACAGTTGATCCG